>Ga0247843_1001075_pt1 | contig 59174 bp, 47 predicted proteins | sample LaCruzMarch2017__FD_192420 | JGI IMG/M metagenome (GOLD analysis project Ga0247843, IMG submission 192420) | Freshwater microbial communities from meromictic Lake La Cruz, Castile-La Mancha, Spain - LaCruzMarch2017_8m | ecosystem: Environmental > Aquatic > Freshwater > Lake | place: Spain...
TTCATCTAAATTAAACAGGGAGGCTGGCTTAGAAGTTACGATTTACGAATGACGATTTACGATTATGGTTCAAGCTTGGCAATCCAGAGAAGGGCACCAAAATCGTAAATCGTCATTCCAAAATCGTGAATCCTATTCAAACAGCCACCAATGTAACAAACCAAAAACAACCCCTACTACCGTTCCCACCATCACCTCGTTTTTCTTATGCCGCCCCAGCACAATCCGCGACCAGCCGATGAAAGGCGCAAAAGCCAACAAGCCGATACCTATCCAGAAATGGACCGGCATGACCAAAAAACTCACATAATAGCCCATTACGGTATGTTGGGAGACTTTAATCTTGGCGTTGATGGCATAACAGACCAGCATCAGTAACCCAAAAAAGAGGGTGTCACCAATAAAAGGCTGACCCAAAAAATACAAGGCGCTGGCTGCTAACAAGGTCAAGAGCAAAATGGGCTGATAAATATTGCTAGCGCGTTCTTTTCGCACCGACACATCCCAATTGGAAATCTCGCCTTTCTTTTTTTTGAAATACAGGAAGACGACCATGACTACAATACAGATAAATATGGCTGCAAGTGTGGGCCAGGCACTTTCAAAACCGATTTTTTGAATGGTGAGCCAGGCGAGGACGAGGGGGAGGAGGAGGAAAGGGTGGCCGAGGGAGGAGATGAGGTTGGCGGTGGATTTTGTCATGGAGTTAGTTTGGCATAACAGCTTACCATTTTCCTTCAATTTGTTGGAATTCGCGAGAAACTATTTCGGCGAGTTCGTCACCTTCTGGCCCGGTCATTGAGCCTATAATATCGGCAAGGAAATGAGGTTGCTCACCAACTTCAAGAGCTTGCTTAGGTGACTCGAGTACTTGCACATAGTTAAGCGTTTGCAAGAATTGCCGAAATATCGCGGCGTGAGTTTCACTGACGTTGAGGACTATTTGTTGCATATTTGCACAGGGCGAGTTTTTGAATACTATTTTTCTCAGATTTGAATATCATACAATCTCAAAGAACGATGATTTCATCCAAAGTCAATTCTACAACCCATTTTCCTGCTTTTTCTCTGGCCTCCTCACGTAGTCGTTCTCGATTTGATGCGTTCTTAGGTACCCTGCTATTTGCCCCTGAAAAAGGGACAGCAATCCCCATTTTTTGGGTAATTGCATAACCGCGTTCCCCCAAAGCAGTATCCAATAGTGCTTTTGTTTCTGGGATTTTATTTCGAAGAGCATCCTCAAATTCCTTCTTCCATCTGTCGCCTTGTACTCTCATCTTCGCCTCTACGAAGTAAAATACGCTATCGTTGAAAAGTAGGTTGTCGCAGCGAGTCATGGAGTTAGATTTTTTGCTGGTGACCAATCCCTCATCCACACAAACTAACCAGGACTTTTTTGCTTTGCCATCAGGTGTTTTACTACTCACGCCGAATGGCTGTTCACTTTTTAACTTTTGATCTGAAAAACATTCGTTGTTTCCTTTATCGAGCACCCAATAGACAGCCTCGGTACATTCCCGGCTGCATTGTGCGTAAGGCAATCCCTTTGAATTGTTGGCTAAACATTCCCCCAATGTTCGGTGCAGTTTTTCACCTTTGGTTTCAGGCTGCTTCATAGGCTTCAGCTTCTTTGACGATATCTACCAGAGCCTCAAACTTGCTCGCAATTTCAAAAGAAACTGCGTCCAAACCATCAATATCTGTGACAGCGTAGTCAGTGTTGAAGATAGATTCTGCTGTGCCGTTTTTCAATTGGTATGCAGCGAAGTCTTTGGCTTGTAGTCGCAAGTGCTTCGGGAAGCCTAACGCTTCAACCTGTTTAATATGCTCATGATTAGGCGTTTCTCCTTCAGGAAAGTTGTCGCCCGCTGCTTTTGCAGCGTAGAGCGAGTTGTTGAACGAGGACAAAAAGTAGGGGCTGTGCGTGGTCAGGAAAAAGTGTGATCCCGTGCGATTATGGGTCATGACCATCAGCTCGGTCAGTGCGTTTTGGGCGGAGGGAAATAAATGGGCCTCAGGCTCTTCGATGGTGCGCAGACAAGGAGAGGCCCAAGAACATTGTACAGCTAGATCCTGAACTATACGAATGCTCTCCCGCTGACCAGAGGACGCATGATTAAGCAATATATTTTTCTTTTTATTAATTTTTATGGTTTCCACATTCTCGGAAATCATATATTCTCCCTTAATTATCTTTAATATCCTTTGTGCGAAGTCATCTAAAAACCTATTCGTAAATTTGCCATTATCGCTTTCAATAACGGCCTCTATTTTCCCACCATATAGACTGATCCTGTCTTTTATTTTTGCAGTATGGAGAATAAAATTTGAAACAATATTATCCTGAGCAAAACCGGGTTCTATTTTTGAATTTATCGGCAGTCTGAAGTTGTTGCCAGCAAAGAATGTTTTAAACGTATCAGAATAAGATACTGTGATGTTTCTTCCATCAGGGATGTAGGCAATATCTGAAAATGGTGAAATAATGGATTGTTCATTACCCATGCCAAATAATAACCTTCTTCCATGTATTGCCAAGAACAATTCAAATGAAAATTCTATTACATCTGCGACTGTATCAAGGCTATCCTTTTTATTTTTTTCTTCATCAAAGTTTACTTTATAGGATTGTGCAAATTTTGAGAAGTCAACACCTTTGCCAAAATCTACACTTACCTTTTCCTTTTCCCCCAATACTTTAATCCATTTTTCAGATGGTTCATCATAACAAAATTTTACTTCAAAATTTTCATCAGCACGATTATACCCATAGTAACTGTAAAATAATCTTTGAATGATTTTGACCGAAGTCTCTTCAAGAAATTGTGCCGTTATAGATTGCCTGTTTTGGAAAATCTCTCTATAAAAATCTTTTACGAATAAACGAGACAAGTGCACTAACTGCGCCACAGTGCTTTTCCCTGTTGCTTGTTCTCCCAACAACACTGTAAAGGGCTTGATCTCAATTTCAGCATCGCGTATCGGCCCAAAATTTTTAATGACTATTTTTTGCATAATCCAGTCGTTTTCAGAGCGTGAAGATAAGCATCAATTCCTCAACGGCTTCCCATTCTCCAACATATACTGTATCCGTTCCAGCGTTTTCTGCTCCCCACAAAGCGACAAAAACGCCTCACGTTCAATGTCCAGCAAATACTGTTCGCTCACCTGCTGCGCACTGGTCAAATCGCCCCCACAAAGCACCCAGGCCACTTTTTTGGCGATGAGGATGTCGTGTTCGGATGCATAGTTGCCGAGTTTTAGCGAGTGCGCAGCGACGTACAATGCGCCTAGCCCTGTGCGACCCAGTACAGTGATGTCTTTGCGCTGAATCGGCATCACATAGTCGTCGGCGAGCTCCAGTACTTTCTTTTTGGCCTCGCTGATGTTGCGGGCTGTGTTGTGAACGACCGAGTCTTTTTGCGGCTGCAAGTAGCCAAAGTTGAACGCCTCGTATGCCGAAGTCGCCACCTGCGCCGTAGCAATGGTCTTGAACCGATCAATCAAACGTGGGATTTGCACATCGCCTTCCTTGGAGATTTCATCCGAGAGCCGCAGCGCAAATTCTTTCGTGCCGCCGCCGCCGGGAATGATGCCCACGCCAACCTCCACGAGTCCGATATAACTTTCAGCGGCTGCTACTACCGAATCAGCGTGCATCGAAAACTCGCAGCCACCGCCAAAGACATATCCCTGGGTGGCAATCACCACTGGAATGGCCGAGTAGCGTATGCGCATCGAAGTCTGTTGGAATACATTGGTTGCCATGTTCAATTCGTCCCAGTTTTGCTCGTAGGCCATCATGGCCACCATCATAAGATTCGCGCCGACGGTAAACTGCTGGGCGTTGTTGCCAATCACGATGCCTTTCCAGCCTTGCTCTTCAGCGATCTGAATCGAGTCGTTGATGCCGCGCAAAATCCCCTCGCCAATGGCGTTCATTTTGGAGTGGAATTCGAGACACAAAACCCCGTCGCCAATATCGTGCAAGGTGCATTCGGAATTGGTATAGACGGGTTTGTTGGAACGATAAGCATCCAGAATAATGAACGATTCACCACCAGGCAATTCCTCGTATTTTTTAGCCAAGGGGTTATAAAACAATCGTTTGCCACCCTCCGTTTTGTAAAACGAGGTGTTGCCTGCTGCCAACATTTCCTTCACCCACGCGCCGATTTGTTCGCCTTGTTTTTCGGCAAGTTCCACGCATTCAGCCACACCGGCCATGTCCCAGTATTGGAATGGACCGACTTCCCAGGCAAAACCTGCGCGGAGGGCATCGTCAATGGCATAAGCAGTGTCAGAAATTTCCGGCACCCGATTAGAAACGTACGCAAACAGTCCAAGAAATGACTTTTGCAACATCTCCGCGCCTTTATCCGTGCCTTTGAAAATCGCTTTCATCTTGCGCGGCAATTCCTCGATCTGTTTCAGGGTGTCGAGGATGGGCAGTTTTTCCTTTTGAGGCACGGCATATTCCAGCGTGTCCAAGTTCAGTGCCAATACTACGGGACGACCTTTGGCATCTTTTTCAGCCGTTTTTTTGTAAAAACCTTGGCCGGACTTGTTCCCGAAAAACTTGTTTTCCACCAGGTAGTTCAAAAACTTCGGCACTTCCATTTTGGAAATTTGCTCGTCGTCCGGGCAGTTCTGTTTCATCCCGTTGATGACGTGAACGGCGGTGTCCATGCCCACCAAATCTGCCAGACGGAATGTGCCCGTTTTCGGGCGACCAATGGCAGGACCCGTTAGGGCGTCTGCTGTGTCAATGCCGAGACCGAGTTCGTGGGTAAGTTGGAAAATCTTAGCCATGGCATACACGCCCACGCGGTTGGCGATGAAGGCCGGGGTGTCTTTGCACAAAACGGTTTGTTTGCCTAAATGCACGTCACCGTATTCCATAAAAAAGGACGTCACCTCGGGGTCGGTATCGGCAGTTGGGATGACCTCAAACAGGCGCATGTAGCGCACCGGATTGAAAAAGTGCGTGCCACAAAAATTTGCCTTGAAATCTTCGCTACGTCCCTCGGCCATCAAATGAATGGGAATGCCGGAGGTGTTGGAAGTGACAAGCGAGCCCTTGGCACGGAACTGCTCTACTTTTTCATAAATCTGTTTTTTGATGTCCAAACGCTCCACCACGACCTCAATAATCCAGTCGTAGTCTTTGATTTTGGGAAAATCGTCGTCGAAGTTGCCCAGCTTGATTCGGCTGGCGAATTTGTTGTCGTAAAAGGGTGCGGGCTTGGCTTTGAGTGCGTTAGCCAATGAATCAGAAGCAATTTTATTGCGATTACCTGCCCCCCCTGAAGGGGTGGTGGCTAGGTCAAGCAGAAGCACTTCGAGGCCACAGCCTGCGAGGTGTGCGGCGATGCCTGTGCCCATGAGGCCCGAGCCGAGCACGGCGACTTTGCGGATGCGTTTGTTGAGCATGATGTTGGAGCGAAAATTTGCCCGCGAAGGTAGGCAACTCGCTTGCTTTGCGCCAAACTACCTGTTGCCTGAAAATGCTATTTTCAACTTATCCTTGAAAGTATCACTCAAGGTGATAGCACAAGTCCTGTAACTTAATCTATCCTTAAACCCCTAATCCATCCAGCGCTTCTTTAGCAAAGTAGTTTTGCGAAATTTTTATCGAAAAAATCCAATTACCATGCGCCAAATCAGCCTACTTTGTTTGTTTTTCACCTTTGCCACTGCATTGGTTGCACAAACCTTTCCAGCCCTCGAGTTAAACGGCACAACAGGTTTTGTTCAAATCCCCAACACCCTGAATTTCGGAACCGCTCAGGATTTTAGCCTTGAAATACGCGTAAAAACAGCAGGATGGACAGCAGATCCCGCCATTTTATCCGACAAAGACTGGGATGCAGGCAAAAACAAAGGTTTCGTCATTTCTGGGAATACAAATGGTCAGACCTGGAAATTCAACATAGGCGACGGCACAAATCGTATTGACCTAAACAATGGCGGACTGATCAGCGACGATCTTTGGCACACACTAACGGTGACTTTTGATCGCGATGGGGCCAAACGTATTTACCAAGACGGGCGCATGTTGCAAACCAGCAATACCCTTTTTACCGGGGATATCACTTCTCCCTTACCGAATCTCGGGATCGGGCAGGATGGCACTTTGGCCTACATCACCAGTTTTGCTGGTTCGGTGGCGGAAGTGCGCATTTGGGAAGTGGCGTTGGACAGTGCGACGGTGGCTTCCTGGACTTGCAAAGAAGTGAACAATGCCCACCCAAATTTTAACGCATTAGCCTATTATTGGGCATTTGCCGAAAGCACTGGAAGTACAACTACGGATGCCGTAGCAGGAGCAGTAGGCGCATTAAGCAATGGAGCTAGCTGGGCCACAGGGGCTTTTGCCACTCCAATTGCCGACTTCTCGGCTTTAAGCACCGGATTGAACGTGGATTTCGCCAACACCTCTACCAGCGCTTCCCTTTATTCATGGCAATTTGGCGACGGTGCTGTAAGCGCCCTTGCTGCTCCTTCTCATTTGTATGCCCAGCCAGGCACTTATACGGTACAGTTGATTGCCCAAGGCGCATGTGAAAATGACACCATTGTAAAGTCAGTAACGGTGGTCAACGGGACAACTACCGATAATTTGCCGGGTGCAGGTCGCGCCCTTGATTTTGACGGACAAAACGACTATGTTTTAATCCCAACAAATCCGGTGCTCAAGCCAACGAACGCCATGACCCTCGAATCTTGGATCAATGTGCGCAGTTTTGATACGGAATGGGAAACAGTATTGAGCTTTGCCCAGGACAATGGCGGGAGTGAGTCTGGCTATGATCTTGCTTTTGTAAATGAAAAGCTGCGTTTTCGTTGCAAAACCGCAACCATGTCCAGCGGTGAATGGGACAGCAATCCAGGCGCCGATGTGCGCTACAACGAATGGGTCCACATTGCCGGCGTGTACGACGGTGCTGAAATTCGGTTCTATCTCAACGGAGTGCTTCAAGAAGCCCAGCCCAAAACCGGTGCGATAAACTGGCAGTTTGCCCCCGTAGATTTCAGAATTGGCGCTTACCACGATGACAACGAAGATTATTTTTTCGACGGACAAATTGATGAAGTTCGGGTTTGGAATGTGGCCCGAACGGAAGACGAATTGCGCCAAAAAATGTGCAGCAAACTGTTGGGTACAGAAAACGGTCTGGTAGGCTACTGGCGCTTTGACGAAGCTGCAGGCAACACTGCAAAAAATCGAACCGCGAATATGCTGGACGGAACCCTGACCAATATGGCCGTCTTGAGCGATCGGGTGACCTCTGGAGCCGCGATCGGCGAACAAAGCAATTATCTGTATACCACAGACTGGGCTGGAATGAACATCGGTATGGTAACGCCTGTGGCTGGCACTTTTGAAGTAGCCAATATCTCTGGAAACCCTTCCGGCATTCAGATTTACCGCGTGGATACCTTAGCGGCATCTTCCATTCCCAACCATGTCTTTTCACTTACCGGCGATTATCATTGGGGCGTTTTCCCAACCGATGCCACTGCGCAGTATGACCTGATTTTCGATTACTCTGGCAACGCATTTGCCAATCAATTTGAGCCGCTGATCGGCTATGGCATACGGACCAACGGCGCGGCCTCCCAATGGACAGCCCTGACCGGCAACCTGGATGAAACCAACGACGTATTGGTGCGCCCTGAAGTAGGGGCAAGCCACGAAATATTCCTTGCTTCGGCTGATTTTACCGCCATTTGCCCATTCCAGGGTGTTTTTGTGGCTACCAACATTGGCTTTTCCAGCATGAGCCTCGAATGGTCGTCGGTACAAAACCTGAGCAGTATCCAATGGGGTACTGCAGGCTTCCAATTGGGCAACGGCACGCAAGTGGATCAAATTATGGGCGCTACCTACGATGTTACGGGCCTGGAATCGAATACTTTGTATGATTTTTATGTGCTAGACACTTGCCCCCTCAATCAACTTCCAGGCATTTGGTTTGGCCCCTATTCCTACCGTACTTCTTCCTGTGTGGCCCCGGCAACGCTCAACGTGGAGCAGATTACAAGCAACTCCGCCACCTTGACATGGGATACAACCAACGGATCCACCTATGACTTACAATGGGGCCCAGGCGGCTTTGATCTTGGCTTGGGCATTCAGTATCCCAATGTCGGCGCTCCTTACTTACTCGATGGCCTTGCAGTCAATAAATCATACGATGTTTACATCCGGTCTGTGTGCGGATCGGCTGGCGAAAGCGAGTGGATCGGGCCGGTCACTTTTACGACCTTATTGGTAGGAACGGAGGATCCTTCCGCCGAAAATGCTGCACTGGTCTACCCAAATCCGGCCAAAAGCCTGTTCTATGTCCAAGCAAAAAATCTAGAATCGCTCCGTTTGCTCAATCTGAATGATCAGCCCATGCCCATAAGCCAGCGGCGGATAAATGAAAATACGGTAGCAGTGGAAATCAATGCTGCGCAAGGCATCTATTTCCTCGAAATCAGCAGCCGTGAAAGTAAAGTACTTAGAAAAGTTGTGCTTGCTAAATAACATAAACTGAATTCGCAAGGCTTCTGGCACGATTTGATTCATTCTCCATGCAAAAAAAAGTATTATTTTGGCTTTTTACGCTGCTGTCTACAGCGCTTTCCGCACAACAGGGAGGCATAAGGGGCATCGTTCGTGATGCCCAAAATGAGGTATTGCCAGGCGCTACCCTTCGATTTTTGGATTTGAAAAGTCGTGGGGTAACCGAATTGGATGGCCGTTTTCTGCTCACTGGACTGGTACCAGGCCAGCATGAATTGGTAATTTCTTATCTGGGCTATAACGATTTGCACCAAACCGTAGAAGTGCCAGAAAAAGGTGTTGCCGACGTAGGCGTGCTCGTTGTACAACTTGGCGCGGCCATGGGAGAGGTCGTTGTAACGGGCAGACTGGCACAAGGCAGCGAATACAAGGCCAATAATCTCATGAAAAACTCCTCTTCTTATCTGACGGTTATTTCCGCCGAAACGATGGAGAAATTACCCGATCGAAACATTGCAGAAATCGTGCGCCGTGCGGCAGGTGTGGCTATGCAACGCAATTACGGAGAAGGCAGCCTGATCAATTTGCGGGGTACGCCTGTAGACTGGACTTCCGTGACCCTCAATGGCGACCGCCTGCCGGTGGCTTCTGAAGATGACCCACGCAGGGTGTTTCAATTTGAAGTTTTGCCCTCTGATTTGCTCGATTATGTAACGATCAACCGAACTATAACGCCAGACCTTGAAGGAGATAATATCGGTGGAGTGGTGAATTTTTTGAACCGGTCTTCTGTAGATAAAAACACCGCTAAATTTTCGCTCGGGATGGGATACAGCGCGATGGCCCGCAAACCCATCGGAAGCGGCAGCGCGCTTTTGGGTTATGTAAGTAAGAACAAGAAATTCAGCGCAGTAGTCAATGGCTCCTATTTTGGACGAAATTGGGCGGAACAAGCTTATGAATTGGAATACGAAAGCCCTTATAACCACGGCATCAGTGAATTAAAACTCAAGCAGTATGATGGCTTCCGGCAAACCACCGGCTTGAATACCGCTCTGGAATTCAGGCCCAACAAAAAAATAACGCTGGGCGCCGTTTTTATCATGGGGCTAAACCTCAATGACAAATACCAGTATAGAACCAACTACAACTGGTCTGAAGGGTCTGGTTCCAGGGTGCGTTTGCACAACTTGCACGGTAAATTGTTTAGCCGTTTTCTAGGCGGTAATCTGAATATGAATTATCGAATTCATGATCGTTTGCAGACCAAGGTCAAATTGGCCTCCTACGATAATCTGTTTCGATACGGTCAGGTACCGTACGCCAATGACGACTCCAGAAATGGCTATTTCTCTGTGGTTTACATCAGCCCGCTCTTGCAGTATTACGACCGGGATTTCATTGATCTTTACGGAAATGCCGCTGACGCCAATTCCCCCGACGCATTTTTGACCAAACTTATCGGCAAAGACAATCCTTACGGTCGCGGCGATGACTACCGCAATGTGCAGCCAAAATATGGAAAGTTTGTGGATGGAAGTCCTTTAACGCCCTCGGATTTCAGTTTCTATCAAGCCATTTCAGAGCTGAATACCACCCATGAACAGGATCCCTTGGTGGTTCAAAACGATTGGTATTATACCCTGAGCAACCGGATTAAACTGATTGGAGGTTTAAAATACCGCTATAAAGTCGGTAGTCGCGCCTTGAGCATCCACAAATGGCAGGTTGATTTTCAGAATTTCCCGACCACGCCTCGTCTGCTCACCCAGGCCCAAACTGTCTACCCAGACCCTAACAACGACTTTTTGTCAGAATACGGCAACCACTATCAGGGCACTTTTATGCCCTTTCTCACCCACGATCAACTCAATAATTTTATCCAGCCACTGGGCGATACACTACGCAATATTCCAATGGACAAACTCAACCAGGAATATGTACTCTGGGCCGGATCAAAATACGATTATACGGAACAAGCTTCGGCAGCTTATGCCATGACGGAGGCTAAAATCGGCAAGCATCTGCTACTTGTCGGAGGTATTCGCTTTGAGCATACCAGCTTGTTGGAGCATTCAGACACCCTTTCCCCGGAGGCCATTTTAGACACGGCCAGCAGTACCTATTATTATCCGCCTTTGCCTCGAACTACCCAACAAGCATATCTGGCGGTATTGCCATCCCTAAATTTAACCTGGTCGCCTCGAGATTTTGACAATATTCGCCTGGCTGTTTCGCGGACTTTTCACCGCCCAAATTTTGCGGAAACCAAACCAGGGTTTGCCAATATTACCTACGAAGACCTGGATTTTACCTTTGGCAATGCCCAATTAAGACCCACTTATTCCCTTAATTTTGACCTGGCCTGGGAACATTTTTGGGGTAATAAGGGCATGATTTCAGTAGGCACCTATTACAAATACGTCACAGATCACATTTTTTTGAAAACAACCGAAGAGTACGACCCAATTCAGGACATTGGCTTCAAACGCTATGTCAACGCCGAATCTTCATACGTAGTGGGCCTGGAATGTACCATAAACCGCCGTTTTGACTTTTTGCCAGGGATGTTGAACGGATTTGGTGCAAATTCCAACCTCGCTTTGTCGCTTTCCAGAATGCAAGTGCCTGGTCGCCCCAGTTCGCAAACCATGAGTGGCCAGACCCCGATCCTTTACAACCTGGGCCTGTTTTATGAGAAATATGGGCTGACAGCCAGAATAGCCCTCAATTATACCGGGCCATTTTTGAAAGAACTCAACCTGGCCGCCATAGTACCGATTGGCGGTACCAAGCCTGAGTTGGTGCACAAAGACACCGATTTCGACCTGTATGAGGCCGAATTCTATTCGCTAGACTTAAGCATCGGTTACCGATTCAATACCCATTTTTCACTGTTCGTAGAGGCTTCCAACCTGCTCGATTCGCCTTCTGCCGAGTATATTGGTATTCGCGAACGCCCACACCGCACGGGGTTTTACAAACAGCGAGGACAATTGGTCGCTAAATATGCATTCTAAAAATCGCATTGATCCCACAACTCTTCCCTTCATCATTGGATTCCACTCATTCAAATTCGTTTTCCATGTCTAAAATCTGTTTCTCCTCCCTGTTTTTGGGCCTGTTTATTTCAACTGCAGCAATGGCCACTCAGCCCCGTAAAGTGCTGGTTATTGGCATTGATGGAGCTCGTGCCGACGCATTGCAAGCCGCCAACACCCCCAATTTGGACGCATTGTTGCCCCAAGCCTTTTACACGTTTGATTCCTGGCACCTGGATATTACGGTTTCCGGCCCATCCTGGTCGAGCATTATGACGGGTGCTTATCACCAGAAACATGGGGTGACCAACAACTCCTATTCTGGCAGCAACTACTGGGATTACCCTTATTTCCCAACCCGGGCCAAAGAGCACAAACCCAATCTCTATTGTGTGCAAATTACCGAATGGGCGCCTATGTCTGACGACGTGTACAACGATGGCTGGAACCTCAAACTCAAAGTGCCCGACGGTCAAGGCACGCCAACAGAAAATGCTGCTGTGACTCAATTGGCCAATCCAAATCTCGATGCACTTTTTGTGTATTTCGATGCGGTAGACCTTGCAGGGCATTCTTCAGGCTTCAATCCAAACAATCCCGCTTATATCTCCGCTATTGAAAATGTGGACGGACACGTCGGCGGCGTCTTGAACGCGCTGTACAGCCGCCCCAATTACGCCAACGAAGATTGGTTGATTTTGATTACCACGGATCACGGCGGGATAGGTACCGGGCATGGCGGCAATTCCAATCAAGAGCGCCACATTTGGTGGATTGCAAGCGGGAAAAATGTAACGCCGCACCAAATTGTCAATGCGCCAGACCCTGGAAGCTACCAACTCAGCGGTGTAAACCAAGATATTCGGCGGAAATCGCCTGTTCAGGCCGACATTGCAGTTACTGCCCTGCACCATTTGTTGTACGACCTGAATTTCAAACCAGACACTGTGGCCGCTTGGAATCTGGATGGTATTTCCTGGCTGGATTCCATTTATGCTACTTCTCCCACGCATGAATTAGCTACCCAAGCCCCTTCAGTGAGCAGCTACCCTTCACCAGCTTTACAGACCGTATATTTTGATTTTCAACAGGCTATAGGAACGAACACCCGGTTTGAACTGTTGGATCTTAGTGGGCGAGTGTGCCGCCAAGAGGATCTTAAGCCTGGCGCTTTGCATTTCCAACTTTGCGTTGACGGACTAAACCCAGGCGTGTACCTAGCTCGGTTTTCGTCCCAGAGCGGTCAAGTGGTAGAAAAAGTGGTGGTTGGCAAGCTGTAATGCAGATGCCTTTTCGTCAGTACCGCGTCGTATACGGATGAAACGTCCGCCAACTGTGCCAAAATTCTTGATAAGCCGGTATTTTGGTGAGGTTTTCATCGGCAGGATTTACGGCGCGGCCAAGCAGATCCCAGCGCTTTTCACTAAGGCTTAAGGTGTCATTTTGGAAAGAAAAAAGGGCACTTTTATCGGGCCTTTTATAGGCGACGAAACTCACGTTGTCTTTGGCTAAGACCAATACGATGGGGAATTCGCCCACTTGATCCTGAATAATCTGCTCGGTTTTCAAGCGGTTCCAATCGTAGGCTTTTGCGTGCTGTTTGTCGGTAGCAATACCCACCACCCACGATTTTTCATTCCACGAGGCAGTATCCGTGCCAGTGAGTTTACCCCGCCCGATGCCGAGATCATAGGTGTCCATGCTGTCGTACTCTTCCTGAAAAGAGGGGTCACGTTGCATCACGAGGCTGTTGGGGTATAAGTCGAGCCACTTTTGTAAGGAAGTTTGGGTACTCGGAACCTCCGGCAATGAGACTCCCTTGAGCGGACCAGCCACAGCTTCCCCTGTCACTTGTCGCCACCAACTGTGGGTGGTAGCATCTTCGAACATGGCGTTAAAATGATCCATTCCTACCAAGCGAAAACGCTCGGGTTTGCCATTCACCACAGGAGAAAACACCCGCCCTGTGCGGCAAACCGTGCAATAGGTCACCATTACCGGAGTGCCGCCGACCGTATCGAGCACCTGATGGTGATAGCCCATGAATTGTATCGGATAGGCTTTTGCCTGTCCGTTTTGTTCAATGCCCAACACGAGTTTTTCAAGTTTCACGGCGTTGGTTTTTGCGTCGGCCATGCGTAGCTCGCGGGGTTGGTAGAACATTTTTTCCGCAGCCATTTCAAAGTTGAAAAGGTACGCCACGACCATGGCAAAGGCCAACAAACTCCCTGAAATCCATGGTGATACGCGAAATGCCGGTAGCAAACCCACAAAAATCATGACGCTGAAAACCCCTCTAAATGCCCAACGCAATTGGTACAGGCAGAAAGCCAGGTCAATGCTATGGATACGCTGGCTTCCGGGCATTGGCATAATAAAGTACACATTGGCGATTTCAAATAGGATAATCCCGATGATGCCGAGGTAAAAAAGGATTTTCATAAAAACCATTGTCAGATTTCACTACAAAGGTCGGGAACCTTGTGCGAGCAGATTGTTAGGATTTGCTTAGTTTATTCAAATTTGCCGCACTTTTGCCGCCATGAAAATGAAAGGCAAATTGAGATGGGATCGAACTTTCCGAAAGTTGGAAACTTTCGGAAAGTTTCTCATGCTCTCTGCCTTCTGTTTTTGCCAATTAACCACCACTACTGCCCAAATCGCCGACTCCCTCGCAACCCTCCTTTTGACCGCCCCCGCCGATACCCATCGAGTCACCCTGTTAACCGATCTTGCCTGGGAAATCAACGAATCTGAAACCGATCAGGCGGAAGCCAAAATATGGGAGGCCATCGCCCTGGCGCAAAAATTGAATTTTAAAGCGGGCGAAGCCACGGCATGGAACGGACTGGGGGTGGTGGAAGAAAATCGGGGGAATTACAAGGGTGCCATTGCCCATTATGAAAAAGCACTTGCGCTGCGCCAGTCGCTGGGGGATAAACGTGGAGCGGGGGGAGTACTGGTTAATCTTGGCAACGCTTATGAATCCCTTGGTGAACTTCCGGAAGCCATCAAACGGCATCGAGAAAGCTTTACGGTATTTCAATCTTTGGGCGACACGCTGCGCATGGCTCGGGCGCTTACCAATATCAGTGCGGTGCTTTCAGCGGGCAGTGCATATCCGGAGGCGTTTGCTGAATTGAATAAAGCGCGAATTTTAGTCGAAAACAAGAGCCATTTGGCTACACTTTATACAATTTATACCCAAATCGGCCACAATCGCTTTGATTTGGATATGTTCTCTGACGCCAAATTTTGGTACGAAAAATCATTGCAATTGCGGCAAACACAAGCAGACTCTGTTGAAATTGCTGATGGTTTGGCAGATTTGGGCAATGCACTGGATGAAATGGGCAGCGAGTCTAAAAACAAAGATTACTCTGAATTAGCCGTTCAATATTACAAACAAGCTCTTCGGATTTATCGGACTTTGGACCTCCAATCGAGCATAGCCACCGTTTGCAATAACCTTGCTGATGCGCTTAAACATCTCGACCGACATGCCGAAGCGATGGGCTACCTGCGCGAGTCGGAAAAAATCCTGACCGAATTGGATGACCAGCCCGAACTTATGAAAACCTACAATACGCTCAATGATGTGCTTTCTCGGCTTGGCAGGCCCCGCGAATCTTTGGAATATATCCGCCGCTACGCTGCCATTGCTGAGCGGATTGGTGACAACAACAGTCGCGTAGGAGCGATCAAGGATTTTGGTCGTGCTTATTTTCAATTGGGCGACTATACCAAGGCTTACGAATATGCTGAACTTTACAACGAGGAGCGGTTCAAACTTTTAGACAAAGAGCGCGCACAGAACATCGAGACGGGCATGGCCATGACGCTTGTTAAAGAAAACGAACAAGCCCTCGAGCGAGAAAAAACCAATGCCGCCCTTAAGGAGGCCGAACTCGCCACTGCCCGCACATTTCGGAATGCCTTGATAGGAGGCGCAGTATTGTTGCTGCTTTTAGCGGGTCTGCTGTTCAACCGCAACCGTCTCCGAGCCCGTGCCAATCGACTTTTAACGGCCAAAAACGAAACCATAGAGCGGGAGCGCCAACGCGCCGACACCTTGCTCCAGAACATATTGCCCGAAAAAACAGCCGAAGAACTAAAAACTTACGGTACGGTAAAACCCGTTCACTATGAATCGGTTACGGTGCTTTTTAGCGATTTCAAAAACTTTACCACCATCGCAGAATCTCTTTCGCCAGAAGCGTTGGTTAAAGAATTGGACGAGCATTTTCGATTGTTCGATGCCATCGTGGTGCGACATGGGCTGGAGAAAATCAAAACCATAGGCGATGCCTATATGTGTGCAGGAGGCCTGCCGGTACCGAATGAAACCCATGCCCTCGATACCGTTCGAGCCGCCCTGGAAATGCAGCAGGAGATTGGTGTATTGGGTGCAAAAAAAGCTGCAGCGGGCAAACCGTTTTTTGAAATGCGCATTGGGATCAACACCGGCCCGGTAGTAGCTGGCGTGGTGGGCAGCCACAAATTTGCCTACGACATCTGGGGCGACACCGTGAACACCGCAGCCCGACTCGAACAAGGGGGTGAGCCAGGAAAGATCAATATTTCAGAAACAACTTGGGAAAAAGTGCGCGATGAGTTTCCCTGCACATTCCGGGGAAAGCTTCCGGCTAAAAATAAAGGGGAGATTGCGATGTATTTTGTGGAGACTACTTCAACGGTTCCCCAAAATCATAATCAATAAACACCTCGTCCAGCAGCGGATCGTCGCCAGGACGATAGCCTTCCTTGAGGTCGTAGCCCCATAATTTGCCTAAAGTATTCCAATAAGTGGCCGTTGTGCCGCCACGGGTGCTGCGAATTACGTCGTAAAAGGGCATCTCCAGTTCGCGCTCAATCATTTTCACCAACACTTTGCCTTCAGTTTTAGAGAGGTTTTTCATACGATCTGTGAGATCTTCCTTCAACTCCTGATGCTCGTGCCGGATATGCCGTTTGCGTTTGCGTTTGTTCATGCCATCCGTTTCCTCTTCAATTTCATTGTAAAGTGCGATGGCTTGTACCGCATAGGGGTAAACCCGTTTAGCCGCCCAGATATACCGACGGAATTGTTTTTGCTCTTCCAGATCCTTGAACTTCCGTTGGGCTACCAAACGCGCCGGGTGAAGCGACATGAGAAAAGTACTATCACCGTTCACAATCTCCAGCGTGGCCCAAGCGCCGCCACGGGGCGGAGATTCGGCACTTGGGGGCTGTGCAGTGGCCTTCCCAATCATGAGCATTAAGTATAAAGAGAAAAATGACAGGTAAACTTTCATGATTGAATGTTTTTCGACCCTTGGGACGAAGAAGTGGGCAAATGTAACCTGGAAGCCATTTGCCTTAAAGTATATGGCCTGAATCAGAGCCTCTAAAGGGCGGTCGGCAGATAAACGACAAAATCAGATAAATAAGATGGAGAAATCGTTTTTTTTGCGCTAAGCCTCCTTTTTGGGAACAGATGAGCATAACTCCACCTTTATTCTTCAATGCCATCACTGTCTTCCAACCTGGGTGCAGGCCTGGGTGCGGGCTGGCGCGAACCAGGCCTTGGGTCGTCTTCAATGGCTTTAGGATCGTCGGGAGGGCGGTAAGTTTTGTCCTTGCCCTCTGTGCGCTCTACCCCATACTGATCGAGGCGATCCATCCAATTCATGGAAGAACCCCAAACATCCAAGGCAAGCGGTTTCATACGAATGGCTATACCTTTTGCTTTTGTTGGAATGGGCTCCAGGATTGGGTAGGTTTTGGAGTCCAAAATGGTCGCTTCGTTGATGAAATTGACTTTAGTCCCAAACCATACCAACACACTGTATACAACGATCATAAAAACGCCCATCGCTACGCCACCTGCTACTTGGTTGATTACGCCGAGATAGGCCATGCGCATTGCACCCTCCAAGCCCTTGGCAGCCGAGCGCACAATGAGCATGATGATGAGCAAATTGACCAAAAAACCCGCCAAGAATATGGAAGGGTTCTCAGAATGGAACATACTCTGGAGTATGGTGGTCATAGTAGGCGCCATTTTGAACGCTAGTACAAAACCAAAAACATACAAGACTAGGTTGAACACCGTGCTGATGATCCCTCGAGAGTAGCCTTGCCAAAAGCCGTAAGCGAAGAAGGCAATAAAGCCAATGTCTATGGGCATGTCCTACTGGTATTTAATGCTTTACGCGCTGCAAAAATCTTGACAAAGATAGGGGTTACCGACAAAACTTCCCCAATGTGTATTTTTGACGCATGAAAGATTACCATTTACTTTTGTTACTACTGCTGACTTCCTGCGGCAAAGACCCCGTTTCGCTCGCTTCTTTCCAAGCATTGCCCAGCCCTATCACGGAGGATATCAGCTCCATTGCTTTTGCCGATTCACTGAATGGGTCGCTCACGGGTGGAAAAGCCTGGAAAAATGGCTTTGTGATGAACACCAACGACGGAGGCCTCACTTGGCACACCGATACCTTGTTCAACTGGAAAATGGAGCAAGTCTGTTTTGATTCACAGGGGCAAGGATACGCTTGTGGCCAAAACACGCTGCTTTATCGTCCGCCAGGTGAAGAACATTGGCGGATCTTTCGCAATGATTTTCAATGGCTTAGAGCTTGTCATTTTCCCGATGGGAAGCGAGGGGCTGTGGTGGGGGGAGAAGGTTTCCACGGAGGCTTTGCACACACTTTTGGACCGGAACCATTTTGGAGTACAGATACGATTCAAACTTTTCCCAACGAAATCGAGTCTGTTTGGTACTCCGATTCAGTCACGCTGCATGCCGTAGGCTTTGGTTGGGTGATGCGCTCCAACAACGCAGGCCGTTCTTGGGAGCGACTTGAAATCACGGGCGATTTTTATCAAAGTGTACATTTCCCCACAGCCTCCACGGGGTATATCTGCGGGAGTTCTGGCACTATTTTGAAAACGGAGGATGCGGGTCAGCACTGGCGTAGCATCCGCAAAGGAGGCAGCACCGGCAAACGACTAAAAGCTTTTCGTGCCTTATGGTTTGCCACCGCCGACAAAGGCTGGATTGTAGGAGATGATGGCGTTTTTTGGCAAACGGAAGATGGCGGCGAATCCTGGAATCCAGTTGAGGAAGCACCTTCCAATGCCGATTTTACCCACCTATTTCTGAAGGGGAAAAAAGGATGGGCTACCGCAAAAGGCGGGCGGCTGTTCAGGTTTGATGAATGATTAAACCGCAAAATGTAAAACCAAGCAACTTGATCCGAAAAGGCTAAAACTTCCATTTTTCGAGATCTTACCACGCTTGATTTTACATTTTGCGGTTTTCCTGTTTTACATTTTGCGGTTTAATCCCTACCGTACCACCACCTTCTTCACGCCTCTAACCGCCTCGTTTTCAATCGAAACAGCATAGACGCCCTGAGGCAAATCTGCGATTTGCAAGGATATAAATGTATTGCCAGCAGCCATCGTCCAGGTGCGGACGCGCTGACCAGCGGTATTGTACATAGATACAAGGGCATCAGAAGCAAGCGATTCATTCACCGAAAGGCGCAGAACCTCTTCAGCCGGATTGGGCGAAAGCGTGAATGCAAGTCCACCAAGAATATCTTTTGTGCCCACGAGTGGTGAAATAATGAAAACACCCGTGGCCATACCCCCTTCACCGTCGGAGACTACAAATCGAAACTCGTCCGTCCCGGCATTGAAACCGTAGTCGAAGTAACGCAGCGCTCCATTGTCAAGATCGAATTGTGTGAACTGGCCACCGATGGGCATATCAAACCCATTGCTCTGCAACAAGCCGTTTTGCGGAACACTCACCAGGGTAAAAGTCAATTGAGACGAAGTGTTGTTCGAGTCTTCGGCCTTTAAAAAGTTGATGTCAATGATAGCGTTACTACCAGATGCCGGTTGAAGCACATTGTTTACGGTAATCACGGGCGGGTTGGTGGCCTCGTTGGAGCAAATTTGGAGTTCAAAACCACTGATACTACCCCCTGAAGTGATTGCGTTGTCTTTCACACGCAAAGTCCAAACACCTGCAGCATCCTGACCATTGAAGGCACTTAACAGACCACTTGGCTTGGCGCTGGCGTTGTTGGTGGGTGGTGGACAAGAAAAAGTGGCCGCCGCACCATCATCGAAACCAATGCTAAAATTGCTGGAGTTACTGCCACAACGGTCTTTCCAGAGCAGTACATCGGTGCCGGTGGGGCTGATGAGCCTTACTTCCAAATCTTTAAAATAGTCGTGGAAACCTGACACATTTTTCACGTTCAAGTCGCTGATTTGTCCTCCTGAGAGCAAGGTTATTTTCGACTCAACCGTGGGTGTACCGTTTGCCGAAATGTTTTTAGGAAGATCGTTGGCTGCGAGTTGCGTGCAGTTGAGCTGGCTTACCACAAATACTTGAGCCGCTGACCAAACCCCATCTCCGCACTCATTTTTTGGACGAACGCGCCAGTAGTAAACACCCCCTTCGGTCAACGGGGTAGAAATTTGGAAACTGCCGGCGATCGTATTCAAGTTCGACGACACGATTGTATTGGGCGCAAAAGAAGGACTGGTAGCCAACTCCACCTCGTAAGCGTTGGCATCCACCGCGGTGCTCCATTGAAGCAAAGGCTGGGTGTTGACCCCCGAAGCACCGTTGGCCGGAGCCGTGGGCGCGACGGTCGAAAAATCATTGCGTACCGAGGTCAACGTGATGACCGACGTGGAAGTTCCTGGACCTGAGGTACCTAGTACCGTCACGTCGAAGCTCGCTTCAGGAGAATCAGCTGGCAAGGAAATGCTCAGACTGGAAGTGCCCCCTGCGGGTACCGGGTTGGGACTGAAAACGGCCGTGGCGCCATTGGGCAAACCAGTTGCAGAAAGTGTCACCGGATCCGAAAAACCTGCAATTGCTGCGGTGCTTATTTCTGTGCTGAATTGGGCAGGCAAGCAGACAAGGGCTTGCAAAGTGCCTGCGCAGAGGGAGAAACTCCCGGTGCTGGCCTGTTGAATCTTGAAGTTTGCATTGGAAATATCGAAGAAAATATTGTCAGCCGCTTCTATACGAACACGCGCCGTCGTAGTGACATTGTTTGGCACCTGGACACAAGCGCGGCCAATATTGGGCTCGCCCTCTGCCAAAAGGATAGGATAGGTAAAGCCCCCGTCAATGCTGAGCCGAAGGTTGACGGTTTTGCAATTGACCGGTGCTGCTGAAGTATTGGCCACTTCCCAGGTAATGGTTTGGTATTCGCCAACGTTCCAAATGTCAGAATTAAGATTCGGGTACGAAACCAGGAAAGGTCCAGCCGCCGCCGTGGAACGGAATCGAACCTCTGCTATATCCACACCACCACTGCCAGGGTAGTTGTCGCGCACCGTTAGTTTGAATCTTAAATCGCGGCTGTAAGTGGGCAATACCTCTGTTTTGTTCGTGGTATTCGCTACGATGTTATTGATACGGGGGAAAATCCGCGTAGGATCGCTTGTTGGGAGTAAGGATCGGAAAATCGGCGAATTGTCTACGGGTTGCCCCAGTGGCACGATCGGCCCCAAATCGTACTCCTCCCAACAATAAGTGAGGTTGTCGCCGTCCATATCTACGGCATTGCCTGTCAACTCGAAGGGGGTGCTGATCGGTATGTGAAAATTATTGACCAGTGGTATCGTTACCTCTGGCGCATGGTTGTCGGTTACGATGGCTTCGCCACAGGTGCTTCCGCCTTCAAGGGTGATGAAATAATTGGCTTGCTCGATACTCGCAACATGGAAATAGGCATCTCTTTCATCGACAATATCAGGTGCACAAGTAGTCGAATAACTCATAATGGTCGAGCCGCCACCTGGCTCATAGGCAGTGCCTCCTGTTTGAGCATCTTGCGCTGGTGGGCAACTGTTGAACGTATGGGTTGCAGAGAACTGGTGTCCCATTTCGTGCGCGATGATCAAATAATAATCTTCGCCAACAGGACTAGGGAGCGAAGAGCCAGCCACTGCTTTGCTCAGCAGGTTACATACCGACGCAAGTTGAGCTTGTCCTGCCACATATACCCCTGAAGGGTTTGAGACCCTGGCAAATAGGTGGCCAATGTCGTAGCTATTTACACTGATTCGGCTATTAATCGCAAACGGGTTATCGCCTATCCAGTTTGGGATAAGCGGCCCAGAGAACGGGTCGGTGGCTGGATCAAAGTATATCAGGGTATCATTGTTGGGGATCAACTCCAGGCGCACTGCCCAATCGCGTTCCTGAATGGCTACAATGAAGTTAACAGCCTCCACAATCGCACTCATCACCGAGGTCTTTGTTCCGCCATGAAACTGAGCGTATTCTCCTTGCGTACTCACTGCAAGACGATATTTTTTCAAAGTCACGGGTTCCGCCCCATTACGGTCGCTGGCCTTTTGTTCACGCGGAGCCGAAGGAAGCACGGGAGTCCAATCGCCATCAACGCCGCAGCCACCATGATTGCCGGGGGTATCTGCATTTTTTGGCAAATCCTCCATGCGGTAGGTCATATAAAAAGTGTTCGTCCCTTCTGCGTAAGGGCGCACCGATTGGACTTGGCCATCTTTATTAAAAAGAAAAGCATGCAGCCCTTTATGGGTGACTCCCAGCCGGACAGTCAATCCCAATCCCTCCGCATCGGCGCCCGCATAGGTCCGTATTTCGGGGAATTTAGACAGGAGCTCCGGTGCCATCACAGGCGACTCCCAAACGTAGAAGGTCCGGATGGAGCCATCGGCCAGCGGTAAATTCAGGGTCAACGGATGCTCTCTTGCTTCAGAAGTGAACTCCATGGGTGCTCGCGTCAAGGCAGTGCGCAGGCCGACATAATCGAGTTGGAACGTTTTACTTTGGAGTGGCTGGATCTTGCGCTCTGCCCCATCAGGCAGTGCAAAGGCTTCCGCCTTCATCGGTGTCCAAAAATTGTTTTGGGCAAAAAGGCTTGAAAATAGCCCGAAAAGGAGCAAAAAGGTGCATAATTTGCGCATGGTCAATAGTTTTTGAAAGTATATCTGTTGGCGTAAATGGACAGAAGTGAGTGGGCAATTTCAAATTTTCACCCTACTTGTCACAAAAGTCAGGAGTTTCGCCATCACAAGATTTGGTTTTTGAGGAAATGCTTAAAAATGACGTTCATCTATAAACACCTTGACGATTAACACCAGCCCAAATACAATCATCAATACTCCCAAAACCCGCTGGATTTGTCGTGCGTGAGCGGGTGTGAGAAACCGACGTACCCACTTTGCGGCCCATGCCTTCAGCGTGTCAGTAAGCACCAGTGTGGAAAGCATTCCCCCGAAAAACACCAACATCTCCTGCCGAGTCCAACCGCTGGGCACCACGACCGCGGTTACAATGCCGAGCCAAAAGAAAACGGTGCCTGGGTTTACGGTGTTTATTAAAAAGCCGCGTATCCACCACCAGAGGTAGGTTTTATGACCTGCTGTATCAGCCCAGGTTCCGCTATTCAGATTTTCCGGGATTTGGATCGGATTTCGTGCTTTCCAGATTATTCCCAACCCAAAACCTGTCAGCAACAAACCGCCTATCAAACCTGCCCAAATTTTAAAATGCGGTAACGCCACCAATGCCTCCATCGCACTTACCCCGAAAAACGCAAGCAGCACGTACAAGAGATCACTCGTCCAAATGCCTGCGGCCACGGCCACACCCGCCCGAAAACCCTGTGCAATGCCCGCCTCAATAATGGCGAACATCAAAGGGCCGATTAAAAAACTAAGCGAAATGCCAAGCAGAATTCCTTGAAGCAGCATGGGCTGGTGGGTGGTGATGGGTGGACTGGTAGAGTGGTGATTGGTGGAATGGGGGGGCTTGTAACTGGGGTCTTGGGAAAAAATGGGCGGACAAAGGTACTAAAGCAAATTTCCCAATCACCCATCGCTCATCACCAGTCTACCAATGTAGTTTTGCGGTTTGAAGCCATAAACTCAACAAAAAGGGCAATTCGGTGCTGGGAATGAAGGCTTTGGAGTTGTTTACTACCATGACGGGGAGCTCGGTTTTTTTAGAGTTGAAATTTTTCCTTTAGGATCATTTAATTTTGCCCGAAAACTAAACCACTTACCAAAATGCTTATACTGCGAGCCTTTGTAGCCTTACTTTTCGTAATTGCGCTATGGCCAAATCATCTGATTGCTCAAGGCGATTCACTTTGTACCACTTGTGCTTGTTTGCATGGCAAAGCTGAAAAAGCAAGGACCGCAGGTCAGTTTAAAATTGCCATTGGACTGTACAATGCTTTAGTCGTTTGTGATCCAGCCTTTAAACAGGAGTCGTCAAAAAGTATTTTGGAAATTTATGAAACCGTTGAAAATCAAAAAGATATAGCCGAAAAAGCGGAGAAGAAAGCGACTAATGCTCGCATACAAGCTGAAAAAGCTAAAACAGAAGCTGAAAAAGCAAATACCTTCAATCAGAATATTTCCACCACACTTTTAAAGACCAAACAGGATCCTACGCTCGCCTTGGCAATGGCGGAATATCTCTACCGATTATATCCAGAGAAACCCGCTGCTGGGGCAGTGTTGAGCCAAATTGTAAGCGATGAATCAGAAGGAATGTATGCTCACTCCTTAGCCGGACATACGCACGCTGTAACCTGCCTTGCTTTTTTCAAGGATAATTGGCGTCTTGCGACAGGTAGCATAGACTCGACTTTGCGCATTTGGGATATAGAGGGCCATCTTTTAAAAAAAGTCTCCTTTCCCAATCCGATCAAAGTGCTGGCCCTTTCCCGCAACAACCTTTTGGCAGCCGCGCTCGAAAGAGACAGTTCGGGCATTGCTTTAAGCGCGGGTATTGACTTGTTGGATGAAAACGGGGAGCGAACGGGACACATTGCCTGCCATGGGAGAGCGGTTAGAGGCTTGGCTTTTTCTCCAGACGGTCAATGGCTTACGGCTGGGTTTGCCAATAATATTTGCACTTGGAACATTACCGGGACCCTGCTGCATACATTCAAATTGGCCACTGACAAGAAGATTGTCGACCTTCAATATTCGCCGGATGGCCAAAGTTTTTTTGTGGCGGCTTCCAGTAAAAAGACCGACGATGTCATATATCAATGGACGACAACCGGAACGCTTCGGGATTCCTTCACCTTTAAATTTTTGAGTTCCAATGCCCTGGCATCTGATGGACAATGGTTGATGAGCGGCGGTGATGACAACAATGCCTTGATCTGGGAGTTGGCGAGTCGTGAACCTGTATTGCTTTTGGAAGGCCACAAGGGCAATGTGACGGATGTGGGCATATCCCCTTCTGGTGATATTTTCGTGACGGCAAGCCAGGATGGCAGCCTGAACCTTTCAGGGATGAATGGTAAGATATTCCGAACCTTACACGGCCATGACCGACAGGTAAATGCCCTGGCTTTTTCACCTGATGGCAAATGGTTGGCCTCGGCAGGAAACGATAAAACGGTCAAGATCTGGCGCATGTATAGTACAGAACCCCTTGTTAGCGATTCAGAATCTAACGGCAATCTATTTTATATTGGTTTTTTCCCGGATCAAAAGCACTTTATGACTGCTTGTGAATACCACACACTTGCTATTCGGGGTATTGACGGCGCATTGATTCGCAGCATAGAAGACCCCAACAAAAGATTGCAAGCCGCTGCGCTTTCTCCTTCCGGAAAGTGGCTGCTGGGCGCTGGATCAGAGGGTTGGACAACGGTTTGGGATACGTCCGGCAAGCAACTATTGTCTATTCCCCAGCCAAACAGCTCCATCGTCGGGGTGGCCTTTTCCATCAATGAAAAAAACATCATCACCGCTGATGAATCCGGTAAAATCAAATGGTGGGATTGGAGCGGCAAACTCCTTAGGGAATTCCAATCTGCAAACGAAGAAATAGAGGGCTTCGTGCTTTCGCCCGACAATCGCTTTTTTGCGGTGTATGAAAACAGTCAAACGGGAAAAGGGGCTAAAGCAACAGTTTACGATGCTGCCGGGCACTTGGTGAAGCAATGGCAATATCCAAAATTGGTTTTTACCAGCATCACCTTTACCGCCGACAGCAAAAACCTCTATTTTGGCAGTTTTACGGGCGAATTGTTTCGCTGGAACCTACCTGAAGCCACCTTGACCATGGATAAACCTGCTGATTTCACCATGTTCTGCCTCACGCCGGTGGTTACTCAAAACTGGCTTTTGACCGGCACAGGTGAGCATATACTTTCCATTCTGGACAGTAATGGCGGGGTCATCCGGGAGTTCACGGAAAATGGCGGTTGGGTCACGGCCACCGCCGCTTCGACCGATGGGAGGTATGTGGTATGCGCCAATCACCGTGGTCAAATCATTGTAAGGGACCTTTTAAATGTCCGTCAATGGGCCAAGCATTTTTCGGAAAAAGAACTTGAAATCGTAGGCGGGTTGATTTTGGATAAAATTGCGGCAAAGCCCAAATAAGGGTCAATTATTCAGAGATAAAGTCCACGCTTTTTTGCGGCTCCTTAGGCCCAATCATAACCGAAACAGACTTCCACCGTATGGTTTCGGTGTCAGCAACGCCAGGGTCTTTGCATCGGGTGCCTTCCAACAGGCAAGCCGCAGTTTTAACCAGATGCTGCCCTGCCAGGATCCCGGAGATTCTGTAATTGCCAGACTCATCCGTGAGGGCTGCCTTTCCAGCGCAGGACACCAACGCATTTTCAATGGCTGCGCCGTCCTTTTTACGAACCGACCCCGTAACAATTCCTTCAGCCCAGTCCTTTGTTTCTGTGGGCTTGGTTTGTTTGCTTTCTGAGACTTGCTCAATTTGTGGGTACTGTTTCTTTATGGACTCAGGGATGGGAATGTTTGGATCAATTTGAGCGGTAACAGATTGACCAACAGCTAAATACAAGAACAGGATAAGGAAAATGCCTTTCATGATTTGGCAGGTTCAAGCGCCTTTCTGACAACCAGAAATGCGGAAAAAGAGATTGGCTTTTTGCTCACATTTCTGATTGTCAAAAAGGCACTAGGTAAAAAATCGGAAGGGCTGGCCCAAGGCTTTATTTCTGCCAAACAAAATTCAGGACAACATTTTGATTTGCTGCGTTTATTTCTACCTCAGGAGATTCGGGCAGTGCGTAGCCCCCACCGCCGCCTGTTAGTCCGTCAGAAGGCCCAGAGGCGCCGTCTCCTGATGCTCGAGGGCCATGAGTTGAAATGTAGTGAACGCCGGCCCGCAGCTTGACAATTCGGTAGTCGCCGTTTTCATCGGTCCTGGCTTCCTGGGTGCCACATCTTACGAGTATGTTTGCTTTAGGGGCGCCATTTTTATCCCGAATCGAACCGGAAATAGTTCCCTCTGCCCAATTTCTGGGAAGCGAAGTCGGTTCTGTTTTGACTGCGCGAAATTGCGTGTTTCCAAAACTTTTAAGCTTAACAGCAGCGGGCGCATTGGGGTCATTCTGTCCATTAATAGATTGAATGACAGCCAATTGGAACAAGATGAAATAAAAAAGATGTTTCATTAGAAAGGAAAAATTTTGGTGAAAGGTGGGTGAATGTTATTGAGAAAGTCGAAGTTTAAAAGCATGGATGGAATCGAGTACCCAGGCTTGGGTGTTGTCAATTTTTCGGGCCGCTTCCGCTCTTTCAAGCGCCATTTGATATTCTCCAGCGGTGGAATAGATTTCAATTTCTTGTTTTAAGATAATCATCTGAGTCTGTTTTTTGGCTCGTTCTTCTTCCAATCGCTGCTCCTCGCGTTCATTGGCCAAGGCCAAGTTCTTTTCTGCCTTCTGATATAGCCAAATCGCCACGAAAGAAGCCAGCAAAGAAATGGTTGCCAGCAATACAGCCCATCTTCGGCGGCGGGTCTCTGTTTCTGCTTTTTGTTCGGCCTCTCGTAACGCTCGATCCCGTTCTTTCTTTGCCTCCACTGTTTCACGTTCTGCCCGAGCGTTCAAAATCGGCTCCACAAGCGCATCGTGGCTGAGTTCATAAGCGACTCCTCGGGTGCCAGCTTCTGCTCGGAGCAGATAAGTATTCTTCAGGGATTCAAGCAATTCCGAGCTCGCTCCCTGTACTCGGTATCGGCTGACCAACATGCCTGCATCAGCAGTGATGCGCCGTTTGTCTTCAGGTGTAACCAATTCGTTTTCTACAATCAATCGAGCTACCTTTTGCAGGTTCGATGGTAATTGTTCGATGCAAGACGTGTAATAGTTGCGGTTTACCTCCTGCAAATATTGGATGCGCTGCGATTCAGTTGCCCCGAAAAGGGTTGCTTTGATCTCTCTTATACCCTTTGCCCTTACAAATTTCTCTTCGATGTGGCGACAGATCAACTGCAACTGAAAGCTTTCAATCTTTTCTTTTCCGTCTTTGCTCAAATAACGCAGCAATACCTCTAAAGATTCCAAGGTATAGCTGAATGCAGGTGTTATGTATGCCTCGTCTTCCGAAAAAGTGAACATTGCTGGCTGCACAATGGCATCTTTTGCCTGCTCCAGACTTAATGCGTCCAATTCGTAACAATGCCGCAGGATTTGGGGCAAAAAATCTTTCAAGCGGTTCAGCAGGTGAATGTAGTCTGAACGGATAGAGAACACCACACGCAGTTCCAAGTCGTCAAAAAAATGCTCCGTTTCTGTTTCTTCTGGTGGCTCGGGTGCATTATCGTAAGCATTCCGAATATGCTGCGGGATTTGGCTGAAAAGCAAATCGGCCAACTGCGCTCGCCATTGCAAAACTGCGGTTTCCGGGTAACCGAAAATCTCTTCGAATTGGTCGAATACCAAAACAAAACGCTTTCTCCCAGTGGTGGCCTGGGCTTTTTTAAGGTGGTACCACAAGGAGTTCTCTCCTGGGAGCAGCTTGTCCAAATATGCTCCTGCTAATGCGTCGGAAATGTATGGGCCAATGCGCTCTGTCAATGCCGAAAAGGTTCGCTGCAATGGGGTCGGGCTGCTTTCTGATGGGGCTTTGAAGGCATGGAAACGCACTGGAACGGTAACAAAATCGGTTTCGCGCTCCAAACGAGGCATCACGGCGGCTTGTAACAAGGAACTTTTTCCATACCCGGATTTGCCATACAACACCACTGTTTTCTCTAACCTCGCTAATTTGTACAGCCGCTCTTCGTCATTTTTTCGACCGAAAAACAAAGCCCCATTGTCGCGGGTAAAAGTTTGTACGCCTGGGTATCTGTATCTCATGCGGCGATTGTTTTTTGCTCCGTTTTTTTGACCTCTTCGATCAATTGGTTCAGGGCATTCAACACCCGGCTTTTCTCTACCGCCATTTCACTGCGGTACAGGGTGCCGGTGCTGGCCTGTTGCAACAAATCCTCGTGCTTTGCTGCATGGATCAACACCATATCTAAGGCTTCTTTGTTGGGATGCTGGTTGAAAAAATCCTTCAAAGCGTCAAATACTTTTCGGATTTTATTGCGCATCATCCATTCTTGCAGGGTCATGGACAAAGGTTGGGAAGAAGGCTTTATGGCAGTTTGCTCTGGCGCTGTGCCGGGTTGCCGAAGTTTTCCCGCCTGTTCGACATCGCGGAAAAGACGCTCCAGTATTTCTGTGGGGGAACAATCAATTAAATCCAGGGTGAAATAGTCTTGCAAGTAAAAAATGCCCTTGTCCTCGCGTGCCACATCACTGGCTGCGGCTTCCAGCAGTTCCATATCCTCTCCCAATACAAAGCGTTGGTTGCCCGCTTGTGCGTTGAGTAATCGAAGGAAAATTTGCAAGTACCACTTGTCAAATCTGAATCCCAGAAACAAATAGTCTTTCTCTCCGCCATTATCCTGAATCTCAAGGATATTCCGAAGCGAAAAGGGAAGGTTGTTGCGGCCAAAAACGTTGAATAAAAAATCGAACAGGTCGCTGTAAGTCAAAATAAGCGACTCTTCGTACCCAACATGCCCACAGAGATTATACAACAAGGGGTATTCCGGCGTTGCATCGAAGCTTTCCTCTTCCTCGGACTGAATGTTGCCAGGGTCGCGGTTCAGTTTTTTGTTGTAAAAACGGAACTCATGGGCCATTTCCTTTTTTTCAAAAGCATTGGCCAATTGCAAATCTGGCGTGAGGTTCACGAAAAGGGAGAAAGGCAACTGTGCTATTTTTTCGTGCAAGTCAGAGACCGCCAGGCCACTGTAATAATCGCGTATCTGGCGGTAAACAGCATTTTTTGAAGCCGCAAGGTTTTTTCCTTTAAAATAATATAATTCGTCTTTGTGATCGTAAAAAGAAATATATGGGTTGGCGCCTACTTTCAAATGTTCGCACAAAGCATCGCCCAGCAACTTGCCATCATAGCGGAATAACTCCGGCCCCAAAACAAGGACACAACGCCCGTCCAGCAGGCAATTGAGTAGGGTTTGGTATCGAAAATCGTCCATGGTAAAAGGGTTTGTCGGTGGGCAAAGTTAGACGAATTCATGTTTCACCAGTGCATATATGTTGTTTTATTTACCTTCCTTTGTCCCCATCCTTCTGGTCATAACATGGCAAAACGACTCCCGAACAATTCCCCTGCTTTACAATCGCTGCTACCCGTCCGCCCACGGCTTAACGTCCTGATCTTGTACGCATTGGGTCAATTGGGCTGGTCGCTGGCGAGTTTTGCGGTCGGCAATCTGCTGGTCTATTTTTACATGCCCCCGGAGCAGGGAGGCGCTGTTTTTCCCTCGTTTATTTATCAAAGTGCAGTGTTGGGCGTACTCACGCTGATCGGGATGGTAAGCGCAGGAGGTAGAGTATTGGATGGGATCGTAGACCCGCTCATTGCCAATTGGAGCGACCGAAAAAAATCGTCGTTCGGGAAGCGACGCTGGTTTATGATTCTGAGCGCAGTGCCTTTTGCGTTGTTTGCCACGCTGGTTTTTTTTCCGCCAGATGCCTCAGAAAGTGCGACCAATTTTCTTTGGCTGGCGCTGGTCATTGCGTTGTACTATTTCTTTTTTGCCCTATACGTCATACCGTACAACGCGCTCATGGCCGAGCTCGGTCACACCCCAGCGGATCGCCTGCTTATCAGTACATTGGTATCAGTTACCTGGGCCTTGGGTTTTGTGCTGGGAAATAGCGCTTATGCCTTGCAAGGGTTATTCGAAAACATGGGGTACACGCCGGTTAGGGCTTTTCAAAATTCAGTGGGACTACTTCATGGGATTGCACTGATTTTTATGCTTTTACCCGCGCTTTTTTTAAATGAACAACGCTACGCCCGCCAGGCACCGAGTGAGCACAGTTTGCGTCAATCCTTGTCCGCCGTGTTTGGAAACCGCAATTTTCGCTGGTTTTTGACCTCTTTTTTATTGTACTGGCTGGCGCTCACGTTCATCCAACTGGGCGTAGGGTTTTACACGACTTTGTTGCTGGGACTGGACAAAAGCATGGCGTTCACGTTTTCGCTCGTAAGTTTTCTCGCGAGTTTCTTGCTTTATTTTCCGTTGAACCTGTTGGTGAAAAAATGGGGTAAACGCCGTGCAATGCTATCGGCTTACTTATTGTTCGGGGCGGTTTTTGCAACCGTGGCTTTTGTGAAATACATCCCATTGTCTAAGGAATGGCTGCTTTACGGGTTGGCATTGGCCGCTGCCGGACCGCTGGCGACTTTCGGGATTTTGCCCAATGCTATTATTGGAGACGAGGTCGAGCGTGAAGAACGCGAAAGTGGAAAGCAGTTGGCGGGTATGTTCTTTGGCGTGAGTGCATTCACGATGAAAGTGGGTATCTCGCTTGCCAATTTGATTTTTCCTTCGCTCCTGCTTTTTGGCAAAAGTTCTGAAAACCCGCTGGGTGTACAATATACTGCACTGGCCGCATGGGTGTTTTGCCTTGCGGGCTGGTGGGCGTTTGGTAAATATCAGGAGTAAAACGGCTACTGGACCAGTTCCACCGCATCCACAATGTAATCCGTTTCGCCTTGCCAGAAAAAAACCTGGTAACGTTGAATATAGTGGACACGAACCTGTTTCCCCTCAAATCCTTGCAGTTCGCTAGAAACTTGCCCGTTTTTCACAGAAAATTCCCAAGCAGTCATCATGCCATTGGGAGAAAGATTGAGCGTTCCTTCATGGGTTTTGAATATCACGCCTCGACGCGATATTTTGACCAATTGGCCAGAACGGTAGCCATCGGAGTAAGAAAGTTGACTGTAGGCGAAGTATCCGGCGCAAACGAGGAGAAATATCCCCAAGACGATCCACAGGAAGCGGCGGCCAATTTTTTTGGCGGTTTGCTTTGCTTGGTTGAGTTGAACTGACATAATTTATTGTGGTCAATGTGATTCCCGCCTTCGTCCCGAGGACTCGGGACTATGGCGGGTAAACGGGTAAAAATGTGGTCAATGAAGTGGGACGCAAATTTACAAAACCTGCGGACGGTAACGGCATATTGCTCCCATTCAAACTCCTTTTTTTGCACCCCAAATTTGAACATGCAGTCGGTCAGAATAACGAAAACCCTGGTTTTTGCAAATTTCAACGAGCCATTTGCGGCGTTGAGCAAGCGTGCGCGCGGAGGTTCCTTCTGGCATGAGCCACACCTTTTCAGGGGCAATGAAGTAGGTTTTTAGAAGGCCAAGTACTTCTTCGAGGTCAGTTTTTTGTGCGATCACAAATTTGAAATTTGCTTTTGGCGAAGCAGCAAAAAAGCGCATTGCAGCGGGCTTCTCCCGCAAACGGAGCAGGTTGCCACTGTTTTCTAATTTAGGCGAAACGTTGTACTGGTCAATATGTTCGTCGAAAGCCGGGGTAGGGGAGAGGGTACCATTGGTTTCTACTTCAAAGCGATAATCGCTTGATTTAGAACGCAATATCTTTATCAATTCGACTAAGGCAGGCTGTTGGAGCATGGGCTCTCCACCGGTCAGGATGACGTTTCTGCAATGGAATGCTTCTACAGTTTCTGCTGCGGAAATCACCTCACATTCAGCGATCCAGTCTTTTTTTGCAAATTTTTGGTAACCCGGTTTTGCATCGTTTTCGTGCGGGAATCGGGTTCCTACCCAATTCCAGGTGTAATCCGTGTCGCACCAAATACAGTGGAGGTTGCAGAGGGAAGTGCGCACAAAAACGGACGGAATGCCCGTGCTTTTCCCTTCACCCTGTATAGAATGGAATATCTCGGGCTGGCCGCGAAGCCGGGCCAGTTTCAGCAAGTTTTCGCGCTGTAATTTTTTCTTCCGCGGTAGGTGTGACAGCTGCGGAAACAAAGGAGCGTTGTGGTCGGGAGTGGACAAGGAAGGTTTTTGCGGGCAAAGGTAGCGGCTGTTTGGAATCCATCCTTTGGCTTTTCAAAAGATGGACACCAAACAGCCTCATTTCTACGGTCGGGATTACTAGTGCCGCATCCAGTGAATAACCTATGAATTGGGGAGACAAATTTTTTCTTTGTCAAGGCGTGAGGAGGGCGCAATGCGGGACATTATTACCGACTAACAACGAAGAGAAAGGAAAAATTTGGCCTCCATATTCATAGGTTATTCGCCGGATGCGGCACTAGGTCTTACTGCTGCGCTTTTTGAACGAGGGTGTCTCCTGTTCTGAGACACCCTCGCTGTACAGCGTCAGATCAAGCGTTGAGAATATCAAGCCCGATAACTGACACCCAAGGTGTAGCAGTTAGAACCATGAGAAAACGGGTAAAAGAACTTTAAGGTGGAGATTAAAGCAGACTCGTGTCTGCCCGCACAAATGTAGAATTTAACCAAAGTTATTTGGGTGTTTTTTGTGAGAAAATATTCTGGGGTGGTTGGTTGCCACGAATTACACCAATTGCCACTAATTTAATTCGTGCTAATTCGTGGAATTAGTGGCTTAATAAGTGGAATTAGTGGCTAAACAAACAGTCGCTACCTTCACGCTCAATTTTAAGCAAACTATGCTTTATCTCTCGCTAACGGTGGCTTGTTCCGTGTTGCTGGGCTTCATTTTCAAACTTTTTTCGCGTTTTGGCGTGGATGGCTTTCAAGCCATTGTGTTCAATTATTTCACCTGTTTTTTATGCGGGTGGCTGCATTTGGGGCATTTCCCGGTACAGTCGGAAAATTTCAGCACCCCGTGGATGCCTTATGCACTGGTACTTGGATTGATTTTTATAGGAGGTTTCAACCTGGCAGCGCTTACGGTGCGGCATTTTGGGGTGACCGTCGGGCAAATTATGCAAAAAATGTCTATCCTGATGACCGTGCCATTTGCCATTTTGGCCTATCAAGAGTCGGCGGGTTGGGTAAAGATATTGGGGGTGCTATTCGCTCTGGTCTCCATTGTTTTAGTGAATTGGCCCAGTACCCCGGAAGGCTGTTCCGGGACAGATCGCCCGAGTGATACATCCCCATATACTGGTTCCGGGTTCCATCCTCCAAAAAATTTGTTCTGGATTCCTGTAGCCACCTGGGTTCTGGCAGGTATGCTTGAAGTGTTGCTCGTGCGTGTTCAAAACGAAGACTTGGCAAACATGGGGGATCCTACCTTTATTATCACCATTTTTGGCACAGCGGGTGTGCTTGGGTTATCCTTGGCACTGTTTGGATGGGCAACCGCACGGCTTCAATTTTCCTGGAAAAACGTGGTGGCGGGCATCGTACTCGGCATTCCTAATTATGGTTCGATGCTTTTTATGCTTCTCGCACTGAGTAGTGGGCTGGAAGGTTCGTTTGTATTCCCGGTGGCAAATGTTGGTATCATCGTTGTCACAACCATTGGGGCGGTAACGCTGTTTCGGGAAAAACTCTCGACGCTCAATTGGGCGGGTATTGTTTTGGCGGTGACAGCGATCGGGTTAATCACATTCTAATATTATGCAGACCAAGCAAAACGAGTTTCTTTTCCACCCCAAAAACTTGATGCTGTTCATTCTCCTGTTCGGCCTTGCATTTTTGTTTTTGGCCCTCACGGTGGCTTATGTCTACATCCGGGTCACCAACGACGTGCCGCCCGTGCAGGTGCCTATGTTGTTTGTTTTCAACACGGTAATTCTTTTGGCGAGCAGTTGGACGATGATCCGCTCCAAGCGCTGCTATCTTGCCGACAATACCCTTGGATATTTACAGAGTCTCAGGATTACTATTTGGCTTTCCATCCTATTTACCCTGATGCAGGGCGTGGCTTGGTGGTGGCTTTTTCAAAACAATATAAACCTTGGATCGTCCACGACCACAGGCTTTTTGTATGTAATTTCATTCGTCCATTTAGCGCACGTTTTGGCCGGACTCCCCTTCCTGCTCCAATTCTATAATGCCGCCAAAAAGCACATGGTGGATCCTGTCACTGTGCTCGTCTATTTTTCTGACCCGGAAAAACGTCTCAGCCTGCGTTTACTCACCCTTTACTGGCATTTTTTGGACGGACTATGGATTTACCTGGTGCTGTTTTTTGCCATCAACCAGGTGATTTAGACTAAAACACCCTTGTATCACTCTTTTACCTTCGGAATCAAGAGATACTGAATCCTAGAATTCGTTAGAACGGAGTCCACTTTGTATTTGGTAATCAAGTAGTTAATGCCTCGAATGCTGTCTTGGCCCGTGATTGGCAATTGGGCAATCCATTCAAAATTACTGACTACGGCACTATCCAAAATCACCTGATCGAAGCCAGTGCGAAGGATGGTGGCGCCAAAAAGATTCGCTTCGGAAAGGTCGGCCTTGGTAAAATGTGTTTGCTGAAGTTTGGCGCCTGCGAGATTGGCACTTCGCATTTTTGCACCGTAAAAATTGGCCTGTGAAAGATCGGCAGATTCAAAATAAGCATTTGTCAAGTTGGCCTGCCGAAACCGGGCTTCCTTCAAATTGGCACGAGCGAGCACGGCTTCACTCAGATCAGCACCGCTGAGATCGGCACGGCTCAGATCCGTCTCGTCGAGTATCGCACGGGCAAGGTCGGCGTGGTTGAGGTTAATGCCGCTGAGGAATTCTCCAGATAACACGACGCCTTTAAGGTCAGCAGAGGAGAAGTCAGAGAACTGAAATATCCGGCGTAGCGAACGGTTGTCAATTTGGCTGTTCACGATGCTCACCAAGAGTTGACCCCGCTCCGGGCTAAGCTCACGCGCCACCAGTGAATCACTTTCCAAATATCGGTAAGGCCGGAGACTTTTGCTGAGCGCTACCACCCGTCCTATGATTTGAGGCGAAAGGTCGCGCACGCCAGGTTCTCCAATATCGCTCTTGAGTTCCCGATCTACGGCATCTAAAAGGTTGCCCATCAGGAAAATGAGCGAGCTGCGGCGCTCAGCTTCCTGAAGGTATGTTTGCTGATCGAGTCGGTAGTTTTGGCTTTGCAGCAAGAGATTTTGCTGGGTCAGGAGTTTGTTCTGATTATAGAGGAGCATGGTTCCCAGCAATCCACCAAAACCTACAAAAAGCATCTGAAATACCAATAAGATCCACCTCCGGAAGCTCATCCAGGAGTACCAGGCAAAGATTTTAGTGAAGACTGCGTTGAAGTTTTCTTTGGCGGCAGGAAATTCCTTTTTCCAGGAATTGATGAACAAGGACTCCGCGTTATCCTTCACATCGGCCAGGTCTGTATCGCGCACCCCAAAAAGTTTGTGCAGTATTTTTTCTTTGTTTTGGACCAGAATAAAAGACATTCCAGCCATAAAAAGCACAAATATCACAAAGCCAATGATGACAGGCAAGATATTGTCTGCCAAAGTGTTTAGGCCGGTCAGGGAAATGATCGCCCCGATGAGCACGCCGATCAGCAGTGCGACGACGGTACGCGACCAAATATCAACGGTATGGCTTACCCTTTGCTCAGGTTGTTCGTTAAATTCCGGCATATGAATGTTTGAAAACCAGGCAAATATCTTTACTCCTATGCACTTTCTGAAAAAGAAAAAACCTTCCGAATGTGACAACGCACTCGGAAGGCTTACTTTGGTCAAAAGTCAAAAGTCAAAAGTCAAAAGTCAACGGTCAATGGTGATGCCCCCCCGCCCCGTGCACATGTCCGTGCTCAATTTCAGCGGCTTCGGCATCGCGTACAGTTTCCACATGCCCGGTGAAGAAAAGATCAACGCCCGCCATGGGGTGATTGAAGTCAAGTTTAACTTTGTCGAGACCCACCCATGCTACCATGCCTTGCATCCGGTTTCCTTCCTGATCTTGAAGGGGGAGCACGTTGCCAACTTCAAGCAGGCCGTCTGGAATTTTTCCTTCGTGCTCAAAAATTTGCTTAGGTACTTCCACAAGTGCGGTGTCGTCATATTCGCCATAGGCTTGAGCGGCGGGGATGCCGAACGCAAAGGTGTCTCCAATGGTTAACCCTGCTAAATTGGCCTCAAAAGCGGGAATCATACTGCCCACCCCGTAAATAAAAGCGAGTGGTTCGCCGCCGTGGGTAGATTCTACGAGTTGTCCTTCGGCGGTGCCCTCGTTGAGGGTGTAGTGGACAGCCACTACTTTGTTTTGTTCAATAGTCATTGAAAGTCAATATTTTGAATGGGTACTACCACGCTTCGGCGTGATGTTTTAATCGTGATTTTCTGGGTTGAAACAACGAGAAACCGTCGCTCTTTTGCCAAAAAGTGCGCGAAGGTAAGCGGTTTTTTAATGTCTAATGTCCAACAATGAATCTCTAATTTGAACATTAAAAAACCGCTTTCCCAAAAAATGAGATTTCTACCTTTGCGGATCAATCTGACAAAATTTCTAACCATATCACCTGTCATAAACCCGAGGGTTCGGGACTATAGCAGGTAAAAATACCAACCATTATGATCATCGGTGTACCAAAAGAAATTAAAAGCAATGAAAATCGGGTAGCACTTACCCCAGCGGGTGTTATGGAGTTCACCCGGCGTGGCCACGCAGTATTTGTCCAAAGCACGGCGGGCGAAGGGAGCGGCTTTGATGACCAGGACTATTTGGGCGCTGGCGCCAGGATGCTCGCCACCGCCGACGAAGTGTGGGCCAAGGCTGAGATGATCATGAAAGTGAAAGAGCCGATCGCCGAAGAGTATCCTCGTTGCCGTGCCAATCAATTGATTTTCACGTACTTCCACTTTGCTTCGAGCGAAGAACTCACCAAAGCAATGATCGAGCGCAAGTCAATATGCCTCGCTTACGAAACGGTGGAGACCAAAGACCGCCAGCTTCCATTGCTCATTCCGATGTCAGAAGTGGCGGGTCGGATGGCCATTCAGGAGGGTGCAAAGTATTTGGAAAAACCTGCTAAAGGCCGGGGCGTTCTATTGGGAGGTGTACCAGGTGTTCCGCCGGGCAAAGTACTCATTCTGGGCGGTGGCATCGTAGGCACCCAGGCCGCTAAAATGGCTGCGGGCCTCGGCGCGATGGTCACGATTTTGGACGTAAATCTGACCCGTCTTCGTTACCTCAGCGATGTAATGCCTGCCAACGTGGTCACGCAATATTCCAACGAGTACAATATTCGCCAACTTATTCAAACGCACGATCTTATTATAGGTGCCGTGCTGTTGCCAGGTGCAAAAGCGCCGAACCTCATCACCCGCGACATGCTCAAGCTCATGCGCCCAGGCACGGTAGTCGTGGACGTAGCAGTAGACCAAGGCGGCTGTATCGAGACTACTCGCCCTACCACTCACGCCGACCCTACCTATATTATTGACGACGTGGTTCACTATTGCGTGGCCAATATGCCAGGTGCTGTGCCTTTTACCTCCACGCTCGCATTGACCAATGCCACCCTTCCTTACGCCCTCCAACTTGCTGAAAAAGGCTGGAAAAAAGCCTGTGCCGACAATGCCGAACTCAAACTTGGCCTCAATGTCGTGGAAGGGAAAGTAGTGTACAAAGGCGTGGCGGATGCTTTTGGCCTGCCTCTCCAGACGGTGGATTCTGTGATGCAGTAACTTCACATTTGGAAGTATAGATGGGATACTGGGTATGGCAACTTCCCGAAAGTTTTAAACTTTCGGGAAGTTCTATCCTTGTACGGTATTAGCGTATGGTTCTTGTGCGTTACGTTCAAGCGTCTAAAGTACATGGTCCAAGGTCCAAAGTCTATGAAATACCTCGTTCTTCTTCTTAAGCTTGCGCTATTCGTTACGCTCGTACTCGTCTTGCTGGGCGAGTGGGATGTTTCACATTTTTACGCTGACTCAAAGTACCGCGAGCCGCTGGATTATTATGTGAAAACGCTAGCGAGCATCGCCGTCTTCCTGATGTTTTTGGATTTTGTGCAATTTGGAACCACCTGGTGGTATCGCCGTAGGCACAAAATAACTCGCGACGACAACTTTATTGTGGGCGTAGGGCAAATTTACCTTTTGCTTTTGGTGGTAGGCTCGGTGGTGGGTTTTTTGTCGCTTTTCAGGATTGATGTTCGGCAATTGTTTACGTCCTTGTCCATTGTTTTTGCAGGTATTGCCATCTTAACGAAAGACTACATCTCCAATATGATCAGTGGGATGATCGTCACATTTTCGGGAGAGCTCAGCATCGGCGACAATGTGCGCATCGGTCAGCACCGGGGCAAAATCACGGACATCACGTTGCAAAACATCCATTTGCTGAACGACGACGATGACATGATTTACATCCCCAACTCCTTGTTGCTCATATCGGAGGTGATCAATTACACCAAACGTGAGGTGAAGCGAACAAGCATTGAGTTCGAAATTGACCTTAAACACCTGAAGAATGTCGAAGAACTGGAGCGCACACTGATTGAAACCCTCAGCCCATTCCAAGATTTGATCAAGCCAGAAAGCCAATATTTACGAGTGTTTGAAGTGAAAAAGGACTTTGTGGCCATGAAATTCCAGTACATCCTGAAGGAACCCAACAAAGACTTGGAGCGGCAAATTCGCCGCCGCACCACGCGCCGCCTGGTGGAAGTCATCAGCGAGCGAGAAAAAATTGCGGATCAAATACCCGATCTGCCGGATTCGATGGGGCATGCGGTGATTTGAAATTAAACCGCAAAATTTAAAACCGGAGAACAGGAAAATTTAAAACCGTGATTAACGCGCCTGGTTTTGCGAAGCGGTTTTAACGGAAGCGGTAAAAATGGCGACCAATTCACCATTTTCCTGGAGTACTTTTTCGAGGAAAATTGAGTCGATGTATTTCCGTTTGCGGATGATTTTATGGCAAACCTGCGTTTCGCGAAGTTCTTTCAAGACTAGCTTGGCCTTATGCAAAAAGTCGGCGTTTGATTCAGCACCCTGCACTTCTCCGTACAATAATGCTGGAGCAGTACCTGAACGGGCCAATTGACTACCTAGATGATTGGCTACTTTGGAGTTCGGAAGATTTTCTACTACATCAATAATCATATCAGCAAAATCAACCAGGCGGTCTTCTAAGTCAAATTTTTTCATGTTTTTAGCATTTGATTTCTTCAAAGTTAGTGCTTTTCCCTCTTAGTTTTAAATTTTCCTGTTCTCCTGTTTTAAATTTTGCGGTTTAACACCCTCCTATGAATCATCTCCAACACGAGTCCTCTCCCTACCTCCTCCAACACGCCCACAATCCAGTGGACTGGTATGCTTGGAAGCCGGAAGCTTTTGAGCGTGCCCTTGCCGAGCAGAAACCCATCTTGGTCAGCATTGGCTACAGCACCTGTCATTGGTGCCATGTAATGGAACGCGAATCCTTTGAGAATGACGAGATTGCGGCGTTTATGAACGAACATTTCATCAACATCAAAGTGGACCGGGAGGAACGTCCAGATGTGGATGCGATTTATATGGAGGCTTGCCAACTGCTTACGGGAGGCGGTGGGTGGCCCCTCAATTGTTTTCTAACCCCGGATGCCAAGCCATTTTATGCAGGCACCTATTTCCCTCCCCGTCCTGCGCACAACCGCCCCGCCTGGATGCAATTGCTACAGCATCTCGCCAATATTTGGGAAACAAAACGAGATACGGCTACCGAACAAGCCGAGCGCTTGCTGGCAAACATTCAGCGGAACGATGGAATATTTATTGGAAAGCAGGCCCTCCACCCCTCCACCCTTTCACCCCTCAACTTTGAAGCTGTTTTTACTCGAATTCGTGCTCAATTCGATCATTCGGAAGGCGGTTTTGGCGGCGCGCCCAAGTTTCCGTCCACCATGGCCTTGCAATGGCTGCTGAACTGGCATTATTTCTCTGGGAATCCAGAAGCCCTTCAACACGCACTATTTTCCCTCGATAAAATGGCGCGGGGTGGGATCTACGACCAAATCGGAGGCGGATTTGCACGTTATGCCACCGATCGGGAATGGCTGGTCCCACATTTTGAAAAAATGCTTTATGACAATGCTTTGCTTGTGAGCGTACTTTCAGAGGCACATAAAATAGGCCAACAGTTAATAGCCAACGGTCAACAGTCTACGGTCAACAGTCAACAGTCAACGGTAATCCAGCAAACCCTCGCTTACGTCGCCCGCGAGATGACAAGCCCGGAGGGTGGATTTTACTCGGCCCAGGATGCCGATTCAGAAGGTGTGGAGGGGAAGTTTTTTGTTTGGGACAAGTCTGAAATAGAAGCAACCCTAGGAGCAGATGCCGAACTTTTTTGCGATTTTTATGGCGTGACCGATGCCGGGAACTGGGAAGAAAAAAACATACTCTGGCGTCCCTATACTTATGAAGCATTTGCGGCAGACCATAATATAGCGGTAGCAGCGCTCCAAAAAAGCCTCAATACCAGCGCAGAAAAATTGCTTGTTGTCCGATCTCGGCGCATCTGGCCGGGTTTGGACCACAAAATCCTTTTGGGCTGGAATGCGCTTATGACTACGGCTTATGTAGCTGCGTTCACAGCCCTGGGACATGAGGAGTACCGACAAGTGGCCGTGCGCAATATTGAATACTTGCTGAAAAACTTTCGAAATGGCCCACAGCCAACGGTCAAAAGTCAACAGTCAACGGTCAACAGTCAAGGTCATTACCGTCACAGTGTCTCCCAGCCATTTGCGTTCCTGGAGGACTACGCTTTTCTAATTGCCGCCCTGGTAGACGTTCACCAAATCACCTTTGAACCTCGATACCTGCAACTCGCGGGCGATTGCACGGACTATGTTTTTGCCCATTTTTACGATCCTGAAACAGGGATGTTCTTTTTTACGGACAAGAACCAAACTGACCTGCTTTTTCGGAAGAAAGACCTTTATGATAACGCCACGCCCTCGGGCAACAGCACCATGGTGCACAACCTCCAACGCCTGGGCATTCTGCTGGATCGCTCAGAATGGCGCGAAACAGCCTCGAGCATGCTTGCTGCCATGCGCGATACTGTGGAAAAATATCCCCTTTCGTTCCAGCGTTGGGCTACAGCCCTGATGAATGAAGTCCAGCCAATTCAGGAAATTGCCATTGTTGGCGAAAACGCTTTTGAGAAAGCCCTGGAAATTCAACGTGGTTTTTTGCCTAATAAAATAATTGCAGCCAGTCAACAACCCGACGAAACGCAACCCCTTCTGGCAGGAAAGCCCGGTGCTTCCGATGCGCTCATATACGTTTGCCGCAATTTTGCTTGCCAAAGGCCCGTTTCCAACTTGGACGAATTTTGGAGCTTGGTGAATTCATGACAAGTCCTTACTTTCACACTCCCAAAACACCACTAATCGCCATGAACATGAAAAACTACACCACAATAATCCTGTGTTTCTGTAGCATCGGTTGGCTCTGTGCCCAACAAGTGCCACAATTCAGCCTTTATACCCTTAACCCCTACGCCCACAATCCAGCTTATGCGGGTCTAGAAAACACACTCGTTGCCACTGGGGTATATCGCCAACAGTGGTCAGGGCTTCTGGGCGCACCTGCCACGCAGCACATCAATGCTCACCTTCCCGTCTACGCTATCAGCAGCGGAGTAGGGATTCGTGTCGAAAACGACGTGATTGGGGCGCACAACACCACCCAGGCCGCGTTAAGTTACAGTTATCAGATGGAGTTGAACCGCAGTGCGCTCGTATCTTTTGGGTTGAGTGCGGGTTGGTTGCAGTATAGTTTGGATGGCACGAAACTTCGCGCTCCGGAAGGCACCTATGCCGAGCCGAGTTTTTCCCACAATGAATCGGTCTTGCCTATTGGAAAGGTGAATGCGGGCGCACCCATTTTTGAAGCGGGCGTATTTTTACAGGCTAAGAAATGGGAAGCGGGCGTCTCGGCGCAACCTGTTTTTGCCACCCAACTGAAAGAAAAAGGAAACGGGGCATTTGGCCTGCAACCAGTGCAACATTACTTTATGTACACTGCGTACACACTTCCAATAGGAGAAAATTTGACATTGAAGCCCTCAGGCTTAGTTAAAAGTGACTTGAAGGAGACACAAATAGAAGTTTCTGCGTTGGCTCGGTGGCGTGAAAATACATTTGCCGGCGCTTCGATGAGAGGCTTTGGAAAATCCTCAGAAGATGCTTTTGTGCTGTTTGTCGGGTTCAAATTGAATGAAAAAACTACGCTAGCGTATGCTTTTGACGTTCCGCGCTCGGCACTCAGCGCAGCCCATCGGGGCAGCCATGAACTACTGATTCGGTACAGCCTTAACAGGCCCATCGGGGTAGGGAAACTACCTCCCGTCATTTACAATCCTCGTTTTTTTTGAAAAAAAATAACAACATGGGCATCGAATTTGACAAAAAGCCGACATTTGCGCCTCGTTTAAATTATCTCAAAATAATTGCTTCTGGATACAATGAAAAGTTAAAACAGCGTTTGTCAGCGTCTTCAACAGAGAATGCGCTCCAAGGCCAACCAAATTTTATTCAGAAAAGTTTTCGCAAATAATTTAATCCTCTGCCTACCTTTACGGGCACATTTTCCAAACCGAACATATTTAAGTAGGAAAACACGGGTGTTTAACATGAAAAAACTACAGCATTCATTTCTTCTGCTGCTCTTCCTTGCAGCACTGGCCGCTTCATGCGGCCGCAGTGAAGGTGGCCAGCTTGTCGGCGTGGCCAACCGTCCAAAATGGAAAGGGATTAACCCATACGGTATGGTTTATGTCCCCTCCGGTTCACTTACCATCGGTTCTGGCGATGAAGACATCAGCCGCTCGCTGGTTTCTCAACCCAAAACGATCTCGATCCAGGGATTCTTCATGGACGATACGGAAATCACTAACAACGAATATCGCCAATTTGTTGACTGGGTGGTGGACTCGCTCGCACTTCGGAAACTCGATCTCGTTTTGGAAGAGTCGGAGAACGATCAATCTCCCCCTCAGCCTAGCTTGGATTGGGAAGCACGCGGCGACATTGATTGGGAAGCCGATGCTGAAGAAGGTGGAGAGGGCGCCCTCGAAGATCTTTTTTATCAAGGCAACGAACGCTTTGCAGGACGCAAAGAATTCGATGTGAACAAACTCGCATTCGAATTCCAATGGTTCGACTGGCAAGGAGCAGCGCACGCACCAGTGGGCAAAGAAGTTAACCGTACCAGCTTTGTCCGCCGGGAAACTGTTAAAATCTATCCTGATACGCTCACTTGGATCCGAGATTACTCGTACTCTTACAATGAGCCAATGTCACGTAACTACTTCTGGCACCCAGCCTTCGACGACTACCCTGTGGTCGGCGTAAACTGGAAAATGGCAAAAGCCTTCTGCTACTGGCGTACCAAAATCTGGAACATGGCTGGTGAGACAGAAGAAATGTCTGAAGACTTCCGCCTCCCAACCGAACACGAATGGGAATACGCCGCGCGCGGTGGTCGTGAGGAAGCCTCTTACCCTTGGGGAGCGTACTACACCCGCAATGCTAAAGGTTGCCTCCTGGCAAACTTCAAGCCTGGTCGTGGCGTGTACCCAGAAGATGGTGGTCTCTACACGGTAAAGGCTGACGGGTACTACCCAAATGATTACGGTCTCTACTGTATGTCTGGTAACGTGGCTGAATGGACGGAATCTGCTTATTTTGAAAATTCCTATTCCTTCATTCACGACTTGAACCCAGATATTCGCTACGATGCGAAAGACGACGATCCAAAAACGGCTAAACGTAAAGTGATTCGTGGTGGTTCTTGGAAAGACGTAGCCTTTTTCCTCCAGACGCCCAACCGCACCTACGAATACCAAGATACAACCAAGTGCTATATTGGCTTCCGTTGTGTCCTTACATTCTTGGGCCGTTCTATCAATGACTTCTAAATCAAGAGGTTACGAAGGACAAAATGCAAGAAAATTCTGTTAAGATAAAATTAAAATTCAGTTTTTGCGTTTTGTCCTTCATCTTGATAATCCTCTTTTCTTCGCGTTGCCTTTTGGCAATTCATTCCAAAAATTTGGCAGAAAAAATCAGTAAGTGTCTTCATTGGTTTGTCAATGGTGGACAAATGTGGGGTCCATCCCTCAATTTGTCTGGTGTTTTCAACTACTATATGCTTATTTGATTTCTACATTTGCGCCGCCCTGAAAATTCATTTGAAACAGTCAAGTCAAAAATCATTCAGTAACTGCTAAAACATTCAAGAACAATGAGTTCATTCGTTAAATCGAAGACGTTTAAGTACTTCAAAAATCTCGCAATTGGTGTAGGTGCAGCATTCGTGCTCGCTGGCGCACTTTTCAAACTCGAATCATGGGAGGGTGCATCCGAAATGCTGATCCTTGGTATGAGTATCGAGGTAATCATCTTCTTAATGTTGGGTATTATCCCTCCTGAGCCAGATTACTACTGGCAGAAGTTGTATCCGGGGTTGGATGATTATGATGCCCGCCTCCAGCCTTTAACCGCTGGTGCTGGAGCAGCCGACATGGGTACTCCTTTGCATGGCGATGTGATCGAACGTCAATTGGGTGGCATGCTCACAGAAATGCAATCCATGTCTAAAAGCATGGGCGCGCTCAAAGCACTGCAAGAAGTAGATTTTTCTGGCACTTCTGACCAGATTAAAACCATGAGTAACTTCTACACCAAGATGAACGAAGCTATGTCCGACATGGCGAAGTCCGCCGAAGATGTGAAAGCTTACAAAGATCAGTTGGGTGCGCTCAACAAGAACCTTGGATCGCTCAACACAGTGTACGGAAACATGCTCTCTGCGATGGCCAACATTGGTCGTCAGTAAGGCGATGCATTTGGTAACTAACCTTTCAGTTTCACAATCAAAAACTTAAAGACTTATGTCAATACCAAAGGAGCCGCGGCAACTGATGATCAACCTAATGTATCTGGTGTTGACCGCGCTGCTGGCACTTAACGTGTCAGCCGAGGTAATGAATGCTTTTTTCTCATTGGACAGGGGCTTGAAAAATAGCCGCGATATTGTTGAGAAAAATAATGGCTCACTTACGCAGGCCATCGAAAAAGCTGCGGCAGACTATCCAAGCCCTCAAGCTGAGGATTACAAGGCGCGGGCTATCAAATCAAACCAAGCGGTCAATGATTTCGTGACCTACATCCAAGGTATTCGTGACAACCTTTTTGCAAAGGCGGGTGGTGAAAATCCTAAAGTGCCTGGTCAACCTAAAGATATCCGCAACAAGGACATCACAACCAAGATGTTTGTAAACGATGGCTTGGGCACTGAAATTGAATCTAAAATTAAGGAATTGCGTTCTCAATTATCTGGCATCGTAGACAATGATGCAGTTACTGTGAGTTCCTTGCCCTTGGATATCGAGACCTTGCCTCCAGGCACTAAGGCCAAAAACTGGTCGGAATTCAAATTCAAGCAAATGCCAATTGCTGCTGTTTTCCCATTGCTGGGTAAAATCCAGAGCGATGCGAAAAACTCAGCGACTGCTGTTCTTAACTACTGTGCAACCAAAGTTCAAGGCACAGATCTTAAGTTTGACAAGTTCATTCCAGGGGTCGCACCTAAGAAGAATTATGTCATCCTTGGTGAGGAATTTGAAGCTGAAGTGTTTTTGAGCGCATTTAGTTCAAAGACCGACAACGTAAGCATCAGTGTCAATGGCAGCAATGTTTCGCTCAAAGACGGAATTGGCACGTATAAAACTAAGCCTAGCAACGTGGGCGAGCAAAAGTATTCCGTGAGCATTAACATCAAAAACCCAACGACAGGAACTACAGAAACAGTAAAAAAGGAATTCTCTTACGAAGTAGGCCAACGCTCCATTGCAGTCCAACTGGACAAAATGAATGTGTTCTACATAGGTGTGGAAAACCCGATTTCAGTTTCGGCTGCGGGTGTTTCTTCCAACGATGTAAAAGTGTCTGCTTCTGGGGTCAATGTTTCTAACAAAGGCGGTGGTCACTTTATAGTCACGGCTACCACCCCTGGTGAATCTATCCTGACGGTTTCTGCTCCAGGTGTTTCTCAACGTTTCACTTACCGTGTCAAACGTATTCCTGATCCAACCCCGATGCTCGGTGCTAAACACCGCAGCAAGGCAATGGCAAATGGTGAGTTCAGAGCACAAGGTGGTATCGCTACCGTTCTGGAAAACTTTGACTTTGATGCAAAATGTGATGTAGTTGGCTTCGAAGTCACCTACTTACCCAAGCGTCAAGACCCAATCTCTAAGCAAAATTCAGGCGCTCGCTGGAATGGCGATGTGCAAGATTGGATTAGCAAAGCCAAACCAGGCGATGCTTACTTCTTTGACGATATCAAATGCAAGTGCCCTGGTGATGCCGCAGCGCGTAACCTTGGTGGTTTGGCTTTCAAAATTCGTTAAGGCCGCAATAATTTAGGTTGAGAAAGGTTTGACTACAAACCTTTCTCAACTTTTTCAAATTTTCCCCACCCATTTGAAACTCCATTCTAAACGTATTATTTTAATGCTAATCAATACCCAACTGCGAGTCATGCAAACATTTATGAAACTGATTTGCCTTTGCCTCTTCCTCCTGCTTGGCGGGACGACGACGCTGTTGGCACAGGATCCCGAAGAAATCGAAACCACGCCAGCTACAGGCACGGAAGAGGAAGCTCCCTTGGTGGAAGACCCAGCCGATGCCCCCATTGATGAAGTGGTTAAAAAAGACATCGTGGGCGAGCGTAGGATTTTGAAATACCCGCTCCTCCGCGAAAGCGACGTTTTCTGGGAAAAACGCATCTGGCGTATCATTGACGTGCGTGAGAAAATGAATCTCCCGTTCGCCTACCCTGAAGACCCATTCTTCAAAATCCTTTCGGATGCTGCTACCAAAGGCGATTTGCCGGTGTATAGCACGGACGAAGATGGCGCGAAATTCAAAAAACGCCTCAGCACCGACGACGTGCTTTCCATGCTCTCTAAAGCGGACACCGTAGTCACTTTTGACCCGGAGACGTACGAGGAGAAAGTCCAAATCGTGCGCAACGACATCAACTGGGAAGACGTGAAACGTTTCCGTCTCAAGGAGGTGTGGTTCTTCGATAAGCAGGCTTCCATGCTGCGTGTTCGTATCCTCGGCATTGCGCCGATGATTGACGTACGCGACAATGAAGGCAACTTCCGTTTCGAGAAACCTATGTTCTGGGTGTACTACCCACATGCTCGCGAAATGTTTGCAAAACACAATTATTTTGCATTGGGTGGAAACACCATGGCCCAACTCACTTGGGATGATGTATTCGAAAAACGTCTTTTCGCATCTTATATCTACAAGGAGTCAAACGTGTATGACCGTAAAATTGATGAATACCTGCAAGGGGTAGATTTGCTCATGGAGTCAGAGAAAATCAAAAATGAGATTTTCAACTGGGAACATGATCTCTGGCAATACTAATCCTGCTTAAAGGATTTTGACTTTATAAAACGGGGTTCGATGCATCGCATCGAACCCCGTTTTCATGTGCTGTACGGGCGACTTTAGTCGCCGAGGAACGCTTACCTAACAATCAACTGTTTTAATTCAAACCGCTTATCGGAGTTTAAAAGTTGAACCATATACGCTCCTTTGGGAAGACCGTTGGTCTGCACATCCGTTTGATCTATAATGTTTTTCTGTTGGTAAACGAGCTTGCCCAATAGATCAAACACTCTGAGATCTGCGGAGGTTTCCGATTCGGGCAATTGAACGCGGAAGCCTTCTGAGCTCGGATTTGGAAATATTGACCAGGGTTCAAATGTGGTAGCTGCTTCTGTCAGCCCAACCGTAGCGCAAGTGAGGTATTCAAGCAATGTGGTGGTGTTTACCCAAAAAGTATCTATGAAGGGCTTCCATTGTGCTTGCTCATAAAGGTTGGTATGCCCTGCACCGGGCACGGAGAGGAGATTATTCCACAGTCCTACTGTTTCTGCTTGGCCGTGCACGAGACTGCTGCCCTCCAGGAAGGCGATGTTAGCGGCAAGTCCAAAAGTGTATGGAACGGTAGCATCGGCGGTGCCATGAATACTGACAAGAGGCGATTCGGTGTCGTCCACCCAAAAACTGCGATAAAGTCCTCCAGACATATTTACCACGGCATTCGAGTGAGAAGAATAGGTCTTGTTGGAAGCAGTGCCGCTGATACCCTCTAGCCCTCCGTTTGCTGTAACAAGGTTTTTAAGAAAGGTGGGGATTTGATCGTTGAGGTCTAAATATGCAGTATGTAATGCTGTGACCGCTCCTGCCGAATATCCGCCAATAAAGATGTTTGCAGCATCCGCTCGGAATAGATTGGCGGTTGCTGCGTCTTCGCGGAAGTATCGCACGGCGGCTTTCATATCGCCGGTAGCTTTGATCGCGGTGTCAAAAACTTCGGTCGAATCCGGGAATCCTGAACTGAGCCAAGGGAATAGCCTATACTGAATTGAAGCTGCGAGATATCCCTTTTTCGCAAGCAATTCGCACCATTGTTGCATCATAGTTCTGTCACCGAACATAAAACTGCCACCATGTGCCAAGATAACCACCGGACGGGCAGAGAGATTGTCACCTTCTGGCTCATACACGTCCATAGAAAGGTTTATGTTTTGACCTAAATGGCTGATGGTGGGGGCATAGACAACGGTCGTTTTTTTAACAGTCGGGAACACGTTGTCGAGATAGCGCGATCCATCACAACCGGGATTTTGGGAAGGCAACAGGGCCGATAAAAAGGCCCATAGGCCTATTAGAAGTAGCAATTCTTTTTTCATAACAAGGTCCAGCTAGATGTATAGGTAAAAAAACAGAGGGGTGAAGTTACAGATATGATTCTTTCGGAATCAAAAATCTGCAAATTCACCCCTCTAAGATATGGATCCTGCGGAATACGGACGCTTTTTGATCTGAAGCGTTTATGCCATCTCCTTATCAGAGGCAAAAGTGGCGGCCACAAATTCACGGTTCATACGAGCGATGTTGCTGACCGATATTTCCTTCGGGCATTCTGCTTCGCAGGCCTGTACGTTGGAACATTTCCCAAAACCTTCTTTGTCCATTTGTGCCACCATACTCAACACACGCCGTTGCCGCTCTACCTGACCTTGCGGAAGCAACGCTAAGTGGCTGACTTTGGCGGAAGTAAAGAGCATGGCCGAGGCGTTAGGACACGCAGCCACACAAGCACCGCAGCCAATACAGGCTGCAGCGTCGAAGGCATGAGCGGCTTGATCTTTTTCAATAGGGATGGAATTGGCATCCTGTGCCTGTCCAGTGTTTACACTCACATAGCCCCCCGATTGAATAATGCGGTCGAAGGAGGAGCGGTCTACCACAAGATCCTTAATGACAGGGAATGCCTGCGCACGGAATGGTTCTATCACGATGGTATCGCCTTCGTGATAGTGCCGCATGTGAACCTGGCAAGTGGTGGTGCCTTTCATGGGGCCGTGCGGGCGACCGTCAATTACGAGCGAGCAGGTGCCACAAATTCCTTCACGACAGTCGTGCTCGAATGCTACGGGTTCTTCACGGTTTGCCACGAGTTGTTCGTTGAGCACATCGAGCATTTCGAGGAACGACATATCGGGGTTTACATCCGGGAGTTCGTAGTTGACGAATTCGCCTTTGTATCGGCCACCTTGTCGCCAGATTTTGAGTGTGAGTTTCATCTCTATTGTTGATTTTGCCGCCCCGACTAAGCGGGGTTGATTCAGATATTGCTTTATGTCAGGAATCAGATTTCCAACCCTGCAAACAGTGTTATGGTGTTAAAATTTAAAGAAACCCCTCGCCTATTCCTTTTTTTTGTCCGATAGCCGAACTAGGGGCATTGCACGCAAAGTGAGGTGTTCAAAATTCTCCTGCTCATTTTTTGATCATTACAATCGTTGAGCAGTTGTCAATTAACAAATTACCGTTCATTTTTTCAGCACCTGGAGCGTAATAAGCCATCAAATCCAACTCATCATAATCACACAGTGTCGGCTTTAGTATGAACTCGTAACGCACCCATTTAGAATGGCCGACCGGTTGACTTTCGGCCAACAATTCTTCTTGATTGGTTTTGGTATTGTGGCCCCAGATTTTCAAGATTGTAGCGGCATTAAAACTTACCAATTGGTTGCTAAGATTGGTCGGCGATCTATATCCTGTTGACCGCGTCAACCAAAGACTGAAGGAATAAGCAGAATCTTTTTTCAAAAATTCAAAAAGATATTGGCCAACCCCTTCCCATGTATTGTTTTCCCTAACGACGAGACCCAAATAGGTGCGCCCATCCTGTGCAGGAATGTTTACCCGCCAAAATCCGGGCTGAATATCTGGTGGCGATTGATCCTCTGCACCCAAATTTATCCATCCTGAGGGTACCATGCTTGCGCTCGCTTCATCCTCCTCGAAACTTGGATTTTCAAGTTCAATTGATTCCTGACCGCTTATTCCTGCAAGGGGAAAACACGCAAGGCAGAATATCAGCATGTTTTTGGCATCCATAACAAACGATTTTTAAGAAGCAGTTGGGGCAAGGAGCCTATTCTACCTCAATGGATTCCACCTTGTCCGTACCATCGTAAAAGAAGATGATGCCAATGGCGTACTCATCGCCGAAGAACTGACTGGAACTGTCAGGATTTCCATAAGCCGCTATCACCGCCGCTTTTGTGCTTCCGATTCCAATCCCTTTTTCCGTTTTCGCCGAATAAACTCCAGAGAACTTAAGGCTTTCTATCTTCATCTGCGGGTTGAAAGTGGCCTCAGGAGTAGGTTCGAGGTAAATGGTTACTCCTTTGGAGGAATAAACTAGGAAGTGAAAATACTGTCCTCCTGCGGCCCCATAAGAAGGCAGTGGTGTCCCATACAGGTCAATTGCTTTTTGTGCTACGTCTCCGATTTTGAGTACCGTGGTCCCGATGCCGGGAATAATGACATTTACAGTTGGTTCTGGGTCTTTTGGCTCTTCCTCTTTTTTGCAGCCAACGAAGGCTAGAGTGGCCAATAACAGGCTGAGTGCTAAATGCTTGATTGTCATAGTTGAAAAAATTTGCAATCGGTTATAGTATTGCCGAGCTTAGTCTAAGCACGGCATTGTTTACTCGTAACTTCTTTGTGCAACCTTTACTTCCTCATACTTCAATTTTTCCTTGTGCAACTCGGCTTTTGCGTCTTCGCCTTTCCATTCCCAAGCGGCCACGTGCATGAAATCTTGGTCGTCGCGTGCTGCTTCTCCCTTGTCCGTTTGGTGTTCTTCCCGGAAATGGCCGCCACAACTTTCTTCCCGGGCGAGTGCGTCTTGGCACATCAGTTCGCCAAGCTCGAGGAAATCTGCTACCCGCCATGCTTTTTCCAGTTCGGGGTTAAATTCGTCGGTGCGGCCTGGTACCAGCAGATCGCTCCAAAACTCTTTGCGCAGGCTTTGAATTTCTTCAATGGCTTGTTTTAACCCTGTTGCATTGCGTGCCATGCCACACTTGTCCCACATGATATGCCCAAGTCGGCGATGGAAACTCTCTGCACTCTGCTTACCACCGATGGCCATCAATTGTTGGATACGGTCATTTACTTGCCGCTCTGTTTGCTCAAATTCCGGGTGATCCGTAGAAATCGCTCCAGTGCTGATCTCTTTTGAAAGATACGATCCAATGGTGTAAGGCAACACAAAATAGCCGTCCGCCAAGCCCTGCATCAGTGCCGAAGCACCGAGGCGGTTGGCGCCATGATCGCTGAAATTGGCTTCGCCACATGCGTATAGTCCAGGCACAGTGGTCATGAGTTCGTAGTCCACCCAAAGGCCGCCCATCGTGTAGTGAACGGCCGGGTAGATGCGCATCGGGGTTTCATAAGGGTTGTCACCCGTGATTTTTTCGTACATCTCGAAGAGGTTGCCGTAAGCGGCTTCCACGGTAGCTTTGCCTTTGCGCTTGATGGCATCGGCAAAGTCGAGGTACACGGCCAGACCACTTTTGCCAACGCCCAAACCTTCATCGCAAGCAATTTTTGCAGCGCGGCTGGCGATGTCGCGAGGAACGAGGTTGCCAAAAGCAGGGTAGCGGCGTTCGAGGTAATAATCGCGGTCGGCTTCGGAAATTTGGCGTGGGTCGGTCAAACGGTCCTTGGCTGATTTCGGCACCCATACCCGTCCATCGTTGCGCAGCGATTCAGACATCAGGGTCAATTTTGACTGATATTCACCTGAAACCGGAATACAGGTCGGGTGGATTTGAGTGTAACAGGGGTTGCCAAAAAATGCGCCCCGACGGTGTGCCCGCCAGGTTGCCGTGGTGTTGCACATCATCGCGTTGGTGCTCAGATAGAACACGTTGCCATAGCCGCCGGTGCAAAGTACCACAGCATGAGCAGCATGTCGTTCTACCTTGCCAGTCAACAAATTGCGCACAATGATACCCCGACATTTGCCATCAATAGTTACCACGTCCAGCATTTCATGGCGGTTGTACAATTTAACCGTGCCGAGCGATACTTGACGGCTAAGGGCCTGATAAGCCCCTATGAGGAGTTGTTGACCAGTCTGGCCTCTTGCATAGAAAGTGCGCGAGACTTGGGTGCCGCCAAAGGAACGGTTGTCCAACAATCCGCCGTATTCGCGGGCAAAGGGTACGCCTTGCGCCACGCACTGATCAATAATGCCACTGCTTACCTCCGCCAGTCGGTGTACGTTGGCTTCGCGGGAACGGAAGTCGCCGCCTTTGATGGTATCGTAAAAGAGGCGATAGACCGAATCGCCATCATTGCGGTAGTTTTTGGCGGCGTTGATACCGCCTTGTGCAGCGATGGAGTGTGCCCTGCGCGGGCTGTCGTGGAAAGTAAATGCTTTCACATTGTACCCTAATTCTCCAAGGGATGCGGCGGCGGATGCGCCTGCAAGACCAGTTCCAACCACAATCACGTCTATTTTTCGCTTATTATTAGGGGCTACGAGGGCTACATGCCCTTTGTATTCCTCCCACTTTTCTGACATCTTGCCAGCAGGGACTTTAGAGTCGAGTTTTGAGCCAGAGGCCATATTTTGTTGATTTTTTACCCGCCGTAGCATCGATTATTGGTGCGAAGGTGGGGTGAATGGTGGATTTGTGGATAAGGTTGTTCGCCGAAACCTTCTGGGTTTAACCCACTGTAAAACCTAGGAGAAATAAGACACAATCGGAATTATCGCAAAACCCACGGCCATGCCCACGCTGTACACATATCCAAATCCCTTAATGATGGGCGAATATTTATGATGGGCCAACCCTAGGGTCTGGAACGAGGACCAGAACCCATGCCACAGGTGGAAACCGACCACGATCATGCATATAACATAGAAAACAACATAGTAGATGTTTTGAAATGCTTCAGCAACGGGCAGGTAGAGATTTTGCACCGGATGATCGTATGCCTCCACTTCTACGGCAGGCAAAGCGCCCAGTTTCATTTGAAGCCAAAACTGCCAGAGGTGCAAGATCAAAAAGATGAAAATTATGATCCCAAACCAAGCCATATTGCGCGCTGAACGTTCTGAATTGCGCGTGTGCGTCACGGCATATCGGTTCGGACCTCGAGACGCACGGTTGAAAAGCCAAAGACGCAGACCTTGTACCGTGTGTAGCAAAATAAAAGCGTAGAGAGAGATAGAGATGATTTTGATGATCGGGTTGTGGGTCATAAAAAAGGCGTATGTATTGAACGCCTCGCCGCCGTCGTCTTTAAGCAGCTGGAAATTGCCCAAGAGATGGACAATCAGAAATAACATGAGGAAAATCCCCGTCAGAGACATGATGACCTTCTGGCCGATGGACGAAGAAAAGAATTTAGAGAGCCAACTCATTCGCTTTGTTGTAAGGTGATGGAATGGTAGTGAGTGTTCACACAGATTGCGGGAGCAAAACTACCGATAGTTGTGACAAGCTGTAATTTTCGCTTGGAAATTCCCGCAAATATTGCCAAATTTAGAAGGGTTAAAAATTCGCAACAAGAAATTTTTGAGAAAGGAGCTAACATTGCCTCGTTAAAATTGGGGATTTGAAATACAGGAGATGCCTCTTGTCCGATCAAAATTCCCAACACATTCTCAATATCAAACCACTCATTATGAAGCAACTATTCACCATCTTTTGCCTAATCCTTGCCCTTATTCTGGTTCAAAACGACTCGTTTGCCCAGCCTAACCAATCGCTCAGCTTTCGCGGCCTTTGGAACAACTACGTCAACCCAACCCCTGTTTGGGACAATTGGGATGACGTTTTTAACGATGCTGACGAACGCGGTGTAGAAATTGCCTATGGTCGTCGGTTGGATCAAGGCACCTGGCTTATGGTGCCTGCAAAAATTGGTACGGCTTTCTACCCAAAAGACAGCAAAAACGGATTGATTGCCAATCTGGACCTGCTGTTACACAATAACCTTTGCAGCCGAAAATCTTTGATTAATCCCAACGTCCATATGGGTATCGGTTCCACCTGGGATTTTCGACTCGAGCAATTTGATTTCAATTTACCAGTTGGAGCGGGCCTCAACTTTCGTGTGGCACCCAACGTATTTCTCAATGCCCAGACGCAGTATCGCTTTTCCATTGATAGTCGGCCAGGCTGGCAACATGGGCTTGGCATGGTGATTTATTTTGGTGAACCTGACCGTGATGGCGACGGCGTCAGCGATAAAAACGACCGCTGTCCCGATGTGGCAGGTTTGAAACCGCTTATGGGTTGCCCTGACCGGGATTCAGACGGTATTGCAGACGACGAAGACAAATGCCCTGATGTGGCTGGGCTTGCCAATCTCATGGGTTGCCCTGATCGTGATTCAGATGGTATTGCAGACGGAGACGATAAATGTCCCGACCTAAAGGGGCCTGCAGCCACCTTGGGTTGCCCCGATCGCGACAGTGATGGTATCATGGATGCCGACGATGAGTGCCCCGACGTGAAAGGTATCGCAGCAATGAAAGGTTGCCCTGATACCGACAACGATGGCATCACCGATGCAAGCGATAAATGCCCACGCGAAGCGGGCCCTGCAGCCACCATGGGTTGCCCCGACCGTGATGGCGATGGTATTATGGACCGGGACGACAAATGTCCTGGAGATAAAGGCCCTGCTTCCACCATGGGATGCCCTGACCGCGACAGCGATGGGGTTGCTGATAAAGACGATGCTTGCCCTGACAAGCGTGGCGACTCTGCGCACAAGGGCTGCCCTGATACGGATGGCGATGGCATCTTCGACGACATTGACCGCTGCCCAGAGAAGCCCGGGGTTGCGGCGCTTCGCGGTTGTCCGGAAATTAAGAAAGAGGACAAAGCCAAGCTCGAACGCGCCATCAAACTCGTTCAGTTTGAGACGGGTAAAGCAGTGCTTTTGAAAAAGTCGTACGCCGTACTGGACGAGGTCGTTACGGTGATGAACACGTATGCAGAATACAGCCTCAACATCAGTGGTCATACCGACAATGTTGGGGATGACAAGATGAATCAAGACCTTTCTGAGCGCCGCGCCAAAGCTTGCTATGATTATCTCGTAAGTAAAGGAACTGCTACAAACCGGGTGGCTTCATCAGGATTTGGAGAAAGCAAGCCTGTGGGTGACAATAAATCAGCTGACGGTCGCGAAAAAAACCGCCGTGTGGAGTTTGAGTTGTATGTGAAGTAAAACCATTCAGCGATTTGTACAAACGTTTGAGTAAAAGTTCGTTAAATTTTTTTCAAAGGGAGATTGCAACAGTTTATTTAAACGTCCAACGTCCAACGTCACCCCACCAAGCGCAGTTGCCAGCGCCAGGCGTCTTCAAGGGCTTCCTGAAGCGAGCGTTTGGTTTGCCAGCCCAACTGCTCTCGTGATTTTTGCACATCCGCCCAAACGGCTATGACATCGCCTGCTCGCCGTGCACCGATCGAGTAGGGTAGGGGCTGGCCGCTCACTTTTTCAAAAGTTTTGACCAGTTCCAGCACAGTATTCCCTTGCCCAGTGCCAAGATTGAAGGTGTCGTAAAAATTAGAGTCTGTTTTACCCAGCGAATATTTGAGTGCAGCCACATGGGCTTCGGCGAGATCCATGACGTGAATAAAATCGCGGATACAGGTGCCGTCAGGTGTTGGATAGTCGTCGCCAAAGATCGTCAGCGATTCGCGCAGGCCGGCGGCTGTTTGGGTGACGAACGGAACGAGATTGCTCGGAATACCCCGCGGCAATTCGCCAATATGTGCAGAAGGATGTGCCCCAATAGGGTTGAAATACCGCAGAGAGAGGATTTTCAAAGGTTTTGCAGCGGCCACATCGCGAAGGATTTCTTCCCCCACTTGTTTGGTGTTGCCGTAGACAGATGTAGCGGGCTTTATGGGTGTTTCTTCCGTTACAGGAGAGGTGTCGGGCTCTCCATAGACCGTACAAGAGGAAGAAAAAATGAGATTGGATACATCCTCCGCTAACATCGCATCGAGCAAAGTGATCATAGAGCCGAGGTTGTTTTTGTAATAAGCCAGAGGTTCTTGCATGGATTCACCCACGGCTTTTAACGCTGCAAAATGGATGACCCCAATGATTTTTTCTTCGCGCAGGATTTGACGCATTGCAGTATAATTATTGCAATCCAGCACATGGCAGGGTATGTCATGGCCCAATATTTTTTTCAAACCTGCCAACACGGAGGGTTCGGAATTGGAAAAATCGTCTACAACAATGGGATTGAAGCCCGCTTCGGTGAGGGAGACTGCGGTATGTGAACCGATAAAGCCTGCGCCGCCTGTTACTAATATGTTCATATTGTTTTGAATGGGAGCTAATATTTGGTGCTGGGTTGTGGGGATCGGGGCGGCTAGCCGCCCCGATCCCCACAACCCAGCACCAAATATTAGCTTACGTCTAATGTTGTGTTCCCAAGCTTGGTGTTTTGGGATATTTTTAAGTAGTATTCATTCCGTTATCATGTTCACCCCATCGGTGATCTTCACTTCCCACATCCGCAGTTCACGCCCCCATTTTTCACTGTATTTTCGTGCAATATAGGTCTGAAATCCAGCTACTATATCTTTTTTTAACAGGTTGATGGTACAGCCTCCAAATCCGCCGCCAACCATTCGTGCGCCATAAAAACCAGGGCTGTCGGGCGTGTGGTCTACGAGGAAATCGAGTTCTGGGCAGCTGACCTGATATTCGTTTTTCAAGCCCTCGTGACTGGCGTATAACAACGAACCGATGGCTGGCAAACCATTTTCTTTTAAAGCGATGCAAGCAGCTTCTACGCGCCCGTTTTCTTCCACGACGTATTTGCATCGTTGAAAAACCACTGTATGCAATTGTTTTTTTTCCGACCTCAACATGTCCATATCCACATCGCGGAGACTGTGTACATTGGGATAAATTTTTTGCAAATATCGTACCCCTTCTTCACATTCTTGTCGGCGGGTGTTGTATTCCGAGTCTACAAGTTGGTGTTTTACCCCGGTGTCGCAGAGCAAGATGGCAGTGTCCTGTACATTTAGCGGAACATATTCGTGCTGGAGGCTACGGCAATCCAGTTTTATGGCAGAACCCTTTTGCCCCATAAGTGAGGCGAACATATCCATGATGCCACAGTTCATGCCTACAAAATTATTCTCGGCGCGTTGAGCCAAGCGGGCGAGTTCCGGGCGGGAAAGGCCAAGTTGGTAAAGTTCGTTGAGGGCAAAGAGCATTCCGCTCTCCAGGGCTGCTGAACTGGAAAGTCCGGCACCGAGTGGTATGTCTCCCCCAAAAACGACGTTTGCGCCACCGACTGAGTGGCCATCGCTTAGTAATTCGGAAAAGCAACCGAGGAGATAATTGGGCCAGCCGAGCGGTGATTTTTGCAGGTTTTTAAGTTCGCCCTTAAATTCGGTTCCTAGGTCAAGTGCTTGAAAATGAAGTTGTTGGTCGTTCCTCGGCGATACGGCGAACCACACGGAGCGGTCAATGGCGGCGGGCAACACAAAGCCTTCATTGTAGTCGGTGTGTTCGCCAATAAGATTGATGCGCCCGGGTGCGCGGACGATGATGGCGGGTGCTTCGCCGAATTTTTGACGGAAGGCTTGGATGATGGAGATTTGAATGTTCATTTCAATGGACAAACGGCGCTTATACCGCGCTTTTTCTTAGCACCAGTGCCGAAATTAAAGCCATCAAAAAGCCAATCGGGAACGGTTCCAGAAAAGTCAGACCAAACTTAATCAGTGTATAACTCAAGGCTTCAGCACCACCAGACGCTTGGTGCCCACCGAATTACCCTGCTTGTCCACGAGGCTGTATATATAGGTGCCTTTTTTAAAATCATCGAGTTCAACCTTGAACGAAGTGGTGCCAGACAGCGTATAGTTTTTCTTCCAAACGCATTTGCCAATGATATTGAAAATTTTGAGCGTGTAATCGCCGGGGGTGAGGTTCACGCAATCAAAACGCACCCATTCTACGGCGGGGTTGGGAAACGCCTGGATACCACCGACAAAAGCGGGAATAGGCTCGACGGCTGGGGTAGTCGTTATGTTTT
>Ga0247843_1001076_pt1 | contig 59101 bp, 57 predicted proteins | sample LaCruzMarch2017__FD_192420 | JGI IMG/M metagenome (GOLD analysis project Ga0247843, IMG submission 192420) | Freshwater microbial communities from meromictic Lake La Cruz, Castile-La Mancha, Spain - LaCruzMarch2017_8m | ecosystem: Environmental > Aquatic > Freshwater > Lake | place: Spain...
TTTTTGAAAATAAAAATAGCAGTTTCTGCAATTGCAACTTCTCCAACTGATTGCCAAATGTCTGAAGCAACGAAAGCAATATTTTTCTCCGGTAGTACATTCCTGTCTTTCTTTTTGGCAAAGGTAAAAAACAAAATGTTTTAAGCAGCCAATACTTCATTTAATTCCAAAATCATGTCCTCCGCCTCCGGGCCGAACACCTGATATAATTTGCCCAAACCGCCTGCGGCATTGAACGGACTGAGGTCAAAATCGTCGCGGTCAATATGGAAGGAGGTGGTCACATAGTCTTTGATCATGCGCAGCCATTGCATTTGTTCTTCGCTGAATTTCACGGCCCCCGCTTGTTTGCGGAACACCCAATCCTGGAAGTTTTTGTCCACGGTTTTGTCGTAGGCCGTCAGCGTCTCGTCGTTGCCAATCAGGCGGCGGATGAGCGAGACGAGGGCCATGAGTTCGTGTTTGGGTTGTCCGTTGGCCTTTTCCAATTGTTCCCAGGCGCGCCACACGTGTAGGGGCGCGAGCGTGGGTTTGGCATTTTTGAGGGTTTCGGACAGGTCCTTGATCATTTTGAAACTGAGGTCGCGGCGCTGGTAGGGCTGCCCGTAAAAGATTTGCAGGGCCGTGATCTCGGTTTTGTGCGCTTCGATCCAGTCGCGGAACTCGTTCACCAGGATTTCTGCCCCGGCTTTGTTGTCTTTCACCCACCCGATGTCCAGGATCTCGTCGCGGTTGATATCGTCAATGATCTGGTCGTATTTTTTGCGCACATCAATCACGAAATCCCGGAGATCGGGGTTGTGGAAAATGGCGATGGCCTGCTCAAGCATCTGTTGGTGTCGCTCCTTTATGGCGCTTTCGATGACTTCGGGTGCGGCGCCCAATAACCGATCACCCATCTCCAACTTAACCATTTCAATCGTGTCGGGATCGTGGGCGTTGAGCAGTTGTTTCACCACCTGCGGGATGGTTTTGCCCCCGGCGTGTTCGGCAAAGGTCTTTTGCTCGCGCTCGTTGATCTGTTTGTCCAGCCGGATGAGGCGGTTGGCCAGGGTGCTGAGCAGGTCTTCGTCGGTATTGCCCATGGACACGGCTTCGAGCACTTCTTTCAGCGACGCGCCGGGTTTCTTTTCGAGCGGACGGCTGTCGGTCTTCTGGCTTTTTTCCACCCCGATGGCATCAATAATCACAAAATGGTCTTTGGTGAATTTGGCCGCCGGCGTGCCTGTTGTGCGCAGTTCTTCGAGGCTGCAGGTGCGCGTACCGCGGCCTTTCATCTGCTCGTAATAACTGCGGCTTTTCACATCGCGCATAAACAACAGCACCTCCAGCGGACGAATATCGGTGCCCGTAGCGATCATGTCCACCGTAACTGCCACGCGGGGATAGTACCCGGTACGAAACTGCCGAAGCACCGATTTGGGGTCTTCCTCGCTGCGGTACGTGATCTTTTTGCAAAACTGGTTGCCCTCCGCGAATTCATCCCGAATTATCTGAATGATGTCGTCGGCGTGGCTGTCGCTCTTGGCGAATACCAGCATTTTGGGTGTTTCAAACGTGCCATCTGCCCCTATTCTGTCCGGGAACATGGCAGGCAATTGTTCTCGCACAGCCTTGACAATCAACCGAATCTGATTGACATTCACCACATCGTTGTCCAACTGCTTGGCGGAGTATTCCACGTTTTCATCGAGCGTATTCCAGAACTGTTTCCGGGTCAGTTTTTCGCGGGTGCCGATGTATTCGCCCAAGGCCAGTGCCGCGCCCTCCTTCGTGATTTTCGTGACGATCTCAAAGACATTGTAAGGCACCAGCACCCCGTCTTCCACGGCCTTGCGGTAACCGTAATCGCAGACCAGATTTTGGTTGAAATAGCCAAACGTGCGGTTGTCCGGCGTGGCCGTCAGCCCGATCTGGAAGGCATCGAAATAATCCAGCACCTGCTTCCAGAGGTTGTAAATGCTGCGGTGGCACTCATCAATGACGATAAAATCAAAAAACTCCGGGGGCGTGCGCTCGCTGTACACCACCGGGAGGGGTTCCTTGGGCAACCATTTTTCGTTCGGGTTTTCCTCCTCGTTCCGCTCGTCGAGTTCTTCCCCTTTCAGGATGGAATACAGGCGTTGTATTGTGCTGATATACACCTGACTATCGCCGGGAATGAAGGAACTGCTGAGGCGGGTCACGCCGTAGAGTTCGGGGAAAAGACGGTTGTCGTCCTGCGGCTCGAAACGCCGGAATTCCTGCTCCGCCTGCTCGCCGAGGTTTTTGGTATCCACCAGAAACAGCACCCGTTTGGCTTTGGCGAATTTGAGCAGTCGGTAAATAAACGTTATGGCCGTGAAAGTCTTGCCAGATCCCGTGGCCATTTGAACCAGGGCTTTGGGGCGGTTTTCCCGGAACGATTGTTCCAGATTGGTAATAGCGGTCACCTGGCAGTCCCTTAACCCTTCGGGCTGCAACACAGGAATATCGAAAAATCTGGAACGTAAGGTTTTCTCCTCTTTGACCCATTTCTGAAAGGTTTCCGGGCGGTGGAAACTGAACTCTGGTCGGGAGCGCGGCTTTGGGTCGTGATAATCCGTGAAGCGGGTCAATTCCCCCGTGCTTTCGTACACGAAGCGCAGCGGGTCGTTGTTCAGGTGTTTGAGTTTGGCTGCCGCGTATTCGCCGGATTGTTCTTCCACGGTGGTAAGGCGCACCCCTTCTTCGGGTCGTTTCGCCTCGATCAGGCCCACCGGCTTTTTATCCACAAACAGCACATAATCCGCCGGACCTACATCCGTGAGGTACTCGCGCACGGCAATGCCCAGGGCGGCACTCAGGTTTACTTTTGTTTTGTCCTGAATGACCCAGCCGCAGGCCAGGAGCTGCTGGTCAATTTGGTCGCGGGCGAGTTGTTCCGGGTTTTGGTTGGGCATGAGATTGTGTTTTGGCGGGGCAAGTATAGGGATTTCGGGCGTAGAAAGGGGACGTTTTACCTAAGGTTTTTCTTTGAGGGCTTTGGCTTTTTCGAGGAGCCAGGGTCATAAAAACAACGAGGTGACACCTCCTCCTTCGTCGGAGATGTCACCTCGTTATAGTCTGGCAAATAAATCCACCCAACCCTATTCCTTCACCACTTTCACCACCCGCGTCCCACTTTCCCCGCGCAATTGCACAAAATAAAGCCCGGAAGCCAGATCACTCAGATCAAGTTCTACCGAGTACAGGCCGTTCAGGCGTTGTGCAGGCGCCGGGTAATGTTTCACGAAATGACCCAGGCAGTCCAGAATCTGCATTTCCAGGCTTTGGGCGGTAGGCAGGGTGACTTGCAACCAGGCCTTTCCAGAGGTCGGGTTCGGGGATACGCGCACTTGAAAATCTCCCTGATTCGGAGTGGAAGTACTTACCAGCACTTCATGCGGTGGCAGCGAAATATCGTCCACCCAGGCACGGTCGCCGTTGGTACTGCCGACTCCATCTTTCACGTAAATCCAGGAAAGTTTGTGGATACCAGCAGTTAATGGGTAACTCACTTCGGCCCAAGGCACTACGCCGCTCCATCTTTCCACTTCCACATCGTCCATCAGAAAACGCAGGAAATCGTAATCCAGCTCGCTGCCCACTTTGCGGGCAAAGCTCAGGGTTCCGTCGGCGGTGAAGTCGAGCCTGAGTTCCATGATAGACTGCTGGTTGTGGGTAATAGCCCCTGAACGCGAAGCAAAAGTGCCTGAGTATGGGGTGTTTGTTGTGATGATCCAGGGTTTATTGCCGTCCATATCCCAAGGGAAGGTGGTGTAACCACCGGATTCATAGGTCTCCAAAATGGCATTGATCGTAAACGGCCCAAAGTCTTTCGTCGCGGAATAAGCGCCGGCATTCACTACGTATTGGAAATTAGCCGAAACGGCCTGCGGAGCATCGTCCGAAACCGTGACCTCAAAAACGGCATCCGCCGTGCCCGTGAGTGCATCCAGGGGACCCAGCGCCACAACATTACTGATCGTCAGCCAGGGCGAATCGGTGCTCAGTTGGCCCAGGGCATCCGGGCTTTGGCTTCCACCGAGGTTGAGGTTTTTGAGGGTGATGGTAGCCACTTCGCCGGTTTCCAAACGATTGTCGCCATCCCCTCCTTGCACATCCAGCATTTGAAAGGCGCCCAAGTCTAGTTCAGGGGCCAAAAGTTTGATCGGTAGCGTGGACTCATAAATTTGACCGCTGTTGAATTCAATGTGCAGTTTAAAAGGCACAATATGACCATCTACCACATCGTCGTTGACTGTAAATGCAAACGCAGCCAGTTTTTCAAGGGAACCGCCTGCCAGAAGGTCGCCAAATACTTCCGAGTTGTCGGTAAGGATGACGTTGATATCGTCGGTTTCAAGGGTCGCGCTGGTAGCGTTGGCCAAAAGGTCGCCAATGTTGGAGAGCGTCAGGTTTAAGGCAATGGTTTCGCCGTAATCTGCTTGCTGGTTGTTGTTGCCTGCTGCATCATCGAGCACCAGGGCTCCGTTGATTACATAAGCGCCGGCAGCAGGGCTGACTACAACAATTCCCTGGTAAGGGATATGGTTGAACTGAGTGGCCGTCACGGTCATGTCGCCGACATTGTCCAAGGCCGGAAATTGTAGCAAAGCAACGCCGCCAGTTACCGTGGCAACCGTCAGCGTTTGTCCCTGCCAGAAAAGGCTGACCAGGGCGCCTTCCACATCGCAAGTAACCTCCAGGGTGCTCATTCCAATCGTTAATGCGTTCGTGTGGCTGGCCGTCAGGGCCAAAGGCAGGGCTGTGCGCGGCACGGTGCTTGGGTCGCAAAAAGGATTCCAGGTGTCCGCCATGTCAATACCGCCCTGACCATACGCCGCAATCATCAGTGCATTGCCATAAGTTGCCATCGCGCCAATGTTTGGATCGAGGGTAACACCATCGGCATCAATCAGGTATTGGTTCATTCCGTCCTGGCCCTCCATGGGTGGCGCCCAACTTTGGAAGTCACTGGAATAAAAACCGGCAATGCCGCCCCAGGCTTCTCCGGTAGCCGGATTTCCAGCGCGTTGCATGGCTTCGCCGAGGCAATCGCCGCCGCCGTTGTTGGTGAAGTTGCCCGCGCAACAAGCCACCGCAACCACGATGGGATAGCGGTGAAAATTGCGCAGGTTCCGCACTGCGTCGGTATTGAAATTGCCGCTGGAAAGACCCTGTTCCCAACCATGACCAGTGTAATTATAGATGCTGACCCCAGGATCATTCATTACTGCAACCAATTGTGAATTGACGGGATTGCCGGGTTTATCTGCTGTTTCGTCGCCAAGAGTAGGTGAAATGGCAGCCTGGTCGCCATCGTAGAATTCCCAATATTTTTCAAAACCGTCGGCCAAATGCTTTGCTTTCCACTCGTTGCCTTGCTCGTAGTCGGCCTGGTTGTCATCGCCGATGCCCTGACCCTCATTGGAGGCAGAGGCCATGCCGGTGGCACACCAATTGTTCAGCGTGTCTGCAAGGGGTGTTTTTTCGTAATCCAAATTACGGTTGACCATGATATTCAGTTCCTCCACATTGGCGGCATGGAACCGTCCGACAAAAACTTCCGGGAAATGGTCGTTCCCTTCCATGTATCCAAGACAATTGTCGCAGGAATAGACGCTGCCCGGGCGAACCAGAGGGGCCAGTGCGTATTCATCGCCTACCAACAAGAGGTAGCTGATATTTTGCTGGGTGTAATAGTCTTTCACGAAAGTGTACATCCCCGCAGGGTCGGCACTCACTTCAGAACTTGGCACCACCGTGGTATGGATGCCCATCTGACGTTTCCAGGCTACAAAAGATTCAAGGGCCGGAATGAACTCATCTTTGGCGATTACCAACATGCGCTCTGGCTCATCACCATTGCGATTTTCTGACAAATATTGCTTGTCGTAGTTCAAAAACAGCTTTTTGTACAATTGCTGGAACGGCTGGCTTAGGTTGCGTTCGCGATTGGGCGTGAATTCGTTTTCCCCCTGTCCCGCCGTGTGATACACGCGCAGGGTGATGTTGGAATAAACCCGAAGTGTTTTTGTAACCGCGTTGTACTGCACGGGATAAACCCACAGCGCTTGTCCGCGCAGATCGCGCATGACGAATGGCTGGTGCAGCTCCGTCAATTGCGCCGGGAAAAAGGCGTTGCGCTCATACTGCGTACCATACGTGTACGGCACGGTAGCAGGATCCACGTTGCGCAGGAGGTTTCCTTTGGAAGGCGCCACGGAAATGTTCGGGATGTCCTGAAAATCGGAGGCGATAATTTCTACGGCCATGTTCCCGGTATTGGGAATCTGGAGCGAGGTAGCGAATTTGGCCACATCGGGTGCGCCCGCTTCGAGCAAGGGAGTCCCTTTTTCGAAACCGATGATAAAGGCCTGGCCCTGGGGCGTGCTTACGGATGTTTTTTCAATACCGCTGAGGCTCAGGTTGACCGTGGTTTCGGTAGCCGATTTGGACAACACGGTAACGCGTGTCTGGCTGAACAACAGGGTCGTGGACAGACAACAGAAAAGGAAGGTGGCGAGATTTTTCATTGAAAGCATTGTACTATTGAAAAGAAGTTTTTTGAAAGCGGTGAACAACTTTATGTCGGTTGGTGAAGCAGGAATCCCAAGATTTGTCATTCTGTCGGAACCCGTCCGCATCAAGTGCGCTTTGGCCGAGTATTTGCACTTTTGGGTGCCTTGGTGTGCAAATACTCGGGTTACGCGCACTTGATGCGGACGGGTTCCGACAGAATGACAAATCTTGGCCACTCGGGGTGGCTAGGGACAGACCTACCTGTATTTAACAATTTTCTCTATCCGCCCCCCACTTTGCAAAAAATACACCCCATCTGGCCACTCCCCCACCTCCATCCGTTCCCGGCCAAATGCAGGAATCGCCCCCTGCCACATCCATTGACCATTGGTATTAAACACTCCTGAAAGCGAGATAGTTGACTGATTATTCTCCAAAAAAATAAAATTGCTCGCTGGATTTGGGTAGACGCGTAGCATAGTTTTGTCCTGTGTGTAGGTGCTCAGTGTTCCAGGCGTATGCAGGCTAAAAAACACATCCACAAAATTGTCTTCGTTGCCTTCTTCATACACGCGGAACCATATCCAGGTCGCGCCGGGTGCATTTTCAGGCTGTACAATGAGTTTAAGGTAAGGCTGGATGGTGTCGTAAACGGTGCTCATCAAGCCATTGGAAGGAATTCCAATGTAGCATAGGCCGTAATCACAGAGATCCGCGTCCCAGTCCTCTGGCAAATTGGATTCTATCAGCCGCCAGTGCAGTTGCAGGCTGTCGCCGCTGGGGTTATCAAAATAAATATAGCACTCGTTGGCCTGGTTGAACTGGATTTCCTTTTGGAGCAATGGGCCGGGGACGGCATGGAATGTTTGGGCTAACAAGTTGTTTCCCAAACAGATACACAGAAGAATAAGGCAACGCATTCGCATTATTGATAAAAAACCGGAGATTTCTTTTTGCCGGATGGACGCCAAAGGTAAACGTCGTCCCAACGTCTTTGACGGATTATGCCTCGTCAATTTTGCTTCAAATGGACAAAAGGGGTGGATTTACGAATTGGGATTTTGGATTTGCGATTTTGGATTTACGATTTTTTTGATTCGAAGAAAGAAACGAATCGTGCCTTCTTCGAATCAAAAAAATCCAAAATCGTAAATCGTAAATAAAAAACCCCCGCCCAGCGCAACGCTCGACAGGGACGAATAAGAACTCTATTTATTATTATTTACAACATATCATCATCCGAGTGGATGACCAAAATTGGGATATCGCTACTTGCAAGTACCTCATTCGTGACACTTTTGTGCAGAATATTGTCCCAGAATGCGCGGTGATGCGTCACAAAGACCATCAGATCAATCCGGTGGTAAAAGGCATATTCGTAAAGTGCTCCCACAATGTCGTCACTCACCATTTTGCTAAAAATGAAGGGCTTGCCGTGGTCAGCGTCGCCAAAACTAGCTTCAAACCGCTCGCGCTGTTGGTCAAGGTCCCTTTCCCCGCCTGGCCCAACATGCACAAAATGGACTTGCCCGTCAAAGCGTTTGGTAAACGAAACGGTTTGCTGCACCGACAGCGGGTTGAGCGAATCAAAATCGCTGGCGTACAACACATTTGCAAAACCGTTGAATTCAGCCTCTTTCGAGACAAACAACACAGGGCAGTGGGCACTCCTCGACACTTCGATGCTTACCGAACCAAAGAGCTTTTTCCCCAGCCCCCCTCGACCGGTCGCTCCCATCACCAAGAGGTCTGTACGCTTCGAATATTCCGTGAGCGCAACATCGGGCGCCCCATAGATCACCTTGGAGGCAATGTTTGGCAGTGCTTTTTTAGCCTCATCAAGATCGCCTGGTTCCCCGGCAAATCGGGTGGGCGGTTTATATTCCACTCCAAGCTTCCCCATGGTTTCACCGATAAAAGTATCCAGCTCGGACTGCATCGTTTTGGTGTAGCTCGACAAAAAACCGGACGCAGAAGGTACGGTGCCTTCAAAAATGCTGTCCATCGCATACACAATTTCCAGATTGCTGTCCATTTTGTGTGCAATTTTCCAGGCAAATCCTAAGGCATTTGCTGAAACGTCACTCATGTCAACCGCTACACTCAGGGTACGCAGTTGAAACAGCTTGCTATTGAATAAATCTTTGTTTTTCATAAGTCGGGCGATTTCAGCAACTTCAGGTATAAAGCCTTGCAAAATAACCTTACCTTCTATCATGAGCGCAGGCAGGACGCTCACACCATAAGCCTGAAGGGCAATGGGGTCAGCAATTTCCAACACCTTGCCCTCTATTCCGGTGGACGCCAATGCTAAATGAACCCGCTCTGCCAATAGCCGCGACGACCCATCATGTGCTCCCAATATCTTGATGTGAATTTTGCCACAGCCTTGACAATTGCCCGTGCAAGCAGCAGAATCAGCCGAAGCAATGGTCGCTATTTCTTTCATGGTTAATCCTTGTTTTCGTACACCAAACTGGAGTCGGCAGGAACTTGCTTAGCCAAAGCAGCCATAATGTCGTAAGGTGTGAGGATGCCCACCAATTCGCCATCTTCAACTACTGGCAAGGCGTGGAAACGATTGATCATAAAAACTTCCAGCGCAACATTGATGCGGTCGTCAGGTGCAACTTTGCCCAAACGTTTTACCATGATTTCTTTTACCTGGGTACGCTCCAACCGCAATTCGTTCACATACTTGTCCTCGTCATAGTGCGATGCACCGCCCATAAAGTATTCGAAGTCGGAGCGGCTCACAATCCCTACGATTTCGCGGAAATGCACCACAGGAATATGGTGGAATTTATGTTGATCGAATATTTCTTTAACTTTGGTGAGGTTTTCTTCTGGTGCGACCGTAATCAAGTGTTTGTGGTCGGTCATAAGGGAAGAGATGGGAGCAAAGATGTTCATAATCAAAAAGAGATTTATTTTTCAGTTGAATGATGGTACAAAGATGCCCGTACTGCTGATGTGGCGATGATGACGCAGGTTAGTGAATCAATTGATTGAAATCAGTAGGTGAAGTGAGGAAGGTTTCTAACTTTGCTTCGAAATGAAAAAGATCCTTATTATCGAAGACAATTCGGATGTCCGCGAAAACCTCGCCGAGATCCTGACCTTGAGCGGCTACGAAGCCCTTATTGCCGAAAACGGCAAAATTGGTGCAGCAAAAGCCCAGGCAGAACCACCTGACCTCATCTTGTGCGACATCATGATGCCCGAGCTCGACGGCTACGGTGTGTTGCACATTTTGAGCCGACAAACCAGTACGGCCGACATCCCATTCATCTTCCTCACGGCGAAAGCTGAAAAGGAAGATTTCCGCCGGGGCATGTCACTGGGTGCCGACGACTACATTATCAAGCCGTTTGACGATGTTGTGCTGCTGCAAACCATTGAAAAACGCCTGAAAAAGAGCGAGCGTTTGCGTGCTGCGTCCGAACAATCCAGCAATTCGCTCGAACATTTCATTGACGAAGCTCGCGCCATGGAGGCCATCAAACACCTTTCCGAAAATCGAGAGGTGCGGCACTACAAGAAAAAAGACGTTGTGTTCCGCGAGGGCGAACACCCTCGCTGGCTTTATTTTGTGGAAGCTGGCAAGGTCAAGGTTTTCAAAACCAGTGAAGACGGTCGCGAACTCATCGTGAAAGTGGCTCAACAAGGCGACTTTTTAGGCTTTCTTGCCCTTTTTAAAGAAGATTCCTATCCTGAAAGCGCTGCAGCCCTGGAGGATTGCAGCATCAAATTGGTACCTAAGCAGGACTTTGCAGCACTTGTATTTGGCAACCGCGACGTAAATGCCCGCTTTATCAAAATGCTTGCGGGCCACATTGCCGAGCGAGAACAACAACTCATCGAATTGGCCTACAACTCCGTGCGAAAGCGGGTTGCTACTGCACTCACACAACTCTGCGACCAAGGCGGCCCCGTTATCCAACTCTTGCGGGAAGACCTCGCGGCCCTGGCAGGCACTGCCAAAGAAACCCTCATCCGTACCCTCACCGATTTCAAAAACGAAAACATGGTAGATATCAAGGATGGGGTGGTGACGGTGCTGAAATTGGAGAAACTTCGGGAGATGCCGAATTAAAAAGATATAAAAACCGGAAAATTTAAAACCGGAAAATTTAAAATTTAAAACCAAGTCTCAGATGCACTCATTAAGCTCAGGAAATTTGCCGCAATTTTAAATTTTAAATTTTGCGGTTTTAAATTTTGCGGTTTAGTCTGCGCATAACAACCCTTATTCACTAAATCCCATGCGCTATTTATTTACCTTCCTGCTCCTTGCGCACGGGCTCATCCACCTGATGGGCTTCGCCAAAGCGTTCAAATTTGCTGAAATCAGTCAACTCACGCAGCCTATTTCACGATTTGCTGGCTTCTTGTGGCTGATTACGGCCTTATTGTTCACGGTCGCAACCGTATTGTTTTTTCTTCAAAAAGACCATTGGTGGATGGTCGCTTTACCTGCGGTCATGATTTCGCAGGGATTGATTTTTACCAGTTGGCAGGATGCCAGGTTTGGCACGGTTGCCAATGTAATCGCCCTCATCGGGATTGTAATAGCTTATGGGACCTGGAGTTATTTCAACACCTATAAAAATGAGGTGGAAAACGGATTAAAGCGCTCTACTTCGATACTGTCGTCCCTATTGACCGAATCTGATTTACAAGGCTTGCCCGAGCCTGTGCGCAAATACCTCCGCTACACCGGGGCCGTTGGAAAGCCCAAAGTCACGCATTTCAAGGTTGAATTCGACGGACAAATCAGAAAGAATGAACAAAGCGAATGGATGCCTTTTACCTCCGAGCAATATAATTTCATGGAACCGGCCACCCGCTTGTTTTTTATGAAAGCAACCATGAAACACCTGCCGGTAGCCGGGTTTCACAGTTTCAAAAACGGCGACGCTTTTATGGACATCCGCTTGTTCTCCCTGTTCAAGGTTCAATATCAGACCGGAAAAGAAATGGGCATTGCAGAGACGGTTACTTTTTTCAACGATATGTGCTGCATGGCCCCTGCCACCTTGATTGACCCGCGGATCCAATGGCTGGAAACAGTGGGTAATAAAGTAAAAGCTTCCTTCACCAACCATGGTATCACGATCAGCGCCTGGCTGTTTTTTGATGACCAGGGAGCACTCGTCAACTTCATCTCGGAGGACCGTTTTGCTGTTTCTGATGATGGTGGGGCGAAACAAATCCCTTGGGCCACGCCTTTGAAAGACTATAAGCTGCTGAACGGACAGCAAGTTCCAGGATATGCAGAAGCTATTTATACTTATCCTGAAGGCACTTTAACCTACGGAACGTTCCGAACTACAGACATTGAATATAACTCCAAAGTTTTTAAGCGAAAATAATGAGCCAGGACTTTCAGGTAACCAAAGCCTCCGGGCAAACTGAATTATTCGACGAAGAAAAACTGCGCCGCTCTCTGCTTCGTGCAGGAGCGGATGAAATCACGATAGATCAAATCCTTCAAGAACTGGCAGGGCAATGGTATGAAGGCATCTCAACCAAGTCCATTTTCAAGCGGGCATTCAAGATGCTGAAACGCCAGCACCGATCCGCAGCGGCCCGATATACCCTGAAGCAAGCTATGTTTGATTTTGGCCCTTCCGGCTTTCCTTTCGAAGATTTTTTTGCCGAAATTTTAAAAAGCCGAGGCTATCAGGTGCAAACACGGCAACTGCTCCCTGGCGTGTGCATACAGCATGAAGTAGACGCGGTGGCTGAAAACGAACACACCCTGATTTGGGTGGAATGCAAATACCATCCAATGGCAGGGTCGGTGAGTAATGTCAAAATTCCCCTGTACATTCATTCCAGATTTCGGGACATGGAGCAATACTGGGCAAAAAATCAGCCCCAAAAAGAGGGACAAAATGTGGAAGGCTGGATCGTGACAAACACCCGTTTTTCGGATGACGCCATGGACTACGGACGCTGTGCCGGAATGCACCTGGTTGGCTGGAATTACCCCTCCAAAGGAAGTCTCCGAGAAATGGTGGACGAAGCAAAATTGCACCCGGTCACCTGCCTCACTCTTTTGACACGTCAGGAAAAAACTAAATTACTGGAACACAATATCATCCTTAGCAAAACACTGTCCAAGCCTGGCAGATGGTCAGACCTGCTCCATCTTTCGAGCGACCGGCGGGATAAAGTGATGCGGGAAGCAAATGCGTTATAATTTTGGATTTTGGATTTTGGATTTACGATTTACGATTTTTTTGATTCGAAAAAGGCTCGATTCGTTTCTTTCTTCCAATCAAAATAATCGTAAATCGTAAATCGTAAATCGTAAATCTTATGGACTGGCTCACCTCTCTTTCTGCTTACCTGACGCCCGCCTTAATCAGTTTGATCGTATCGGCTGGCATCGGCTTGATCATTGGCTTGGAGCGAGAGTTCAATACCCGGGATGAGCCTGGCCATGTGGGGGGTATCCGCACGTTTGTGCTGGTGGCGGTTCTGGGCAATGTGGCGGACTGGTTTTCAAAAAACACGAATTCGGGGTTACTGATAGCGGTTTCGGCAGGTTTCTTTCTATTGGTTTGCGTGGCGTATTATATACAAACCCAAAAGGGAAAAATTGGGCTGACGACGGAAGTGGCTTTGTTACTGACTTTTCTGCTGGGCGTCGCCAATTCGAAGGGCTTGATGCAAGAATCGCTCGCCGTTGTGGTGCTGATGGCCGCCGTGTTGTCGCTGAAAGACCAGTTGCATGGTTTTATTAAGCAAGTCACCGAAGAAGAGTTGTTCGCGTTCATCAAGTTTATCGTGCTGGCGCTGCTTATTCTGCCCTTGTTGCCCACCGAACCCTTTGGGCCAGACAACTTACTGGTACCGCGCGAGTTAGGGTACATCGTAGTGGTGGTGCTTTCCATCAGTTTCGCGGGGTATTTGTTGCTTAAATTTGGCAGCCCTAGCAAGGGCATTTTGCTCTCGGCTGTGATTGGCGGACTTTTTTCTTCCACCATGGTCGCCTGGGTGTTTGCTTCCAAAAGCAGGGAGCGGGCAGACCTCGCCCATGCTTACGGCTCAGGGATTGTGCTGGCCTCTACAATCATGTTCGCCCGGGTATTCGTATGGGCTTCCATCTTTGCTTTTCCTGTGGCAAAAGAGTTGTTTTTACCCTTATTGATCATGTTGCTGGTCAGTTTGGTGCCAAGCTGGCAAGTGCTCCGGCAGCATAATAAATCGGACGAAGCCACGCCCCTTTCTCCCGGGAATCCCTTGGATGTCAAAAACGCAATTTTCTTTGTGTTGCTTTACATCAGCATCACCCTGCTCATGTCGGCCTCCCGCCTGTGGCTTACCCCGTCACTGACTTATCTTTCTGGCGCCGTAGCAGGTATTGCCGACATTGATGCCATCTCTATTTCCACGGCCAAATGGGCGGCTGGCGCTTCCGGACAGAGTCGTGAAGCCGCCATCATCATTTTGCTCGCCGTGATGTCCAATTCGCTTTTCAAATGGTTAGTCAGTGTGTTCAGAGGTCCGGTTTCATTGCGAAAACCGGTGGGATTGGGCTTTGGCCTGGTGCTTTTAGTGGGATTTGGGTGGCTGGTTTTCTGGTGGGTTTGAAAATCTCAACGCATCTAATGTCAAGTCGCTATTGTGCACCTGGAAGGGTAAATGGATATTAGTCATGTCAAGTAGTGAGCAGTATCATTGCTTTCAGAAATTTTCCCCTGCAACTTTGTCCAAAATTGCTTACCATGAAAATACAAGTTGACGAACACATGACCATCGTTGCCTTGCAACAGGCATTCAGCGAATACTTTCCCTATTTGTCGTTGGCCTTTTTCTCCAAGCCGCACGATATTTACCGATCCAGCCCAGTCAAATATCTCATTACAGAACACAACCTACCCCTTGAGCATATCGAGGCAAACCCCCACCATGCCGAACTGGACATCAGCGCCGACATGAAAGTGGGCGAACTGGAACAATTGTTTGAGCAAGAACTCGGGCTTCATGTTCAAGTGCTTCGCAGGGACGGCCATTCATGGATCGAGACCACGCTAACGGATGGTCTTAGCCTGCGCAGGCAAAATGAAATTGGATCAAAAGCCCTCGACGATTATTCACCCACAGTCAAAACAACAGACTACCACAATGCCCGAACAGAATGGTTTTTAGGCTAAATCTGTTCCTTATCGCAATGAAAAACACTTATTTGATTTTACTCCCCGCGCTGGTCGCTGCACTGTTGCTATTTGAAAACTGCTCCCCCTTTACCAAAGTGTATTCGGAGGAAGAACCGGGCATCAACCTCAGTAAGTACCATACTTACCACTGGCTGGACAATCCCACCGTTAAAGCAGGCAATTCCGGGCCCGAATGGCTTTCTGGGGGCACACAGGGCAAGATTCGGACTTCGATAGAAGAACAATTGGGTCGCTACGGCTTCAAGCCTTGCGATGAAAAACCCGACTTGATGTTGCATTATCATGTGGTGATAAAAAACGAGATCCTGTATGTACACGACTGGTCTTGTGAAGGAGTGTTTGAAGCCCCCGGCCAATATGACCGTTGCCATCGGGTGTTGCCCGTACATTATCAGGAAGGGACGCTTATTCTTGACTTCATTGACACAAAAAATGGCGATCAGGTTTGGCGCGGTGTAGCCGTGGGCGTGTTGGAAAACCTGAGGCCCGAAGAAGCGGATGCCCGCATCAGGGCCGCAGCCGAGGCGATTTTTAAGAAATACCCGGAAAAGCCGATTCCGAGTGTGATTCAATAGCATATTTCGCGCAGATGTTACACAGATGTTCGCGCAGACGCTACGCAGATTTATTCAGCGTCAGGGCAGGATGAAAAAACTTAATCCAGAAACGGTGTTCCAAATCCCTTTCATAAAATCCGATGATACCATCATGCAGTGGCTGCTAGGCGGCGATGTATCCATTCAGTATCAGGTTCATAGAGACCTCTTGGGTAATGAGCGCCCAGATTTGCAGCAGCGCATCAAACTGGAAGGTTGGGGAAAACTGCTGCTTTCAAAAAGATCGGAAAATGGACACTGGGGACAAAAATTCTACCAGCCCAAATGGACCTCTACCCATTACACCCTGCTTGATTTGAAAAATCTGGGAATCGAACCCGGATTGCCGCCTGTTCAGGAGACACTTGAACTCGTTTTTCGTGAAGAAAAAGGGCCTGATGGCGGTATTCGGCCCATCGGCAGCACCATGAAAAGCGATGTGTGCATCAATGGAATGTTTTTAAACTATGCCTGCTATTTCCAGGTGCTTGAAAGTGAATTGAATTCTGTTGTTGACTTTTTGCTTTCACAGCACATGAAAGATGGTGGCTTCAATTGCTTTTCAAACTACAGAAGGCACTTGGCCGCTACAGGGCAAACATCCCGGCCAAACACATGTTGACATGGAACGTTCCGGGAAGCCGAGTCGGTGGAATACATTAAGGGCAATGCGGGTGTTGAAAAATCTTGTGCGACAAACCTCGTAGGTTTACTACTTCAATAAACCAATCCATACGCTAAATTATTCATGTTGAAATACTTAACCCTCATCGTATTAACCGGGCTCCTCTTTTTGGCCTGCAAAAAGCAGCCCGAAAAAACCCAGCCCCGGATGGAGCCCATCACCGAATCCGTTTACGCCTCGGGCATTATCAAAAGCAAAAATCAATACCAGGTATTTTCCACGGTGGCTGGTTTGGTTCAAAAGATATTGGTCAAAGAGGGCGACGTGGTCAAAAAAGGCGACCCATTGTTTGTCGTGCAAAATGAAACGTCCAAACTGAATACCGATAACGCAAAACTCTCTGCCGACTTTGCCGACCTGAATACCCGGGGCGACCGGCTCAACGAGCTAAAAGGCAACATAGACGCAGCCCGAAGCAAAATGCTCAATGACTCCATGCTGCTTATGCGCCAACGCGGGCTCTGGGCGCAACAAATCGGCTCAAAAGTTGAATTGGAACAGCGGGAATTAGCGTACACCAGTTCGGCAAACAGCTACGAGTCGGCAGTGCTTCGGTATAAAGACCTGCAAAAACAACTCAAATTCTCCGCCGCACAATCCCAAAAACTACTTTCCATCAGCAAAACCATTGCGCAGGATTACATCGTGCGCAGTCAGTTTGACGGACGCGTGTACAGCATCAGCAAAGAAGTGGGTGAAATCGTCAATGCGCAAAGCCCCGTGGCCATCATCGGCGATGCAGAGGAGTTTGTGACGGAACTTCAAATTGACGAAAACGATATCGCCCGCATCAAAAAAGGGCAGCGCATTTTATTGACCCTCGACAGTTACAAAGGCCAGGTGTTCGAGGCGAATTTGACCAAAATTGATCCCCTCATGAACGAACGTTCCCGGACCTTCACCGTAGAAGCAGAGTTCACCAAAAGGCCGCCCATACTTTACCCAAATTTGAACACCGAAGCCAACATCATCCTCCATACCAAAGAAAAAGCCCTCACCATTCCGAGGGCGTATTTGTTTCAAGATTCCCTCGTGATCTTGCAAAACAAGGAACAACGGAAAGTGGAAACCGGCCTGAAAGACTACCTGAAAGTGGAGATTTTGAGCGGCCTTTCAGAAAATGAATTCATCATAAATCCAACGAAATGACTATTTTGCTTTTTAATAAAACAACCATGGGCACCCTGATATTTGCCATTGTCATGCTGCATTTACTCGCCGGTTTTGGATACGCATTGTATAAAATCCAGTTTGGCTCGAATAAAAAATCGGCCCCAAAATCTGAGCAATGAATCTGAAACTCATCGCAGACATTGCAAAATCGCTTTTGTTGGCTCGATGGCGGCAATCACTGGTCGCTGCCATTGGTGTGACTTTCAGTATCACCATGTTCATTGCTTTGCTTGGATTTATGAATGGTCTGAACGACCTGTTGGATGGTCTCGTATTGAACAGAACGGCGCATGTCCGGCTCTTCAATGAAATAAAGCCCAACCCCCACCAGCCGATCAATCTTTCCAGCGAATTCAAAGGCGGGCACAACTTCATCCAATCCATCAAATCGAGCGGCAGCAGATTGGAGATTTACAACAGTGCGGCCATCATTAAAGCCGTAAAAGCCGATCCCCGTGTGCTGGGTATCGCACCCAAAATAACCGCCCCCGTTTTGTACAATGCCGGCACCATAGACATTACCGGGGTGGTCAACGGTATTGACGTGATGGTGGAAAGTGCCCTGTTCTTTTTCAAGGATTACGTCCGGGAAGGCGACCCCCTCGATCTTAAAAATGTGTCCAACAGCATCATTCTGGGAAAAGGTGTGGCGGAGAAACTCCTGGCCGAAATCGGAGATGTGGTGCAGGTAACCACCTCCAAAGGCGATCGGTTGCCGCTGAAAGTGGTCGGAATCTTTCAGTCAGGCATCGCTGACTACGACAAAGTGCAAAGTTATGCCTCCATCGCAACGACACAAAAGCTGCTGGGCAAACCCAACAACTATATCACCGATATTCAAATCAAACTGAAAGACCTCCAGCAAGCCCCTGCCGTTGCCAAAGAATATGCGCAACTGTTTCAGACCGATGCCGAGGATATTCAAACCGCAAATTCCCAATTTGAGACCGGCAGTTTTGTCCGAACCCTCATTTCCTATGCTGTGGGCATCGTGTTGTTGATTGTGGCCGGCTTTGGCATATACAACATCCTCAACATGATGATCTACGAAAAAATGGACACCATTGCGATCCTGAAGGCCACTGGTTTTTCAGGCAGCGATGTGCGGAAAATATTCCTGGGCATTGCGCTCACCATTGGCCTTTTGGGAGGCTTGCTAGGGCTCTTGTTCGGGTTTTCGCTCTCGCTGATTATTGACCAAATTCCGTTCAACACCGCCGCCCTGCCTACCATCAAAACTTATCCGGTCAATTACAATCCCAAGTTTTACATCATTGGGATTGTGTTTTCGCTGGTCACGACTTATTTTGCTGGATTTTTTCCGGCTAGAAAGGCGAGTAAGGTGGATCCGGTGATAATTATTCGAGGGAAATGAAAAAAACCGTTCTTCAATCCAAAGGCATCAATAAGTACTTCAAAGACCCTGTATTGTCGCAGGTGCTGAAAGACATCCATTTTTCTGTGGATCAGGGCGAGTTTGTGGCCGTCACGGGCAAGTCGGGCTGCGGGAAATCCACGCTTTTGTATATTCTTTCTACGATGGATACTGATTACGAAGGGGATTTGTGGATTGATGGCGACCCCATGCGGGGCAAGACCGAATCAGAGCTGGCCCGAATCCGCAATGAAAAGATTGGATTTGTGTTTCAGTTCCATTACCTCTTGACCGAATTTTCCGTTTTGAAAAACGTGATGTTGCCGGGTTTAAAACTCAAAAAGTTCTCCGAAGCAGAGATTGAACACCGCGCCATGGAACGGCTTAAAACACTGGGCATCGAAGCGCTTGCCTTGAAAAAAGCCAATCAACTATCAGGCGGCGAAAAACAACGGGTAGCCATCGCCCGTGCCTTGATCAACGACCCGATCATCATCATGGGTGACGAACCGACGGGGAATCTGGACAAGAAAAACAGTGATATTGTATTTGATATCTTCAAGCAACTTTGTGAAGAATTTAAGCAAACTTTGCTCATCGTGACGCACGATCAGAGTTTTGCCGAAAATACGCATCGGATCATTGAGATGGAAGACGGGCGGATTATTTCCAATTGATCCTATTGTAATCAATCCGCCGGGGTTAATCCCTTAATCTTTAACAATTGCTTGGTGTAGCTGTAACCTGCTTCATAAATTTCCGGAAATTTGTGAACATCGAAAAGGCCATATTTATAAAGTCCCGGGGGCTCAACAAAAAGAAGACAACCATGGGCGGAGGCTCTAATTGTATGCATAAAACCCAAATGGAATGCCCGCTCCAGGACTTGGGCAGCCGAATTTTTTTGGGCGTCAAATGGCGCAATCGGATTAACATGAATGGCTATAACTTCGGCCTTTCGGCCTCCAAAAGGCTCGACAGGAAGGTTGTTGGCCAAACCACCATCTACAAAAGGAATGTTATCAATAATTCTGGGAGGAAAAATCGCTGGCAAGGAACATGCGGCCAGTGCAGCCTCCACGATATCGCCATTTTTAAAAACCTGCTGACTCCCATCCTTAAAATTGGTCGCGGTAGGATAAAAGGGAATGGGCAAGTCTTCAATTTGGGTGTGACGAAGGTGTTTTCTCATAAAATCACCAATTCTATTTAAGGTGACCAGATTCGACCTAACATGCTTAAAATCAAACAAAAATCCTATGTTAACATTGCTAAGAATCAATGCTTTGATTTCATCTGAGCTGTAGCCATCCGCCACAAAAGCGCCCACCAATGCACCCGCACTGGTAGCAGCAACTGCACTTGGATAAATACGGGCTTCTTCCAGGGCTTTAATCACACCTAAGTGGGCAAAACCACGGGCGCCGCCGCCAGACAATACAATGGGAACCTTTGTTGTTTTCATAATTAGGAGCAAAAATAATCATTCAGCATTTACCAATAATGGATAAAAATATATTCATACACTTCTTGGGCGCAGCCGGCACCGTTACCGGTTCCAAGTACCTCGTTGAAGCCCCGGAGAAGAAATTTCTGGTGGATTGTGGTCTCTTTCAGGGCTTGAAACAATTGCGTTTGATGAACTGGGACCATCTTCCTGTGGATGTCCCCACCATTGATTTTGTGCTGCTCACGCACGGCCACCTCGACCATGTCGGGTATCTGCCCCGATTGATCAAAGATGGGTTCAAAGGCAAAATTTACGGCACCGCACCCACGCTCGACATTGCGGAGATCATCCTGCGCGACAGCGCAAGATTGCAAGAAGAAGAAGCTGAACAAGCCAACAACGAAGGCTTTTCAAAGCACCATCCCGCCAAAGCGCTCTATACGGAACGAGATGTGGAATCCACACTCACCCATTTCAGCGTGGTTGACCTCAACCAATGGATTGATTTGGGCGGACAAGTGACGGCCCGCTTTCAAACCAATGGCCACATCATTGGCTCCACTTTTATCGAAGTACATGTTCAGGGCAAAAAGTTCGTGTTCAGCGGGGATGTCGGGCAAGAAGATGATTTACTGCTGATACCTCCGAAAAGACCCACGGAAGCTGATATCCTGTTTGTCGAAAGCACCTACGGCAACCGCCTGCACCCGGAGGGCGACGTGAAAGAACGGCTGAAAACAATTGTGCTCGAAACGATTGCGCGGGGCGGCTCGGTCATCATCCCCAGTTTTGCCGTGGAGCGCACCCAGGTAATGATGTACCTGCTTTGGCAATTACGCATTGCGGGCGAGTTGCCGGATGTGCCACTCATCATGGATAGTCCCATGGGCTCTCGCGTATTGGGTGTTTTTGAAAAACACAAAGACTGGCACAAACTGCCTTCGGCTGAATATACCGCCATGTGCGAGATGTTTCAGGTAGTAGAAAACTACCGGGAGACCTTAAGCCTGGTCGAAACCAAATACCCCAAAATTATCATTGCGGGCAGCGGCATGGTGACGGGCGGACGGGTACTGAGTTACCTTCAACACTATATAGAAAACCCACAGCACACGGTTCTTTTGGTGGGTTATCAAGGGGAAGGAACCCGCGGCAGACAATTATTGGAAGGAACCCATGAGATAAAAATACACGGCAAATACTACCCGGTCAAGTCACGTATAGAAGTGCTCCACGGACTCTCTGCGCATGGCGACCAGACAGAACTACTGCATTGGATGAGCGACATAAAAGTCGCCCCGGAGCACATTTTTGTCATACATGGCGAAAAGCAGGCGGCTGATACTTTTCAGGTGAAAATAAAGGATACGTTTGGTTGGGGCGCGGTAGTGCCCAATATGTATGAGATCGTGGAAATAGATATTTAAAACAAGCACCATGTCAAATAAATCAGAACAACTCCAATTGGAAGTAGACACCGCCTTCCTTTACGAAAGCCTTGCAAACATTCAGGAAGATGCCTCGACCGCCGAGGTACTCCGGGAATTGGCGGGCATTGAAAGAAGCCACGTTGAACATTTTTTAGCCAAAATGCGGGAGACTAACCCCGATTTTCAAGCGCCGCCGCCCAGTCGAAGGGCCCGGTTTCAGTTCAAACTCGGCGGTATTTTCGGCTACGATTTTATCATCGCCAACCTGTCCAGTGTAGAACGAATGCTGGCGCGCTCTACCATTGAACAAAAACTCCATCAGGGTCAAAAGCCCAATGGTTTTGAACACAATCACCTAAAAATACTGGAATCGCTGTCAAAAAATTCTACCGCCAATGTCAGCGGCGGTTTTCTTTCCAAAATGGAAGGTCGGCACAAATCGGTGGGCGGCAATGCGCTCCGGGCAGCCGTATTGGGCGCAAACGATGGCCTGGTATCCAACATGAGTCTCGTGATGGGTGTAGCAGGCGCTGCCGCAGCGAACGACACCATCTTGCTTACGGGACTGGCGGGTTTGTTGGCCGGTGCGATTTCGATGGCCTTGGGGGAGTGGCTGTCGGTGCAAAGTTCGAGAGAGCTTTTTTTAAAACAAATTGCCCTCGAAGCGGAAGAACTGGAAGCCTCTCCCGAGCATGAAGAACAAGAACTCGCGCTCATTTACCAGGCCAAAGGCGTGGAAAAATCAAAGGCTCAGGAAATGGCCAAAAACATCATGTCCGATAAAGACACCGCACTCGACACTCTGGTGCGTGAAGAATTGGGCATAGACAAAGCAGAATTGGGTGGCTCAGCCTGGGAGGCGGCCTTGACTTCTTTCTTCTTATTTGCGATCGGCGCTATTATTCCAGTCATCCCCTTCTTTTTCACGAGCGGGCGTGAAGCCATCTACATCAGTTTGGTTTTGAGCGTTTTCGGCCTGTTTGGCATCGGCAGCGCTACCTCGCTTTTCACTGGTCGGTCGGTCTGGTTTTCAGGCACCCGGCAAGTGGCATTTGGTTTGATTGCTGCAGCGATAACCTATGGGGTTGGACACCTGATTGGGGTTTCGATTGCGGGTTGATATCAGGGATGGAACACGGGGATGGACCGCATTTCCCCGCAGCACAACGTATGTTTGTACCGTTGTGTCGTCGTGCCGTCGTGTGAAACATCTCTATTACGTCAATCTGAAACTAGCAACACCCAGCAATCCTTTCTCCGAATACACCGACACAATGTAAGTACCTTTTTTCAAGCGATCTTCCAATTTGTAACTCAATTCAACGCGCTGATTGTCAATAACATTTTGGGTCTGCGTCATTTGTGCAACAATGGCCATTGGCCCCCTGTCGGTATCTACAGATGCCTCAATGGGATTGGGCGACGAAATAGGCACGCCCCGGTCGTTCGTAATGACCATGTAAAGTTGCTGATTGCCTTGAAAATCAGGTGGCACACGGTTTAGTTCAAAAAAGACTTTGAGTTCGCGGGTGCGTTTGGCGCGGATGGTAGGTTTGTCGTTGCGGCGCTCCATTTCGAGGCGGAAACCTGTGGCTTTGTAACGCGCGGAAAGTGTTTGGCGGATTTGATTTTCCAGTTTTCTGCCCAAGTCGCTGATTTCCATAAAAAGGGAATCCGTCATGCCGCGCAGCCGTTGGTTTTCCTCGGTCAATACCGCGTTTTTCCGATCCAAAACGGCAATAATGGTTTCGTAGCGATCTTTTATCCTTTGCAGCTTCTGCACCTGCTCACGCAGGGCCTTTTCTTCCCGGATATTTTGGCTTTTTATCTCTTGGATAGCAGCATCCTTTTCAGCTACGATGTTGGTCGTAAACGCAAGGCGCTGTGCTAAGGTGTCGTTCTCGGAACTCAGGTCTGAAAAAGCCTTTTCCAAACGGTCAAGATTGGATTCCAAGTCAACTTTCACTTGCGATAAGGAATCCAGCACAACCTCATGTTGTACAGCCTCGGCTTGGCGCAATTCGCTCAGGTGGTTATAGCGCGTCCACGACCAAATGCCCAAGGCACCCGTCACAAGCAATAAAAGTATAGCTAGCAAAGCGATATTTTCAGCCGTCAGCAGCGGCTTCTCAGGAGGCGGGACGACTATACCCGCTTCCGCTTCCGGCTTGGGTTGCAAACGGGCAATCTCCGAACGTTCGTCTTTGTCCACGTCCGGGAGATCTAATTCAAGGTGTGATTGGGGTTTGGGCTTGCGAAAAAAGGAGCCTAACATATTTTATAGGTTTTAGTACATACAAAAATAGGTCAGCTAAGGACTAGGCCACAAGGATGATGGTCATTGGCTGCCATGATTTCGGGTGGGTGGAACGGGGGAATAATCTATCATAACATTAAGCGAGCGTCGTTTGCTAAAACCAAACTTGGCCAAAAGCAGTATTTTAAAATCTGTTTTGGCCAAGTTTAAAAAATTATAATCAGCCAAAAAACTTATTTTTGCCTCAGTTTTGGCCGTGTTTAAAAATTTATATTCAGCCAAAACCTGCAAAAAAACCTGGTTTTGGCTCAATATAAATCTTGACTATGCAAAATCTCATTGGACGCGAACCTGAAATTCGAACACTTCAAGAATCTTTGACATCACCACAGGCCGAACTTATTGCAGTTTATGGCCGCAGGAGGGTTGGAAAGACCTTTTTGATCCGCAATGTTTACGAAAAGGAGACTGCCTTTGAAATGACCGGCATAAAAGACGCTACCCTTTCCGGACAACTTGAAAATTTTTTAGATACCCTGACGGCATCTTTTAATCCAACGCTTCCATTGGCTACTCCACAAAACTGGATGCAAGCCTTTCGGATGCTCATTAATTTTCTGGAGAGCCGAGCGGTGAGGACTAGTAAATCAGTGGTTTTTTTGGACGAATTTCCCTGGTTAGACACGCCAAAATCTGGCTTTTTGGCTGCTTTTGACCATTTTTGGAACAATTGGGCGTCCAGACAGTCTAACTTGGTAATTGTAATCTGTGGGTCTGCCGCATCGTGGATGATAAAAAATATCGTTCGCAACAAGGGGGGATTACACAACCGACTAACACGCAGGATACGTTTGCTCCCATTTAATTTATACGAAACGGAGCAATACCTCCAAAGCCTGCGCATTCGTTTGGATCGCTATTCCATCCTCCAATTGTATATGATAACTGGCGGCATTCCACAATATTTGAAGGATGTACGCCCTGGCGAAAGTGTTGCACAAATTATTGATCGTCTGTGCTTTGCAAACGAGGGGTGGCTGCGTAATGAGTTCAAGGACCTCTACCACGCCCTTTTTGACAATGCCAACAGACACGTTTCGGTTATTCGGGGTTTAGCCTCAAAACCCAGTGGAATGACCCGAACAGAGATCATTGAAAATACCGGATTGACCTCTGGGGGCAGTTTTACCAAGATACTAGAAGAACTCTTAGAATCAGGTTTTATCACGGAGTACATCCCTTTCGACAAGACTGCCAAAGATTCGATTTTCAAACTTAGCGACGAATACTCGCTTTTTTATTTGAAATTCATTGAAAACAGCAAAGCCTCGGGCGAAGGATCTTGGCTGACCAAGGCATCTGGTGCATCTTGGTCGAGTTGGAGCGGGCTGGCTTTTGAAAATATCTGCTTGAAACACACCCCGCAAATAAAGAAAGCACTGGGTATCTCGGGCATTTATACCGAGCAATCCGTGTGGAGATACCGACCTAAAAACGGCGAAGACCAAGGCACACAAATTGACCTGTTGATCGACCGAAAAGACAATTGTATCAATTTGGTGGAGATAAAATTCTATGCCACGGAGTTTGAAATAAGCAAAAAACACGCCGATGAACTCCAGCAAAAACGTCAGATTTTTGTGGAAAAGACAGGAACGCGCAAAGCGGTTTTCTTGACAATGCTTACAACGTTTGGCACCAAAACCAATGAACACTACCTGAGTTTGATCCAGAACCAACTAAAAATGGGAATACTATTCGAGCGCGTTTAGGAACGGAATTAAGAATTCGCTCCAGCCTCCGTTTTTTCCCCCAGTTCCAAGGTTTGAAGATGTGCTTCCAAATCGGCTAGCCAGTTGTCCAACTGATCCATAGCCGTGTTTTTTAGCCGTTCAAGCCACTGGCGGCCGCCTTCAGTATAAAACAGGAAATAGACCGCACCGCCAATTAAGGCTGCTGCCAATAGAATTTCTGTAAGTGTTCTTTTTTGCATAATGTTTTAATTTTCAGGTTGTTCGGTATTTGTTTCGGACGTTTTTTCAGGACCTTTTTCTGGTTTTCGAAGTTTGGCCCGCAGACTGGAAATACCGCTTCGAAGTTTGCCGTAAAACTTGGTTTTTATGGAGGTTGCTGCCGGTTTTACTTCCAGCACAGGTGCTTTTGATTTGCCCGGCCTCCGCCAATATTTCAACACGACGGGACTGAGCAATTTCAGTCCAAGTGCCCATTTTGGATCCTTGACCAGTAGGTCTAGCAAAAAAGAAACTGGAGCAGGCAGCCGGTCCAAACCTATTTTCTCCTCGCCTGGTTTGCTTTTTGAAAAGCCCAGGGCGCCACTGACCGCTTTTTTGAGCAGATTGGCTGGTTCAATTTCCTTGCGGATTTCCACAAAAGTATTCTTCAAATCAGCGCGCTGCTGTTCGAGCTTTGCTTCTAATGCTGCCTTGCGGCGCTGGAGTTGACTGATCTTATCCATTGTTTTTCGGGGTTTCTGAAACTTCGTCCTGTAAAATAGATTCGATGACTTTGTCCCGAACAAACGGACCAATCCAGCGATACACAAAAAAGGCTATCGGTAAAAAAATCAGGCCTGCAAGTGCAAAGCCCCCAGCGCGGTGGCCGATAAGATCGCCGAGCCACCAAGCGAAACCCAAACTGAAAAAGAACAACATGATGAGCGTGAAGATCATCACGGTTAGCACTTGGGCCATGTTGGCTGCAATGCCGGAAAACTTTTCGGTAGCCGTGAGTGAAAAGTACGCCCAGCGCGTTTCAATGTGCTGGTTGACTTGTTCATAAAGCCGGTGCAGCATTTGTTCGGTATCAGTTTGTTCTGCCATTATTCGATTGATTTAACGCCATTAATGCTTCATACAATTCCCTTTCTTTCGCCGAAAGTTCGCGGGGAATCTCCACCGCAATCTCCACATACAGGTCGCCATACTTCTCCAAAGTATCATAAACGGGCATTCCCAATCCACGCATCCGCAACACCGCCCCATTTTGAGTACCCGGCTGTAGCGTCATTATTTTTTCTCCGTGCATGGTTTGGACGCGGGTTTTGCCTCCCAATACTGCGGTGACCACCTCTACGGATTGCTTACATCTCAAATCGTTTCCGGTGCGTGTATAACGCGGGTGCGGTGCGATGCGAATGTGGAGCAGTAAATCACCCGCTTTCCCACCGTTTGTTCCCGGCTGACCCTTGCCACGGAGCCGAAACTGCTGTCCATCGCGCACTCCTTTTTTAAGGGTTAGGCGATATTGTTCTTCAGCGCCAATGCCGATCATTTTCGACATGCCCGCAAAGGCATCTTCCAAGGAAACTTGCACCTCAGCCTCCAAATTTCCACCGTTTCTGACCCTGGGGCCTCTCCCCTGCCCGCCCATGGAGCCGCCAAAAAACTGGCTGAACAGGTCTTCAAAGCGCTCATCATTTTCAAAATCGCTCGCATCAAAGGAAAAGGGAGGCTGCTGCCTCGTGCCGCGTTGCCGACCCGCCTGCCCCCCTTGCCTACTTCCAGCTGGGCCGCCTTGCTGGACTTGCTCCCAATTTTCGCCATACTGATCGTACAGTTTGCGCTTCTCCGGGTCTATCAGCACACTGTTTGCTTCGTTGACGGCCTTGAATTTTTCTTCGGCAATTTTATCACCCTTGTTCTTGTCCGGGTGGTACTGCAGGGCCAATTTTCGGTAGGCTTTTTTGATGTCCTCCGAAGTAGCATTTTTTTCAATGCCCAATATTTTGTAAAAGTCTTTAGATGCCATGATGCGTGCAAAGTTATTTGGCTCGTCCGATTGCCTCGGTGATATTCGTCATTTAAACCCAAGACCTGTATCATGCCCGATTAAGTGTCAATAATAGCAACTTTGTTCTAATCAACCATGAATCGCTATGCCAGTTTTTATCAAAAATTTTTCTCAAATCTCCATCCACGAACTCCCGCTGGTGGGCGGCAAAAACGCCTCTTTGGGAGAGATGTTCTCTCAACTTACTCCCAAAGGTATTCTTGTTCCCGATGGTTTTGCTATTACCGCCGATGCTTATCGTTTGTTTTTGAAAGAAAACAAGTTACACCACCAATTGGAGGCCATCGTAGCGGAATTGGACAAAACTAATTTTTCAAACCTCCACGATATCGGCCAACAAGCGCGAGATTTGATTCAAAACGCCCCGCTTCCAGCAGCGGTGGTCGCCGAAATCAAACAAGCCTTTCAGGATTTGCGCGGGCGCGAAAAAGCCGATATTTCGCTGGCCGTGCGCAGCAGCGCGACGGCAGAAGATTTGCCTTCGGCGAGTTTTGCCGGGCAACTGGAGAGTTTTTTGAACATTAGCGGGGAGGATGCCTTGGTAAAAACCGTGCATCGTTGCTTTACTTCGCTGTTCACAAATCGCGCCATCAAATACCGGGAAGATCAGGGCTTTGGCAATGCGGATGTGGCCATCTCAGTGGGCGTACAAACGATGGTGCGCTCTGATTTGTCGGCTTCCGGTGTGGCGTTTACCTTGGATCCAGACACGGGTTTTGACAAAGTGGTGGTCATCAACAGCGTTTACGGGCTGGGAGAAAACATCGTGCAGGGCCGCTCTACGCCTGATGAGTTCGTACTGTTCAAACCACATATTAGCTCGCAGTTCAACCCGATTTTTCAAAAAAAGCTCGGCGAAAAAGAATGGACGATGGTCTATGCCGATGCTGAAAAAACAGGCTCCCCTGTTGACAATCAACCAACTGAGCCGGGCAAAGGCGATCAGTATTCCATCGAGGATGCCGATGTACTGACCCTCGGCCAATGGTGCGCCCAAATCGAGGAGCATTATCAAAAACCCATGGACATTGAATGGGCAAAAGATGGGGTCACGGGGAAATTGTACATCGTGCAGGCTCGTCCGGAGACCGTTCATTCCAAAGAAACGAAGCAGCGGGCTGCCACCGTGCGGACGTATGCCATCCAATCCAAAGGCAAAAAACTGGCGGAAGGCATCGCACTGGGAGAAAAAATCTCCACAGGAAAAGCACGGCTGTTGCGCTCGCCGAAGGAAGCCCATTTGTTGCAGGAGGGTGAAGTATTGGTCACGGACATCACCAACCCGGATTGGGATCCAATCATGAAACGCGCGGCAGCCATCGTCACCAACAAGGGCGGGCGCACCAGTCACGCCGCCATTGTGGCCAGAGAATTAGGCACCGTAGCCATTGTCGGCTCCGGCGACGCCACCGATAAAATTCACGACGGCGAAGAGATCACCGTCTCCTGTGCGGAAGGCAAAACCGGGTTTATCTATGCCGGAAAAGCCGCGTGGACGGTCACAGAAAAAGACATTTCCAATTTGAAAATGCCCAAAACAGCTCCGATGCTCATTCTTGGGGATCCATCCCTGGCGTTTCAGCAGTCGTTTTTGCCCAATCGGGGGGTGGGTTTGTTGCGCATGGAATTTATGATTACGCACCATATTCAAGTACACCCGCTGGCATTGACCCGTTTTGAACAATTGACGGACGAAAAGGCACGTAAAGAAATCACACACCTTACCCGCCACTATCGCGATAAAAAAGACTTTTTCGTAGACAAACTCGCGCAGGGCGTGGCCACTATTGCGGCGGCGTTTCACCCGCACGATGTGATTGTACGCATGAGCGATTTCAAGAGCAACGAATACGCCAACCTGGTGGGCGGCAAACAATTCGAGCCGAACGAAGAAAATCCGATGATTGGATTTCGGGGTGCTTCCCGTTACTATTCCCCGTTGTATAAAGATGGTTTCGCGCTTGAATGTAAGGCCATGAAACGGGTGCGTGAGGAAATGGGATTTACCAATGTCAAACTCATGATCCCCTTCTGCCGAACGGTAGAAGAAGGCAAACAAGTGATAAGAACCATGCGCGAATTTGGCCTTGAACAGGGCGAAAACGGGCTTGAAATCTATGTGATGGTTGAGATCCCGAGCAACGTGCTGATGGCGGATGAATTCGCCGAGCTATTTGACGGCTTCTCGATCGGCTCCAACGACTTGACACAACTCACTTTGGGCCTGGATCGCGATTCTGCGCTGGTGAGTGTACTTTTCAACGAAAAAAATCCGGCGGTAATGCGACTCATCGCCACCGCCATCCGCACTGCCCGTCGCAAGGGCATTAAAATCGGCCTCTGTGGACAGGCACCGAGCGATATGCCGGAGTTCGCACAATTTCTTGTGAATGAAGGCATTGACAGCATTTCATTCAATGCGGATGCACTGATAAAAGGCATCGAAAATATGGTAGAGGCGGAAGCGGCCGAGCCACAGGAGAAGATGCAGATCGTGGAAGAAATGCCGCAGATGGAGCGCGACCATACTTATGTTCGACAAGTGCCCGTCACCAACCCGGAATGGGAGCAGGGGGGGGATGATTTGGTGTTTTATAAGTGAATTTACAATCATAAAATCTAACTAATCATGCAAAAACAAACAATATCTACCTTTTTGGTCGCCCTGCTTCTACTTGCGGGCGTCCGTCTCTTTGCCCAGGCTGTCCCCATCCGCGACACGCTTCAGGTCAACTCCATTCAAGCCAGCGTCCAGTCCAACGGCGCCTTTTTTCTGAGCGGGACAAACGGGCAATTTCTCGTGCCTGCTACCTCAGGCGCAGCACCTTCTATTTCGCTGATGAAATCAGCCGGGCTTTGGCTTGGTGGCCGGGATTCTGTGGGCAACCTCCATCTGTCGGCCCAACTGAATAACGAAAGCGGCAAAACGGATTTTTATCCAGGCATTTTAAGCCAGGACGGGATTCCTGACCCCGAGTTCAACCTCATTGCCGGGGTAACCCGCGATCAGGTGGAGGCGCATAAAGCCAGCCCCGGAAGCATGATTCCAGCCATTTACGGCTGGCCTGCACGGGGAAATCAGTTTTTTTCCAATTACCACAATTTCGATTTACCGTTTAACTCATACTCCTTGGCAGGTTTTTATGACAATTTTTTTGATGGGCAATACAATCCTGAAGGTGGCGATTACCCCTCACTCGAACTGCGCGGATGCCCACTCGAATACAATGCCGACGAGGAATTGTGGACTGTTTTCCACGATGTTGGGGCACACACTCAATCGGGCGGAGCGCCGCTGAACATGGAAATCCAAACCGAGTTTTTTGGCTTCGACTGCCAGGAGGGCTCGCCGGTGGATCGTGTGGTTTATGTAAGGTACAAACTGATCAATAGAAACCCCATTCCGCTCCTTTCCAGCTATTTCGGCGTGTTTTTGGATTTTGAGATCGGCAATGGCGGCGATGATTTCATTGGTTCCGACCCACTGCGGCGTATGGTTTATGCCTACAACGGCGATGATCTGGATGAAGGCAGCTTTGAAAATTCGCCCCCGGTGATGGCCGTAGACTTGCTCCGCGGCCCCTTAAGCGGTGAAACAGGTGAGGAAGTAGATGAATGGCATTTTGTACCGGTGGATGATTCCAATCTCAACGACCCGGAACATTATTACCATTTGCTCGCGGGGCGCAAAACAGATGGCACTCCATTCCCGAACAACGGCCTGATGTACACGGGCGACCCGCTCAACCCTGCTCAATGGTCAGAAGGGAGTGACGGCAACACGCCAGGTGAGCGAAAAGCAGTGGCCTCAATTGGGCCCTTTACCTTGTTGCCGGGCGCTGTCAACGAATTAGTCCTGGGCTATTTCTGGGTGCGCAAAGGCACTGACGGAAGCGTTGCTGAAAATCTTTCGGTGTTGTCTGCAAACGACCAACACGTTCAGGACTTATTTGACAACTGTTTTAGTTTGTTTGATGGATGCCCCAGTGGGGTTTCTACAAACACGCCAGCATCGGAATTGGCTATAAACGTTTCGCCGAATCCTTTTATAGATTGGGTACAAGTGGATTGCAAGGCATCTCCCATACAATCCATCTTTTTGTACGACGCCACCGGTCGTCTGATGCGAACCATTTCCGGTAACGATGCCTCTTCCCTCAGGATTCAAACGGGCAATTTGCCTGCTGGAATTTACCACCTACTGGTTCGAGGTAAAGACGGTCGCTCGGGTTATACCAGTTTGATTCGCCATTAAGATCCAAGTCATGCGCTATTTTATATTCCTTCTACTTTTCAGTCTTCCTTCCGCCGCTGGTGCAAGCGTTGCAGTACCTAACAGCTTGGAGGAGACTCAAGCCATCCCGCAGGGATTCTCGCCTAAAAAGCAGCGGTTTTTTGAGCGTTTTGCAAAAAATGTCCTGCAAAAACGGATTAAAAAAGCCCTTGGGCGCAGTAACGGCGAAGCGGCGAAAGGGTTGTCCATATTTGGGTTCGTTTGCAGTGTGATGGGAATCATTTTTTTGTTTGCCGGTGCAGCTGCGGGCTTAGTCCTGCTCTCTGCGGGGTTAATATTGAGTATTATAGGCTTAGCGCTATCCTCCAGTGCAACCAAGAAGTGGGTAAAGGGTATGGCGATTGCTGGAATTGTATTGCCCGTCGTCGTGGGGCTTTTGATTTTGGCTTGGTTGGGTTCTGGGTATTGACGAATGAATGGTTTTTTTGAAGATCAAATACCTTGCCTATTCAGCCATTCTAACCAAAACAAGTTGACTCACCACAACATTTAGGCCATGCGATATCTCATTTTCGTACTATTGATTGGTCTCCCTTTTATTGGAGGGGCAACCGTTGCAGGGCCCGTCAGCCAGGGGGAGACTGCCATTGCCAAGCAAGCCATCCCACATGGATTCGCGCCCAAGAAGCAGCGATTTTTTGACCAGGTTGCAGAAAAATTCCTTCAAAAACGGCTTATAAAAGCCTTGGGACGCAATGACGGCGAAACGGCGAAAGGATTGTCCATATTTGGGTTCGTGTGCAGTTCGCTGGGGATCATTTTATTTTTTGCTGGCGCAATTATGGCCTTAGTCCTGATCTTGACCGGGGCTGTGTTGAGTATTCTTAGCTTAGCATTATCCTTCAATGTAACCGAAAAGTGGGTAAAAGTTATAGCGATTGCCGGAATTCTATTGCCCGCCATCGTGTTGCTTTTGCTTTTTTATTCGGTGTCCTAAACTTAAGCGCATATTGGGGTTTTCGAAGATCAAATGCCTTGACTAAATGGTCATTCGAACAAAAACAAGTTGTATCGCCACAAAATCTAAGCCATGCGTTATCTCATTTTCATGCTATGGATTAGCCTGCCCTGCATCAGCGGGGCGGCTGTTTCTGCGCCCGTGGTTTTCCGTCCTTCTTTAGAGACAAGGCCAGATAAAACCGGTTTCCTAAAAAAAATTAAGGAAAAAGTCCTTACAAAACGCATTTACAAAACAGCAAAAACGCTGGGGCGTGCAAAAGGCGACGATGGAAAAGGATTGAGCATAATAGGCCTTACTTTTGGGCTTTTAGGAATCTCACTTTTAATCTTTGCGGTGAAAATGGAGATTGTTGCCCTAGTTTTGGTATCATTATTACTGGGCCTAGGTGGGCTGGTGTTATGTCAAATCGGTTTAGATCGTGCCAATGCAATGGATCATCCCAACCTGGGGGTCAAAGCGATGGCCTATACTGGTCTTGGCTTGAACCTATTATTGTCCCTTGTATCGGGGGGCGCTTTGTTTATTTTTATAGCCTTTGGACATCAAGAGTAATAGCATTTTACATAGTTGAAACTCAGATTTTGTGACCAAAAACAACCACAGCAATAAGTTCGTTCGCTTCTGGAAAAAACTCGGTCCCGGCCTCATCACCGGCGCCAGCGACGATGATCCCTCGGGTATTGCCACCTATTCGCAGGCTGGGGCCATGTTTGGGCTTTCTACCCTCTGGACGGCGTTACTGTCCTATCCACTGATGGTGGCAGTACAAGAAATGTGCGCTCGAATTGGTATCGTAACGCGGCAAGGGTTGACAGGGGTATTGAAACAACATTATCCAAAGCCACTGTTGTATGCGATGATATTGTTCAGCGTTCCCGCCATCGTGCTCAATATCGGGGCGGATATTCAGGCCATGGGTGCGGTGACGAATATGCTTTTTCCACAAATAAAGGCACACTGGGCCAGTATCTTTTTTACGGTATTGCTGCTTTTCAGCATTGTGTTTTTGCCCTACAAACAGTTGGCAGCTACGCTTAAATACCTTTGCTTATCCCTCTTGCTTTATCTGGTGGTGCCTTTTATGGTGAAACTGGACTTCCGCGCCGTGCTTTATCACACTTTCATACCAACTTTTCGTTTTGAAAAAGAATATCTCATCATACTCGTGGGGATATTGGGCACCACCATTTCGCCTTATTTGTTTTTCTGGCAAACCAGTATGGAAGTGGAGGAAGTCGGCAAATTAAGCAATACGATTGTCGTGGACAAAAAACTGATTACCGACATGCGGCAGGACGTGGACTTTGGGATGTTCCTGACCTGTCTTGTTTTCTTTTTCATCATTCTGACTACCGGCACCGTGTTGTTTGGAGCAGGAATGCACGATATCAACACGGTCCAGGATGCGGCCATGGCCTTGCGCCCACTGGCTGGCGACGGGGCCTATTGGCTGTTTGCACTCGGCGTTATCGGCACAGGCCTGTTGGCCATACCCGTCCTGGCGGGCGCTGTATCCTATATTCTGGCAGAAGCTTTTGCCTGGAAAGAAGGCATGAATAAAAAATACTATGAGGCGAAAGGTTTTTATGCCATCATGGCCCTATCGCTGGGGCTTGGGTTGCTGCTTGATTATGTTGGTATAAGCCCTATTGATGCCTTGCTGCTGGCGGCTGTTTTGTATGGAGTCACCGCGCCGGTGCTGATTGCAATGGTGATGCATATTTCCAATAATTCAACTATTATGGGTACTTTTGTGAACAAGCGCTGGTCTAACATATTCGGCGCCGCAGCGTGTATCATTATGACCGCTGCTGCAGGGGTTTTGGTCTATTTTTTGTTGTGAAAATCATGCGTCCATTGAAGGAAATAACAAGGCTTTCCGATAAGCCCACCCATGCTACCGCAGGGTGGAAACCACTGTATTTGTCCCTGCTGGTCATAGCCGCTTTGTTGTCACTTCCAACGGCCTGCAAACACAAATCGCAGGCGGAAACCGAGCTGGAGAGAGCAGTTCAAACGGCCCCAAAACTACCTGACCCTGAGCCACCTCTGGCAAAAATACCTGTCACTCAGGAGATTGCTGTTGGCCGTTTTTTTCAGTTCCTGGATAAAATTGTGCAACAATATGACAGCTTGGACAGCTACCCCTTGAGCGAAAATCTACTGCTCCGTGCCAATCCCTGGATTCTGGATACGCTGGTGAATACCGATTATTACTACCAAATGTCGCTGGGCAATTTTGTGTACGACCAAAAGAAAATGCGGGTACTGAAACCGGGCGATACCCTCCTGATTCCGGGGCCAAAAACAGCGGCCCTGTTACTGGAAAAAATGGAAAACACCAGGCTCGACATCAATATCCCCGCTTTTGAACTGCGCATTTTGGAAGGCGACAGTCTGCTGTTCACTGCACCCGTGCGGGTAGGGAAAAAACAAAAGAAATACCTCGAAGCCGCTGGCCATCCCGTAGATTTGCGCACCCGTACGGGAATGGGCGAGATCATTCGAGTCAACAGATTCCCCATTTTTATTGATCCTGTCACAGGCGACCGATTCAAATACACCAAACGCGATGACCACCGAACGACCCTCATGCCACAAATCCCCTGGCTCGAACCCGCCATCAACGGCATCCGCTATGGACAAATGATCCACCCAACCACCAACCCCAGAAGCCTCGGCAAACCCGCTTCGAATGGTTGTATTGGTGTAAGTGAAGCAGATGCCTGGAGGCTCTATTATTTTGCGCCGCTTGGCACGAAGGTGACGGTTCGGTACGACCTGCAGGAAATAAATGCGCAAGGGGATACACTTCGTTACGAGGATATTTACCAGCTCCGCAGGACAGTAAAATCGCCCAAAGCCATTGCCGTAGCAGGGGTTTGGCTAAAAAATACGGCGGGGGTTTGTGTTTGTGATACTATGTTTTAAAAAAATTGAATACATGCAACCATGCTAGCCCTCCCTGAAGATTTCAAAGCATTTCTCCACGAGACGGGTGAAATCTTTCGTTTCGTGCTACGATTTGTACAAGAAGGATTTCGTCCACGCTACGAAGTGGCGGAATTTGTGCGTCAGTGTTTTATGATTGGCTACAAATCATTGCCGCTGGTTGCGCTTACTGCGTTCATCATAGGGCTGGTGCTGACGATGCAATTGCGCCCTACGATGGTCAAATATGGCGTTGAAGTACAAATTCCAGCCATGGTAGGCGTTGCCATCGTTCGAGAGATCGGGCCTATTTTGACAGCCCTCATTTTTGCGGGGAAAATCGGTTCCAGCATCGGTGCAGAACTCGGCTCTATGAAGGTGACCGAGCAGATAGACGCGATGGAGGTTTCTGGCACCAACCCATTCAAATATCTGGTGGTGACGCGCACCCTGGCCGCGATGCTGATGTTGCCAATACTGGTTATCCTGGCCGATGCCATTGCACTTTATGGTTCCTATTTGGGTGTGAATTTGTATGAGCCACTCACATTCAAGTTGTTTTTCAAAAAAGTATTCGACAATCTGGCGTACATAGATGTTGTACCAGCCTTTGTCAAAACCTTCTTTTTTGGATTTGCGGTAGGCATTATTGGCTCCTACAAAGGTTATTATTCGCAAAAAGGGACCGAAGGTGTAGGGCTGTCAGCCAATTCGTCGGTCGTGGTGTCGTCTGTGTTGATTTTTATCATTGATTTGATTGCGGTGCAGATCGCGGATCTTTTCCAATAAACCAATCACCAATAAACCAATCACCAGCAAACCAATCACCAGCAAACCACTCACCACATGGGTGAACCCGTCATAAAAATAGAAGGCCTTTGCAAATCATTCGGCACCAACCATGTGCTGGATCATTTCGACATTTCCCTGTTTCGGGGAGAGAACCTGGTGGTACTCGGCAAATCAGGTTCGGGCAAGTCGGTATTGATCAAATGTATCATTGGGCTCATTACACCCGAACATGGAAAAATCCATGTTTTAGGCAAAAACATACTGACGCTCAACCAAACCGCCCTGGATTATATTCGGGTGAAAGTGGCTTTTCTTTTTCAAAGCAATGCTTTGTACGATTCAATGACGGTACGCGAAAACCTCGAATTCCCTCTGCGCCGACATTCCATTCAACTAAGCACCGAGGATGCAAACGGGATGGTGATGGAAGCACTACAAAACGTTGGGCTTGAGCATACAGTGGACATGATGCCCTCCGAACTTTCCGGTGGGATGCGCAAGCGGATCGCGCTGGCAAGAACCCTCATTCTCAGGCCTGAAATTATCCTGTACGACGAACCTACCACCGGCCTGGACCCCATCACCAGCCTCGAAATCATTTCACTCATCAATCAAATCCAGGAAAAATATCAGACCTCCTCTATGATCATCTCGCACGACATGAAGTGTGTCAAATTGGTTGCAAACCGAATCGCTATGCTGGTTGACGGGAAATGTTACGCGGTGGGCACCTATAACGAGTTGAGCAATTCCAACGATGAAAAAATCAGACAGTTCTTCAATGATTAAGCCATGAAAAAGAATTCTATAAATGCTGTCAAACTGGGCGTTTTTGTATTGACAGGATTGACGCTGCTCATTTTTGCCCTTTATCTGCTGGGCAAAAACAAAACGTTTTTCGGAAACCGATTTGAGTTGAAAGCACAGTTTCGGGACGTGAACGGCCTGTTGGTCGGCAACAACGTCCGCTTTTCAGGTATAGATGTCGGAAGCGTTCAAGAGATCACCATACTCAACGACACGGTGATTGAAGTCACCATGAATTTGAACAAAGAGATAAGAGGCTTCATCCGCAACAACTCCGAAGCCAGCATCGGAACGGACGGCTTGATCGGCAACCGGGTAATCAACATCGCCCCAAAAGGTGGCAACAAACCCTTCGTAACAGATGGTGAAATGCTCCCTTCCAGAGAGGAAGTGAAAACCGAGCAGATGTTGCAAACGTTGAATAAAACCAATCAAACCGTATCAAAAATTGCGGAAGAAGTGCTCGCAACGGTAAAACTGGTTAATAGCAGCAGTGAATTGAACAGCCTGCTCAATGACAAAACCTTGTCGTACAACCTGCGCCAATCCCTGCAAAACCTGCACGAAACGACCCAAAGCGCTTCTGTTTTAATGAATAATGCCCTTAGTACTTTCAAGCTGGCCTCGGAAGGAAACGGCACCATTGCTACCTTGCTCACAGACACCACCCTTTCGACGGAACTCAAGCAGGTGGTGACCCAAATAAAGACCCTGGAAAACAGTGCCGACCGACTCGTAAAAGACCTGAACGTGGTCATTGAATCCGTCGAAAAAGACATCAACCAGGGCAGCGGCTCCGTGAATGCCCTCATGCGCGATTCCATCATGGCCGACCATCTGCGGGCCACCATCGAAAATGCCGAAAGGGGAACTGCCGCTTTTGCGGAAGACATGGAAGCGCTGAAAAGCAATTTTTTGTTCCGTCGGTATTTTAAGAAGCAGGAGAAGAAGGCGGCTAAAGAGGCGAAGCAGTGAAGGGGGGAGATACGGAAATTTAATATTAAAAAGCTAACCGTAAGGGGTAAAACTCCCGTTCTTCGCTTTTGGAAGGATGGCTGAAAAGTGCTACGGATAAGCCGTTAGGCTCAATAACCCTTCATAGTTAGGGGTGTTATTAAATGGGAGTTACGGGAGTCCGTTTATCGACTAAAAAATGAATAAGAATCATATATCTCAGTTAAACCGCTAAACTAAATGGGATACGAAAAAGAGATAATTGTTTTCAAGAAAACAGAGTTCAGTAAATTTTCCGCGATTGACTTACTTGATTCTCTAAAACAAACATCCTGGGAGCCCACATTATCAGTTATTAATAGAGGCAATGATTTTGATTGGATTCAACTAGCCTCTAACAATGAAGGTCACGCTGAATTCATAAAGATTATTGAAGACAAGATAAAACTAAACGAATATATTGGCTTCATACTGAAGAATTCCTCTAACGATAGATTTGTGACAGTTAATATGTACAAGGAAAGAATATCTTTTTCCTTGCTGATTATGAGGACTGAAAATGAACTAGAATGGTTTGAGTGGTATTATGATAATCTGATCAAAAAGGCTAATAGCTTGATTGACAAAGCAAGTAGAATTGAATGGAGAACAAATTTTGATAATGGTATCATTAAATTAATTGAATTCAATAAAAACATGAAACAAATCAATCTTGGATCACAAGGACTTCGGGTGCCAGCCATCGGCTTGGGTTGCATGGGCATGTCGGATTTTTACGGCAGCTCTTCAGAAGTCGAAAATCTTCGTGTGCTCAATCACGCAGCAGAAATTGGCTGCACGTTTTGGGATACGGCAGATATGTACGGCCCGTTTACGAATGAACTTTTGCTGTCAAAGGCACTCAAGGGCCGCCGCGACCAAATTACCCTCGCAACTAAATTTGGCGTTTCCCGAAAGGAAGACGGCAGTTGGCAGGGGATTAAAGGAAATGCGGATTATGTAAAGGCTTGTTGCGAGGCATCCCTAAAACGCCTTGGAACGGATTACATTGATCTCTACTTTCAGCATCGCCTGGATCCTCAAACACCCATCGAGGAAACGGTGGGTGCTATGGCAGAACTCGTGAAAGCAGGAAAAGTACGTTATATCGGCCTGTCTGAGGCAGACCCAGAAACCATCGCCCGCGCTCACCAAGTTCACCCCATTAGCGCGCTCCAAACCGAATATTCCTTGTGGTCGCGGGACGTTGAGGCAGACATTCTGCCCACGATTCAACAGCTTAACATCGGATTTGTCGCTTACAGCCCCCTGGGTCGGGGATTTTTATCCGGAGCAATTCGCTCGCGCAGCGATCTGGATCCAAGCGATTGGAGATTGGAGAATCCCCGGTTTTCCGAAGAAGCAATCTCCCAAAATATCCGTTTGGCCGATGTTGTAACCGAAATCGCAAAAGAACTCGGAGCCACCGCAGCGCAAGTCGCATTGGCATGGCTCCTATCGCGTAAAATCCCCCTCGCCACAATACCTGGAACACGCAGCATTGAACGCCTGGAGGAAAACTGGGCGGCACAAAATATAACGCTGCAAGCGGAACATCTGGATCGTCTTGAGTTTCTTATCCAGGAGGGTGTGGCAGGAAATCGGTACTAACGTGGGCTAAATGACCTCAATCAATCTGGCAACTGACCAGCGTCATTCTACAGGCACGAAGCAACGGCGACCTTCGCCGCAAAACTTCTATTCTCATGCCTGTTTACCACCGCGCTGGCAAAATACCACATAAACGGCACACCCAATTCCGCAACCACGCAGGGGAGCTTTATCAAGAAGAACTCGTTGGCACTCAAGGCTTTTCGGGTGTTTCTTCTTTGGTTTATCACCTTTACCCACCTACGATTGTCAAGGAAAAAGGAACGCCGTATTCCGTAGAGCCAAAAATCGCGATTGATAAAAACCTCTCCGCGCTCAGTTTCAAGGGTTTCGATTTGCCTTATGTGAACGACTATCTGGAAAGCCGCAAAACCTTGTTCGTCAACAACGACCTGCACATTGGCCTGGCAGCCCCGCACGAAAGCACCAAGGATTACTTTTTCAAAAATGCCGATGCGGACGAGATGATTTTCGTTCACAAAGGTCACGGCTGGGTGGAGACCATGTACGGGCAAATCCCTTTTGAATACGGCGATTACATCGTCATCCCAAGGGGAACCATTTACAAGATCCATTTCTTGACGACCCAAAACCGATTGCTCTACATCGAGTCGTTCAGCCCCATCGAAATACCGGGCAGGTACCGCAATCAGTACGGACAAATGCTGGAACACGCGCCGTTTTGTGAGCGGGATTTCAAATTGCCCAAAGACCTCGAAACCCACGACGAGCACGGCGATTTTCTGGTAAAAATCAAGAAACAGGGCATGATTTACCCATACGTCTACGGCACTCATCCCTTCGATCTGGTGGGCTGGGACGGCAACCATTATCCTTGGGCGATGTCCATTTTTGATTTTGAACCCATTACGGGGCGAATACACATGCCGCCGCCCATTCACCAGCAATTTGAGGCCGCAGGCTTTGTGGTCTGCTCCTTCGTGCCGCGCTTGTACGACTATCACCCAAAGTCTATTCCGGCGCCCTATCACCATAGCAACATAGACTCCGACGAGATCCTTTATTATGTGGACGGCGATTTTATGTCGAGAAATAATATCCAGAAAGGTCAATTGACCCTACATCCTGGCGGCATTCCGCACGGCCCACACCCCGGCGCGATTGAACGCAGCATCGGCAAAACCTCCACCGAGGAATTGGCGGTAATGATAGATCCTTTTAAGCCCATGAAAATCACCGAAGTGGCCATGAATATGGAAGTAGAGGATTACTATAAATCGTGGCTGGAAACTGACATTCATTCTTTCGCGTGAAATTCGCTCTGAAACCTCGTAGGTTTTAAAAACCTACGAGGTTTACCACTCAATTACTTCGCTATGGCAACACTCACCAACATCCAAAACTACAACTACGGTCTCCAGAAAATATTCACCGAGGCCGAAGACTTCCTGCCTTTGCTGGGCACGGATTATGTCGAACTCTATGTCGGCAACGCCAAACAGGCCGCGCATTTCTACAAGACGGCTTTTGGTTTCCAATCGCTGGCATACGCGGGCCTGGAAACAGGCGTCCGCGACCGCACTTCTTACGTGCTTGCGCAAGGGAAAATCAGGTTGGTACTCACCACGCCCCTCACCTCGCACTCTCCGATTTCCGACCACATCAAACACCACGGCGATGGCGTAAAAGTCATCGCATTGTGGGTAGATGATGCCGCTGCGGCTTACCACGAAACCACGCAACGTGGCGCAAAGCCCTATTTAGAGCCTATCACCGAGCACGATGATTTCGGCGAAGTGGTACGCTCCGGCATCCACACTTACGGTGATACGGTACACATTTTTGTAGAACGAAAGAACTACAACGGCATCTTCCTGCCTGGCTACGAGCCTTGGATTTCCAATTACAACCCTAGTGAAACAGGCCTGAAGTTTATTGACCACATGGTGGGCAATGTGGGCTGGAATCAGATGAACGTCTGGGCCAAGTTTTACAACGAAGTGATGGGCTTTGCCAACCTGATCTCTTTCGACGACAAGGACATCTCTACCGAATACTCGGCGCTCATGTCGAAGGTGATGACCAATGGCAACGGACGTATCAAGTTCCCCATCAACGAGCCGGCAGAAGGCAAAAAGAAATCACAAATCGAGGAATACATTGAGTTCTACGAAGGCCCGGGCTGCCAGCATATTGCAGTGGCTACGGATGATATTGTGTTCACCGTGAACGAGATGCGCAAACGCGGGGTGGAATTTTTGCACGTCCCGGGTGCCTACTACGATACCGTAGGCGATCGCGTAGGCACTATTGACGAAAACCTGCTCAAACTCAAAGAACTCGGCATTATGGTAGACCGCGACGACGAGGGATACCTGCTTCAAATATTCACCAAACCGGTGGAAGACCGCCCGACCATGTTCTTCGAAATTATCCAGCGCAAGGGCGCCAAATCCTTTGGGAAAGGCAATTTTAAAGCGCTGTTTGAATCTATTGAAGACGAACAGCGGCGTAGAGGAACGCTTTAATTTGGATAAAGAATCTGTGTAACATCTGTGTAGAAAATCTGTGTAACATCTGCGTGAAATAGTACCGTGCGAGGCAAATTTCACGCAGATGTTACACAGATTTGAGACGCAGATGTTACGCAGATTTTGAAATGTCAATTTACTCAACTATGGATTTTCAAGAAAAACTGCACGAATTTCAACAGTACATTGATGCTGAAGAAAAGATAGAGCCGAAGGATTGGATGCCCGATGATTATCGGACACACAACATTCGGCAAATCAGCCAACATGCTCATTCTGAGGTGATTGGAATGCAGCCCGAAGGCAACTGGATTACCCGTGCCCCAACGTTGCGTGCCAAAAAAATCCTGCTCGCCAAGATTCAGGACGAAGGCGGCCACGGTCTTTACCTCTACAGCGCTGCCGAAACCCTCGGCATCAGCCGCGACGAGATGATCGAGCAATTGCACGCGGGCAAGGCCAAATACTCCAGCGTCTTCAACTACCCCACCCTCAACTGGGCCGACATCGGCGCCATCGGCTGGCTGGTGGATGGTGCGGCCGTAACCAATCAACTTTCGCTACGGCGGACTTCTTTTGGCCCGTACTCCCGCGCTATGCTTCGGATATGCAACGAGGAAAGTTTTCACCAGCGCCAGGGCTATGAGATCATGCTCAAAATGGCCAAAGGCACCCCTGAACAACACGAGATGGCCCAAGATGCGCTCAACCGTTGGTGGTGGCCTGCTTTGATGATGTTTGGCCCGCACGACAACCAGTCCTCCCGCACCACAAAAGGTATGCTTTGGAAAATAAAACGTGCCAGCAACGACGAATTGCGCCAGCGATTTATTGACAAAACGGTTCCACAAGCTGTTTACCTCGGGCTCACAATACCAGACCAGAAACTTCAGTGGAACGAAGCCGCTGGCCACTACGACACCGGCGAAATCAACTGGGAAGAATTTAATCGTGTCGTCCAAGGCGACGGCCCCTGCAACCGGGAGCGCATGGAACACCACAAAAACGTACATGCAGAAGGCGCCTGGGTCAGGGAGGCAGCGGCGGCTTATGCGGCAAGACAAGCTTTGGTTATTTGAGGATTTGGGGATTTGGTTATTCGGGGTGCCAAAGCTTGGTATCCGAATTTCCTTGACCGTAAGAACGATCGCCAAGCTTTGGCACCCCGAATAACCAAATCCCCAAATAACCAATTCCACAATCAACTATCAATATGTCACAAACAAACAATACTCAAGGCCCTGTCTGGGAGGTTTTTACCCAGAAAAAAAGCGGCGCACCTTACCAACACGCCGGAAGCCTACATGCTTTCGACAAGGAAATGGCGCTCGAAAACGCCCGTGACCTCTACACCCGTCGCGACAAACCCAGCGGACTCTGGGTGGTTCCCGCTGCCGAAATCGTGGCAGTCAGTCCCGGCGACACAGCCCCGTTTTTTGATCCTTCTGACGACAAAGTGTACCGTCACCCAACTTTTTACGAAGTCCCTGATGGGGTACAAAACCTTTGATTATGGATACGCAACAAGCATTGTTTCAATACTGCCTTCGACTGGGCGACAGCAACCTGATACTTGGGCACAGGCTATCGGAAATGTGCAGCCGGGGCCCTATGCTGGAAGAAGATATTGCCCTCACCAATTTTGCGCTTGATCACATTGGTCAGGCTGAAGTGCTTCTGCAATACGCTGGGGAAGTGGAGGGGAAAGGACGTTCAGAGGACGACCTGAGTTACCTCCGTCCGGTGGACGAATTTTGCAATTGGAGACTGGTCGAACAGCCCAATACTGACTTCGCTTATGTGATTGCGCGGCAATACCTGGTGGATGTTTACCAGTGTCTGCTCTACCAAAAATTGCAAAAAAGCAGCAACGAGATATTGGCTGGCATGGCTGCGCGATTTTTGAAAGAGTCCATTTATCACCAACGCCATACTTCGGCCTGGGTACAACGGCTCGGCTTGGGCACAGCAGAAAGTCATCGCCGTATACAACAAGCATTCAACGACTTGTGGAAACATACGCCTGAAATGTTGGCCGCCAAACCTTATGAAAAAGAACTGGCCGAGCAAGGTATTATACCTGATGCAGAAGAAATTGCGCTGGATTGGACAGTGCAAGTGATTCGGGTCATTACCCAGTCTGGTTTGCGCCGCCCGTCCGATGAATTTGTAACAAATTACACGACACACACGGAACATCTGGGCCGTTTGCTGGCTGAAATGCAGTATTTACAACGGGCTTATCCTGGAGCAAAGTGGTGATATTATTTCTAAAGAAGCCACGAATTGCACTAATTCTTACGAAGACAGGCACACTTTTTTCGTGAAAATTAGTGCAATTCGTGGCAAAAAAAGTGGCATAATAGACTCTTTACGTGTTAATCCATTAGGAATATGCGACCCGATTTCATTGGCATAGAAGAACTCGTATGGGAACGGCTGGCACTGATTCCTGACCCGGAAGTTCCGGTTATAAGCATCTTAGATCTGGGCGTGGTGCGAAAAGTCCGATACGATGGTAATACACTGGAGATTGTGATTACCCCCACCTACACAGGTTGTCCTGCCATGAATTTGTTTGTGGCAGAAATACAGGCGGCCATGCACGATCAGGGTTTCGACAATCTGAAAATCACAACCGTATACAGCCCTGCCTGGACCACTGATTGGCTCAGCCCCGAAGCCAAAGAAAAACTCCGTCAATACGGGATTGCTCCTCCTGTAAAAGAGGTTTCAGGAGAAGATCCCTTTGCTCCCGCGCCTGCCATCCCCTGCCCGCGCTGCGATTCAGAAGACACTCAACTGGTAAGTCAATTTGGTGCAACAGCTTGCAAATCATTGTATAAATGCAATGCATGCAAGGAGCCGTTTGAGTATTTTAAGCATTTCTAAACTTGCTTTTAATGAAACAAAGATTCCTCTTTATCTTGATTGTATCAGCATTGTGTTTAAGTAGCATAACCGCCCAGAAATTTGCAACTTACACGGAGCCTATAAAGGTAAAATACCCCGCTATAATTACATACTTTAGACCGGATCGTCTACCTAAAAACTTAATCAGCCAGCAAGGAAGTATTTTCAGCACTGATGATTTTTCAATTGTTTTTGCAAAAACAGACACGGTATTTCACCCAAATATCACCCCAACTGAAGTCATTTTGGCAACTGATATTTATGAAATTCAGGTGCAACAAAAAAAAACCAGACGAGGCACCATTGCAATTGGAGGAGGAATGGGAATGCTCGTAGGCGGCGTAATCGCTTATGGGAATGGCGAACCAGGCAATGATTACTTAACAGGCGGAAGTGATGGAGCGTGGGTAAGAGCTTCCGCTGGAGCAATTGGCGGTGGCTGTATTGGAGCGGGTTTAGGGGGGATTGCCTCTGCTTTTTCCAAAAGAACCATCAAAACATCTATACCTATTTTAGGCAATCAAGATGCTTACATCGCACAGCGCGAAAAACTGAAACGCTTGAGTATTTCTGGGCAGTAAAGGCTCTTTAGACATCGCATTACTAATCCGAAAATTATGAAAAACGTATTTCTTTTTCTTTTTTTCACGGTGTTATTTTCGCTTAAAATGGCTGCCCAACAAGCAGACGTTTATGGCATAAAAGTCAAGTACACGGCCAATAACACAACAGGTAACAGCACTCAGTTTGTAAATCTGTGCAGCAATACCAGCACCTCTTTATTGTTGACCAAATCTCACGAATGGTCACAACCCAATATCTCGGGGGTATCATCCATCACAAATAAAAAATTTTGGAAAGCACAAGGGTATGGAATAGGCCCGGTTGGGAAAGGAGCCCTTATCGGCATGGGAGTCGGTGCTGTGCTGGGTGGGCTGATTGGCCTTGTGAGCTATGAAAAACCTGCTCCACCACCTAAGGGCCAAATTGTTTTTTATAGTTCCGATTTAGGCCAAGGGGGGAGTGCTGCTATTGGAGCACTTGCAGGACTCACGTCAGGAGCACTTTTAGGCGCATTTGTCGGACTTGCAGTCAAGTACCATGAATATTAGGGTTGATTAGGAACACTATAAGAATTCCCCTATTGAAACACCCTATTCTGATTCCGCCTGGAAACTTATGGTTTATTGGCAATTTTAACTTTCGCATACCTAGTGTGTTATGAAAGACTCCATCCTTTTACTTCTGCTTCTGGGCGCATATGCTCAATGCTTATCTGCCCAACACAATCCTAACCCCAAGCACAAAATCAAGTACAGGGTCTCGATTCAAATGAAAGGGAATAGTCGCCAAATAGGTAGCATTTACAGCACCACTGACACTTCATTGGTATTGGCCAAAACGAGCAAATGGTTCTTATACGGTGTCACCAGAACCGAGGCCATCCCAGTAGAGAATATTTTGAAAGTGCAAGCGAAAAGAAACAATGGTGGCCGGAGAGGTGTGTTCATTGGTATGGGCGCAGGCGTATTGATTGGTGCGCTGATCGGTTATTCGAGCTACAAAAAACCTCCTCCATCCCAAGGTTTGTTTGACTTTAATCTGGATTTTGGACCTGGTCTGGACGCTGTCGGTGGAGCGCTAATAGGGCTGCCCTCCGGAGCACTTCTGGGGGGAATCATCAGAGCAAACATTAAGAAAACTTTCCTCATTAACGGGAATCAAAATACCTATATCGCTCAACGCGAAAAACTGAAAAGGTTGAGTATCACGGGCCAATAATCATACAAAAATCTAAGGGCAAATTACCTTTGCCGCTATGACTGCATTAGACATCGCTCAACAATACTACCAGTATTTCAACGCCCGGAACTTGGAGGGCATGCTCGCTCTTTTATCCAAAGACATTCGCCATGAAGTCAACCAGGGAGATCCACGTACAAGTTGGTTTCTGCCTGACATGAATCTCCAGTTTCACTCCTACGAAGGAGCCGCGATTAGATCCATTTTTGAGCCTTTGGCGCGCCTTCGAATCGCCGTTTTCCGAGATTTCCCCTACTTGTACGAAGGCTCACTGGAATATGAACAGGAGTACCTGAAAACTTACGCTAACGCTGATCGGGCGTTCGTGTTGGCGGCTTTCGACGGCAGCCAAATGATCGGCGCCACGACCTGCATCCCATTGGCCGACGAAACAGAAGAAGTGCAGGCGCCCTTTAAAGCAGCCGGCATTCCGATTGCCGAAGTGTTTTATTTTGGCGAAAGCATCCTGCTTCCTTCATACCGTGGCTTGGGCATCGGTCATCGTTTTTTTGATGCAAGGGAGGCTCATGCGGCAAAGTTTGGGGATTATCGGTTCACTTGCTTTTGCGCGGTAGATCGGCCGTCGGGACATCCATTGCGGCCAACCAATTACCGCCCACTGGATATGTTTTGGGCAAAACGCGGGTATAAAAAAGAACCGTCCCTGACCACCCAGTTTTTTTGGCCAGACTTGGGAGCGGAAACCTCTACCCCGAAAATGATGATTTATTGGCTGCGCCCGCTTGAAACCGCTCCTCTTTGAAAAACCCGTTCAAATCTCCTCTATGACCACCTCCCTCGGTAAGGAACTGGCCTTCAAGGATTTTTCAGGGACTGCCACAAGCGCCTGCTCCAAATCCCACCACAAGTCCTCCACATTTTCCACGCCGACAGAGAGGCGAACCAAACTGTCCGAAATGCCAAAGGCCAATTTATCTTCAGGCGCCACGCCCGCGTGGGTCATAGAAGCCGGGTGCTGCGCGAGCGACTCCGTGCTGCCCAGGCTGACCGCGAGTTTGACCAATTTCAAGTGGTTCAAAAACGCAAAGGCTTCCGGCTCACCACCCACCACCTCAAAAGAAACCATCGCACCTGGGGAGGCGCATTGTTTTTGGTAGGTCTTGAAAGCCTCGCCATCAGCGGGAGTGAGCAAGCCGAGGTAATGCACATAAGCGATTTTCGGGTGACTTTGCAGTCGTTTGGCAATGATTTGGGCATTTTCCGCCTGTTTTTCCATGCGCAATTTCAAGGTTTCGAGGCTGCGCAACAAGAGCCAACCCGTATAGGGCGCAATCATATTCCCCAGAAAAGTACGCAGCGTTTTCACCCGCATCATAAGGGCTGCCGAACCGAGGCAGGCGCCCGCGATAACATCGCTGTGGCCGCCAATGTATTTGGTAGCGGAGTAGAGCACCAGGTCGGCGCCGTGTTTGAGCGGGTGCTGCCAAAGTGGGCCAAGGTAGGTATTGTCCACTGCCACCAGGGTCCGGCGGTCAACATGGCCAAACAGATCCGCCACTTCCCGGCACATAGCAATGTCCACGAGGTCGTTGGTAGGATTGGCGGGCGTTTCTATGTAGATCATGGCAAGGCGGTCTGCTTTTCCGCTGTCTTGCAAGATTTTTTTCAATTCATCTCGACTGGCCCTTGGATGGAATCCCAACACATCAATACCAAATTTCGGCAGAAGGTGGTGTACAAAATGGTCGGTTCCGCCGTAAAGCGGATTGCTATACAGCAACAAATCGCCCGGCTGCAAAAACTCAAACAGCACCGTGGCAATGGCCGCCATCCCACTTTCAAAAACGGCGCATTCTTCCGCGTTATCCCAAAGAGAAAGGCGTTCTTCAAGAATTTGCATGTCTGGATTGTTCAGACGGCTGTAAATCAGGCCGGTTTTTTCCCGAGCACCTTTTTCGCGGAGCCCATAAGCCACCTCAAAAAAGCCCTTGCCTTGTTCGGCAGAATCAAAGACAAAAGTAGAGGTCTGGAAAATGGGACATTTTACCGCACCCTCCGACCATTCGGGGCGGTAACCGTGCGACATCATAAGGGTTTCGGGCTGGAAATGCTTTTTCATAAAGGATTCAATTTTCCACAAATTTGCTATAATATCATTTTTTATTCCAAATTTTCAATTTAAATAAGACAATAAAACTATTAAATAAGTTAATTAAAGACAAATACTCTAATTTTGCTTTTCACAAACGGGCATAATGGAAAAAAAATCCGACACCCTGGATGCTATTGACCGATCTATTCTTCAAATGCTGCAAGAAGATGCTTTCCTGACCACCAAAGAAATCGCAGTGCGGGTCAACATGAGCACTACCCCCGTTTTTGAACGCGTAAAACGACTGGAGCGCGACGGCTTCATCGCCCGCTACACCGCATTGCTTGACCGGCGAAAAGTGGGACTTTCGATGCTGGTGTTTTGCGAAGTCTCGCTTAAGGAACACAACCGCGATTATCTGTTTCGTTTTGAACGAGAAGTAGCGGAGCTGCCGGAGGTGGTCGAGTGCCACCATATCACCGGCTCGTTTGATTACCTGCTCAAAGTGGTTGTGCGAGACATGGATGGTTACCAGCAGTTTGTAAAGAACAAATTGGCTGCGCTCGAAAATATTGGCCAGGTGCAAAGCCACTTTGTAATGACAGAAGTGAAGAATTCTACGGTGCTGCCCATCGAACCATAATTATCCCATTTTCTTAACTCATAAACGGCACACACATGCAAACCGCAATTAAATTCCCTTTTTTAGCCCTACTAGCGTTGGCGCTCATGCTGCCCGCCAGCTCCTGCGTGACCAAAAAGAAATACAAGTCCATGCAGGCCACCCTACAAACGGAGTTGAACCTAGCCAATCAGAATCTGGCCAAATACGGCAAACAGATCAACGAACTCATGTCCCAACTCTCCGTCTGTGAAGCGGAAAAAGCAGCCAGCAAAAACGAATCCCAAACCGCGCTCCGACTCCGGGAGGAACAAATCGCGGACCTCCGTGCGCAAATCGCAGACTGCCAAGCGCAACGCGACAAACAGGTATCGCAAGTAGGCAACCTGACAGTGCTTTCCCAATCGGCCAGCGACAATATCAAAGAAACCCTCTCCCAGCTCGAAGGCAAGGACAAATACATCCGACTACTCCAAGCCGCCAAAACAAAAGCCGACTCCATCAATCTTGCGCTCGCAGTCAACCTCAAAAATGTGCTCAAGGACGGTATTGACGACAAGGACGTAGATGTTAAAGTGGACAAAACGGTGGTGTTCATCAATCTTTCAGACAAAATGCTATACCAAAGCGGCAGTTACAACCTGACTCCAAAAGCCAACCAGGTACTGGGTAAAATTGCTGCCATCATTGAGTCACGCCCTGAGCTCGAAGTTATGGTGGAAGGTTACACAGACAATGTACCCTACAAAAATGGGGTGTTGGAAGACAACTGGGATCTGAGCGTCAAACGTTCCACTGCAGTCGTTCGGGCCTTGCAACGTGATTTCAACATCAACCCAAATCGGCTCATCGCGGCAGGCCGTGGAGAATACAATACTTTGGCAACCAACAACACGGAAGAGGGGCGTTCCACCAACCGGCGCACCCGGATCATTATTCTGCCAAAACTGGATCAATTTTATGATTTGCTGAACCCGAATATGGTGCCGAGGAAATAATGGTGGATTTTTTATATCTTCGTAACGTCGGAAGGGTTTAAAACCCTTCCGACGTTTTCGTTATTCCCCCCAATTTTCCAACTCCTCCTTACTCCATAATTCCGGGAAAAATATCCGCCGCTGGTACTTTGGCAGCATATACTTTTTCCAGTCGCTTCCGCCGGTCGCTTCGGTGGGGGTGCCTTTGCTTTCGAGGTATTTCTGGGCTGCGTGATAATGCGCCATTACCCAGGAGATGTTTACCGTGTAGTCGTAGTGGCGCATGGCCTTAACGAGTTCCGGGTTTTCGCGATCGGCAGCGGGGAGGAGGCGGAATCGAGCCCAAAGGTTTTTCTCGTTGTAGGCTTCCATCGTCCGCAAAAAATCAGCCTTGTAACGTTCTTCGAAAAGTTGGATCAGCGTGTTTTTTTCGCCAGTCGCGTGGTTTTTCCCGGCGGCTTGCCAGTAAAGGTGATCGTAGGCGTGTTCGTAGGGCGTATTGCGGTCAATGGTAGCCCGGAATCGGAAATCAATCAGGTTGATTAAATCAGTGGAACAAAACTCAATCATCCGATATTGAGCACTTTGAAAACCGCTGGCGGGCGTAAGGGTATTGCGAAACTTCAGGTATTGCTCCACGTCCATGCCATCGCCCATGATGTTGAAGGAGTTGGACAACATATCGAAATAGCGACTGATGCGGGAAAGTTTTTCAGCAAAAAACGTGGTGGTGAGTTCACTGCATTCCGACACCTGTTGAATTTCCCAGAGGATCATTTTAAAAAGCAACTCGTTGATCTGGTGGTACATGATGAACACCATCTCATCAGGCAACGTAGTGCGCTGTATCTGCAAATTCAGCAGTGCATCGGTCTGAATGTAATCCCAGTAAGTAATGGGTTTCGCCCACACTAATCCTTCGAGGTGGGTGTTGGGGTTTTGGCCAATGGCCTGGAATTTCTCTTCGACGCGTTGGAGTAGTTCGGGTGGAATTTGATGCATGCTTTATAAAGTTTGTTAAAACTCGTAGGTTTTAAATCGTGTTCCTACTTATTCAATGACAATCCACCCCAGCCTTTGGCACCGCCGACTCAAACAACGATAAGTCAAGATTCAAGCCTCGCTGCAACAAAAGTAGCCCCACCACTCCAAGCAGGATAGGTTGAGCAAATTTTATTTTCTGCCGGATAGACACGCTGAACGGTCTGCCCAACATACTCACCATCAACAACAAGGGCAAAGTACCCAGGCCAAAAACGGCCATAAACAATCCTCCTTCCGGGCCGCCAATAGTGGCAATTGCCCCGGCTAAGGCTGCATAAACCATGCCGCAAGGCAGAAGCCCGTTGAGTAGACCAATCGAGAACATGCTGCCGTTCGGATTGTGCCGCAACTGGGCGCCAATGCCAGATTTTACCCGCTGCGTAAAGGCGCCAAATCCCGGCAGTGCTGTCACCAGTCGTTCAAAACGCCAGGCCATGAACGCCATTCCGAGCATAAAAACACCTGCCCCGATGGAAAGGATTTTCTGAAAACCTACCACGGCCAAACCCTTGCCCAACAGTCCAAACAACACTCCTAATGCCGCGTAAGTCAGGATGCGTCCGCTGTGGTAGACCAGCATTTGGCGCAACACTTGCCACTTGCCCGCCGCATCGAGCGGGAGTGCTAGCAGCAAAGGTCCGCACATTCCTACACAGTGCAGGCTGCCAGCCAGGCCGAGAAGAAGTGCGGGGGGTAGGATGGTCATTGCGTCATTAATGGTCATTGCGTCATTTTAACCGCCGTAGCCTTCCTGATCACCAAGTCTCGGCAGGCGGGGGCGGAGGAGGGGAGTCATTTTTACTCGTGCGCTGTTGGACAAATCGCGGGGCTTGAACCAAAAGATGGTAACAATGCCCCAGATTGTAATCAAAGCCCCGGTGTACTGCACAATTTCTGCATTTGAAAAATCTGAGGTAAATGCAATATCAACTGTTGCGTGAAAAATGGCACAGGCCAAGATACTGCCCCGTGAGGAATTGAACAGCCAGCTGAGTAAAACACTTCCAGTCGCCAAACTGAACAACCAGCCAAATACTCCTACTACATCCATACTCACATAACCAGGCCGGTAAAAAAACAAAGGCCAATGCCATACAGCCCAAAAAACGCTTAAAAGAAGACTGGCGACCAAAGCATTGTATTTTGATTGCAGATATGGCAATACAAACCCACGCCACCCCACCTCTTCTCCAAACCCAAAAAAGATCAGATTATACAAGAAAAACGTCAATATATCAAAATTCGGGAATTCACGACTAATCCCCAACCCCTCAAAATCAATGTTTGGGCCTGCAATCAGCCAGGTCAATCCACCTGCAAACAGTGTCAAAACGAAAGGACTTGCCAAAGCTATAACGATGTAAATAACAGGTCTCCAGGCAAACATCCCTTCTACCAGTCCAAAAAGCCCCTCCTTTTTTTGAAAAAACAGGGTAACTATAAACGCTGCCAGCATGGGGCCAAACCCTCCTATCGCATGCTGAAATCCCGAAACGGGCAAACCCTGTATGCCAAAAGCCGGCAAATACAATGGCAACCAAATAACCCATGAAATCAGGTAAGCCAAGGCAAAAAAAACCAGTAACGGTCTGGTAAGCAGCGACATTCCCGCAAATTTTTGGTTTATTTGTTATTGTACCAATATCGCCGTTTCCCAAAAATACTTTTTCCCGTCGGCATCTTCCCAATCCAGTTCGACATGCCAGCGGCCCGCAGTAAATCCTACGGCCGGAATATCCAGCATCGAAGTATTGACAATAGGAGCCGAAACATCTTCACGGGTGGTGGCTGATCGGTAACATTTGGCCGTGCCCGATTGAGCGGTCATTCCTTCCGGAAATTTCACCTGAATCTTTTGAGCGTTTGCATCGAAATGCACCCGTGGCATAGCAGAAAGCGTCGCCGTGTTTTGTTTCTTTTCCAAGCGCTCCTGATAGTTCAGGTCTAGCGCATAGTAATCTTTTTGCACCAGTTGCGGTGGGTACCGGGTGGTAGCTACCACCAGCGAGATCATGCTTACCGCAAAAAAGATGAAGAATATGACGATGCCAGTTCCCCAGTTGAATTTCATGATATGGTGGATTTGTTTATTTGCTTATTTGGTGATTTGGGATGACTAAATGGCCAATAAATTAATGGTCAAGTTCTTTCTTTGAATCCTCATCATCTTCCTCTTTCGATTTTTTGTCGTCGTGTTCTTTTTCCATCTTAGGCAATGGACCATTCACGCCCATGAAATTGGTCTTGACCTCATCCACTTTTTTGCCGTTAGAGATGACTTCGATTACAATGGACGTCTTTCGCCCTGTTAGTTCACTTTCTGGCATTTCTACAAAAAACGCCCCTTCGATTTTTGCACCTTTGGGGATAATGGCAGGTTCCTGCCCAACATACTGGATGTGTGCGCCAGGTGTATTAATTTTCAATTGTGCAGGCAGTTCACGGTTGGACTTGTTGATGAGGACGTAGGTATAAAGATTGGTCAGATGGGTATCATCCTTCTGCTGATAAAGTTGCCCAGGAGAGCGCAAGATAATGGTTTCTACAATGCCTCGCCGCGCAATAAGAAACACGTCAAGCGCCAGCAACGCTACCAGAACAGCCGAATAAGCGTACACGCGCGTGGTAAAAATCTTCCGCCGCCCGGACTCGATGCCTGTCATCGAATCGTATCGAATAAGGCGCTTCGGACGGTTTATCTTCTCCATGATGGAATCGCAGGCATCCATACAGGCGGTACAATTGGTACACTCAAGCTGGGTGCCGTTGCGGATGTCAATGCCTGTTGGGCATACAGCAACACAGAGGTTGCAGTCGATACAGTCGCCCACCTTGGTAGCTGGCTGCTGAACCTTGGCCGCTGGACTTTGGAGATCGGACGAGGCAGCACCAATATCAGACTTGATTTGATCCACTGGATCATGGTATTCTGCCGAACGTTGGTTTGAGGCGGACTTTTCCTTCTTCAATTTTGTACGCGGCTCGCCTCGCACATGGTCATAGGCCACTACGATGGAGTCTTTTACCAAAAGTACACTTTGCAAGCGACCATAAGGACAAATAGTGGTACAAACCTGCTCCCGTAAAACAGCGAACACACTGTAAAAAGCGACGCTAAAAGCCAACATTGCTGCGAAACCTCCCCAATGTTGCTCGATAGGTTCCCGGATGATCTTCAGCACTTCGTCCATACTGATTAAATACGCCAGGAAGAAATTCGTAAAAAGCAAGGCAAGGCCGTAAATGATGCCGTGCTTCAGTAATTTTTTTCGGATTTTCGTAGGTGTCCAGGGCGATGCAGCCAGTTTGCGCTGTTCGCCCGCGTCGCCTTCAATCCAGTATTCAATTTTTCGGAAAATCATTTCCATGAATACCGTCTGTGGACAAACCCAACCACAAAACAGCCTTCCGAATACCACTGTGAACAAAATAATGAACACAATGAACGTCAGCATTGCCAGCACGAACAGGTGGAAATCCTGCGGGGTGAAAACCAACCCGAACAGTATGAATTTCCGCTCCAATACATTGAACAACAAAAACTGTTCGCCGTCGACTTTAATAAATGGCATCGCAATAAATACGGCAAGAAATGCCACACTTACCAGGGTACGCAGGTTGTAATAACGACCGGATGGCTTCTTTGGATAAAGCCATATTCGCTTACCCTTAGCGTCCACCGTGGCGAGGTGATCACGGTATTCTTCGTTGTCTTCCAGTACGTTATTCAAAAAATCTTTGTTCATAGCCCATCTGTTTTTTAGTTTACAAGGGTTGATAAGGATTAAGACTGATAAGGGTTGATTTTTATATCAAACCCTTATCAACCTGTTAACCTTATCAACCCTAGTAAACGCATTTATCCCTACTTAGCACTCGTTGTATCCTTCGCCACTGCCCCTTCCTCTGTCCAAACTACTCCTTGCGGGGCTTTGGGATTTGGAGGATTGGTGCCCTTTAAAGTGAGGATATAACTCGCTACTTTCTGCATATCTGCGGGCTTCAACTGTGAAGACCATGAAATCATACCTTTGTCCGGCACGCCATACTTGATGACTTTAAAAAGGTCTTTGATGCCGCCGCCATGAATCCAGTACTCGTCTGTGAGGTTAGGACCGACAGAACCTTCCCCTTTTGTGCCGTGGCAGGCCACACACACATTTTTGAAAATAAGCTCACCTTCACCGAGCGCACCTGAATCTGTCAGTGCAAGCACGTTGGATTCGTCCACGGCATTAGCTTTTCCTGCAAGTGCAATGGCAATTTCCTTCTTAGCAGCTGCTACATCTTTTTTGTACTCGTCCGCCTGATTGAGGCCGTCTCCTCCCCAGTGGTAATACCACATGTAACCTACTGCCCAAATAATGGTCAAAATGAACATATTGACCCACCAGGGTGGCAGGTGATTGTCCAATTCGCGGATGCCATCGTAGTTGTGGTCGAGCATGATGTCCGCCTCTTTTTCCTGCGGCACCGGATCCTCCCAGTATTTTTTGCGCAATTTGGTGAAAAAATCCTCCTCAATTGGCTGCAGTTCAGCGCTTTCAGCAGGCATGAAAACACCCTGCTTTTCTGATTCCAGCCGAATCAAATGTTTGGTCAACATTGCGTTGGTGCGCACTACCACCGCGATGACGAAAATGAATAACAGCACCGCAGCAGCCAAGAATACGGTGGTCATTATGTTTGAAAATCCGTCCACCTTGTTTTCTGGGGCGGCTGTTGTAACTGCTTGTCCCCAGCTCGTTGTTAGGCTGATGAGTAAAAGCAATAGAGTTGGCAGATATTTTTTCGATGTCATGTTGAATGAATTTTATTGGATCAGAAGTAAAAAACTAATCCTCCAACGGCATTTTCGCCATACGATCCATATCCTCCTTTTTAGAAATAAAGGCGCGAATAGCCGCAAAGCAGAAGGTACAGAAGAAGATCAACAGCGATCCTATCCCAAACCATTGAATTCCGTCGACCGATTGAAGCAGGTATTTGTACATTTTTTTTCTTGTTTATAGAAGTTGATAAGGTTTATGAAGGTTGATAATCAACTGTATCAACCCTCATAAACCATCATAAACTATTGTTTTGGTTGAACTTTTATGTCCGTGCCCAGCCGCTGCAGATAAGCAATGATGGCCACGATCTCCTTGTCTTCTATGTTCTGATCCTTGACACCTTGTTCGGCTAGGTTTTTTGCAATTTTTTGCGCCTGTTCTTGTGCATTCCCAATCGCATATTTTTCAAAATCCTTTGGATAAGGCGTACCGAGTTTGCGCAGAGCAGTGATTTTAGCAGGCAAATCGCTCAAGTCAAGTTTATCCTCTAAAAGGAACGGATAGGCTGGCATGATAGAACCGGGCGACATGGTGGTAGGATCCATCATGTGGTTGTAGTGCCAGCTGTCTGGATACTTGCCACCTTCACGCTGAAGATCTGGACCTGTGCGTTTGCTACCCCAGAGGAATGGTCGATCATAGATGTATTCGCCTGATTTTGAGTATTCTCCGTAGCGTTCTGTCTCGTCACGGAAGGGGCGAATCATCTGTGAGTGGCAGCCTACGCAGCCCTCGCGGATATATAGGTCGCGGCCCGTGAGCTCAAGCGGAGTGTAAGGCTGCACCGTAGCAATCTTTGGCACCTGACTGTCCACAAATACCATTGGAACAATCTGAACAATACCGCCAATGGCGATCAGAATGGTACTCCAAAGCAACATTTGCATTGGGCGACCTTCGATCCAGCGGTGCCAGTGTGCGCCAGCGTGTGCTGGGAGGCGTTCGCGGGCAGGAGCCTCCGTGGCTTCATTTGCCATAAACTGGCCTTTTGCACCCGTTTTGTACAGGTTATACACACCAATAATAGTACCTATGAAGAACAGGGTGCCTCCAACTACCCGAAGCCAGTACATGGGCAGTATCTGTTTCACGGTGTCGAGGAAGTTACCCCAAGCAAGCGTACCTTCTGGCGTAAATTCTTTCCACATCAAAGCCTGCGTCCAGCCGGCGAAGTACAATGGAACGGCGTAAAAAATGATGCCGAGTGTACCCACCCAGAAGTGGACATTGGCCAACTGCTTGGAATACAGTTCTGTACGGTACATCCGTGGCCAGAGCCAGTAAAGCACACCAAAAGTCAGGAAGCCGTTCCAACCCAAAGCACCCACGTGAACGTGTGCAATGGTCCAGTCTGTAAAGTGGCTGATGGCGTTCACCGATTTGATGGAAAGCATGGGGCCTTCGAAAGTCGCCATACCGTAAGCGATGACCGCTACCACCATAAATTTGAGTACCGGGTCATTGGCTACACGGTCCCAGGCACCACGCAGCGTCAACAGGCCGTTTAGCATACCCCCCCAAGATGGCGCGATCAGCATAATACTAAACACCGTACCGAGCGATTGCACCCAATCAGGCAACGTGGAATACAGCAAGTGGTGCGGTCCAGCCCAGATATAGATGAAAATCAGTGCCCAGAAGTGAATGATGGAAAGCTTGTAGGAAAATACCGGACGGTTGGCGGCCTTCGGCAGGAAGTAATACATCATGCCGAGATAAGGTGTGGTAAGGAAGAACGCCACCGCGTTGTGTCCGTACCACCATTGCACCAAGGCTTCCTGAACCCCTGAAAAGATGGGGTAACTTTCTGTCCAGGTCACCGGCATTTCCAAACTACGCACGATGTGAAGCACTGCTACGGTTACCCAAGTGGCGATGTAAAACCAGATCGCTACATACAGGTGACTTTCGCGACGGGTCAGGATGGTGCCAAACATATTGACGCCAAAAATTACCCAAACGATCGTGATTAGAATGTCCAACGGCCAAATCAACTCGGAATATTCACCGCTGGTGGTAAGACCCAAAGGAAGCGTTATGGCGGCACACAAAATAACCACCTGCCAGAGCCAGAAGTGAATCCAGGAAAGTTTGTCGCTCCACATACGTGCTTTTACAAGCCGTTGCAGGGAGTAATAAACGCCCATAAAAATACCGTTGCCCACAAAGGCAAAAATGACGGCGTTGGTGTGTAGCGGGCGCAGGCGACCAAAGGTCAGCCAGGGGCCGAGATTCAACTCGGGCATCACGATTTGCAGGGCCAGAATCAGGCCTACCAGCATCCCTACCAAAGCAAAAACAAAGGAGGCTATCCCGAAGGCCCGCACAATTTTGTTGTCGTACTGAAATTGTTGTATGTTGTTCATAAAGAAGGCTTTAAATCTTCGTCTTGTAGTGTCTTTTCTGCGGCTCCCCTCCCTTCTGTGGAGAGATTTTGGGAGGGTGGATCCAGGCTTGGGGTGTCGAACAGCATCCGCACAGCG
>Ga0247843_1001078_pt1 | contig 59035 bp, 55 predicted proteins | sample LaCruzMarch2017__FD_192420 | JGI IMG/M metagenome (GOLD analysis project Ga0247843, IMG submission 192420) | Freshwater microbial communities from meromictic Lake La Cruz, Castile-La Mancha, Spain - LaCruzMarch2017_8m | ecosystem: Environmental > Aquatic > Freshwater > Lake | place: Spain...
CATGGGTTGGGGTGATACGGGAGAAGGTGTGGCATTCTCACCTGCAGGCTGGAACGGGCTGGGCGTGTATTGGACCGCGGACTTTAGTCCGCTCGAAATCCGCCAACCGTCCAAGCGGACTAAAGATCCGCGGTCCAGTAGACGCCCCGTTTCCAACAACCGCCCTCATCGGATCGCATCCACCGCCCCCTTTACCGCCTCCCCGGTGCAGGGCGACGGTAGTTCAAAATCCCCGCCCTTGCCGAAAGCCGCCACCGCATCCCGGATCGCCTCCCGCACCGAGATTGCCAGCATGAACGGCGGCTCGCCCACCGCCTTGCTGCCGTGGATCGTCCGCGGCTCTGTCGCGTTCTCTAACAGACTAACCCGGAAGTCCTCCGGCATGTCGCCGATCGCCGGGATGGCGTAGGTGCTCGCGCTGTGGGTTTGCAGCACGCCCTGGTCGCTCCACTTCAGTTCCTCACAAGTCAGCCAGCCCATCCCTTGCACGAAGCCGCCCTCGATCTGCCCTCGATCCACCGCGGCGTTCAGCGAATCGCCCACGTCGTGGAGGATGTCCACCCGCTTCACCCGGCTCATGCCCGTGAAGCCGTCGATCTCCACCTCGCTCACCGCCGCCCCGCAGGCGAAGTAGTGGAAGGGCCGTCCCTTGCCGACAGCCCAGTCCCATTTCAAATCCGGCGTCGCATAAAATCCTGCCGCCGAGAGCTGGATCCGCCGCGTGTAGGCGAGAGCCGCCAAGTCCCCGAAAGGCAGTGCACCGGCAGGACCGCCCGCCATTCCATCCACGAAAACAATCTCCTCCGGCAAGCACCCCAGCTTTTCCGCCGCCAGCGGAGCCAGCCGCTCGCGCAATTGCCGGCAGGCGTCGGCCACCGCCATGCCGTTCAAGTCCGAGCCCGAACTCGCGGCGGTCGCCGAGGTGTTCGGCACCTTGTCGGTCCGCGTGTGCATCAGGCGGATGCTGTCCGCCGGCAGTCCCAGCTCGCGCATCGCCACGCCCAGGATCTTGGTGTGCAGGCCCTGGCCCATCTCGGTGCCGCCGTGGTTTACCTGCACCGAGCCGTCGGCATAGACCAGCACCAGCGCCCCGGCCTGATTGTAGTGGGTCAGCGTGAAGCTGATGCCGAACTTCACCGGCGTGATCGCCAGCCCGCGCTTGCGGTGCGGGTGCCGAGCATTCCATGTATCGATCTCCCTCCGCCGCGCCGCGAACTCCGACGTTTCCAGTAGTTCGCTCCAGATCCGCTCGATCCGGTGGTCGCCGATCTCCTCGCCGTAGTGCGTCGTGTTCGTCTCGCCGCTGCCGTGGTAGAAATTCCGCCGCCGCACTTCTTCCGCCGGCAGTCCCAGCTTCAGCGCGATACGGCCCATGATCTCCTCCACCACCAGCATCCCCTGTGGCCCGCCGAAACCGCGGAAGGCGGTGTGCGACACCGTGTTCGTCTTCGCCACCCGCCCCTCGAAGCGCGAGTGCGGGATGTAGTAGGCGTTGTCCAGGTGGAACAAAGCGCGGTCGGTCACCGGCTGCGACAGATCGAGCGACCAGCCGCCGTCGGAGAAGAGCTTCACGTCCAGTGCATGCAGCCGGCCCTCGCGGTCGAAGCCGGCACGATAGCGGGCCATGAAAGGATGGCGCTTGCCGGTCACCGCCATGTCCTCGTCGCGGTCGAGCTGCCAGCGCACCGGCTTGCCCGTCTTCAAGGCGGCGACGGCACACAAGGCCGCCACCGCGTTGCCCTGCGTCTCCTTGCCGCCGAAACCGCCGCCCATCCGCGGGGACTCGACGGTCACCCGGTGACGCGGCACGCCGACCGCTTCCGCGACGATGGTCTGGATCTCCGACGGATGCTGGGTGGAACTCGACACGAAGAGCCCGCCCTCGCCATCGGGCTCCGCCCACGCCGCCTGTGTCTCCAGATAGAAATGCTCCTGCCCGCCGAAAGAAAACTCGCCTTCCTGATGCTCTGGCGACTCTCCAAGTCCCGCCTCCACCTCGCCGCGCCCCAGCACGTGCGGTTCGGTGTGAAACGAACCCGCCGCCACCGCCGCCGCGATCCCTAACAAGGGCGGCCGCTCGGTGACGGTGACCACCGCCTTCTCCGCCGCCAGCCGGCAGGCCTCCAGCGACTCGCCGACCACCAGCGCGATGGCCTGGCCGTGAAACTCGATCGCATGCTCCGCCAGCAGCGGCTCGTCATGACGGACCGGCCCGCTGTTGTTAGAGCCCGGAATGTCCGCCGCCGTGAGCACCGCGACGATGCCTGGCGAACTCCGGACCGCGGACAAATCGAAACTTTCAAGCGTCCCGCACGCGACCTGCGAGCGGATCGCCCACACCTCGAGCATCGGCCGCGACAAGGCGGTATCTCCGACATAACGCGCCGCACCGCTAGCATGACCTTTCGCGCTTTCATGGGGCATCCCGCTCCCGCCGCCAAAGGTCGCTTGGAATACCGCCACCTCCGCGGGATCATCCGCCAAGAACTTCTCGAACAATCCGCGGACCAGCGCCCGCCGGTAGACCGCGCTGCCGCGCACATCGCTGAGCGGGGTAAAGGCATTCACTAACAACTCGATCACGTCCTCATGCCCCGCCAGCGGACGCCCGATCATCGCCGCCTCCGCCGCCGTCGCGCGGACCGGCGTCGCCGCCACGCCGCCGAAGGCCAGCCGCGCTTCCGTGACGAGCCCCGCTCCGTCCGTCGCGACGCGAAAGCCGGCGGAGACGATCGCAATATCCATCTCGCGCCGCTTCGACACCTTGAAAAACGCCGTCCTGCCCGCTACCCCGCGGGGAATCCGGATCGCCCGGATCAGCTCGTCCGGCCGCAGCACGGTCTGTCGGTAACCGGTGAAAAATTCCGCGATCTCCATCTCCCGCTCGCCCTCCGGCGAGACCAGCAGCAGCACAGCATCCAGCGCCATCAGCACCGGCGCACTGTCGCCAATGGGCGACCCCGTGGCGAGGTTGCCGCCGAGCGTCGCGCGATGCCGGATCTGCCGCGACGCGAACCAGCGGAACATTTCATCCAGCGCCGGATACTCGCCGTCCAGCGCGTCCTCGATGTCGGTCAGCCGCGCCCCAGCCCCGATCTCCCAAGCGTCCTCATGCCGCCGGATCACCGCCAACTCGCGGATGCCCTCCAGCGAGATCATCACCGTAGGCCGCAAGTGCCGCTTGTTCACGAGGACCGCCAGCTCCGTCGCACCCGCGACATATACCGCGCCGGGATGCTGCTTCTTGAATGCGATCGCGTCGCCGATCGACATCGGCCGCAGGAACAGACCGTCGCCGAAAGAGCTCGATGCCGACGGCGGCGCTGCTTCACCCGGCTTCATCCACTCGTCCCAGGCCGCTTTCGACTCCCGCTCTAACAGCGCCTTTCCCATCGCCTCGCGGATCGGCCGGTAGCCGGTGCAGCGGCAAAGATTGCCACAGAGCTGATCGGAAATTGCCGCGTCATCCGGTGCCTTATTTCGATGCCACGCCTCGGCCATCGATGCGATGAAGCCCGGCGTGCAGAAACCGCACTGCGAACCGTGGCACGCCACCATCGCCGCCTGCACCGGGTGCGGCGCGTCTGCCGAGCCAATCCCCTCCACCGTCCGGATCTCGCGGCCGGCGAAAGCGTGGACGAAGGCCAGGCAGGAATTCACCGAGCGCAGTGTGCCATCCGGCTCGACCAGCAGCACCGAGCACGCGCCGCAGTCGCCCTCGTTGCAGCCGCATTTCGTCCCGGTCAGGCCGCGGTGACGGAGAAAATCGAGCACCGATTCATGCAGCGGCGCCGACATGACATCGAGGGCCTCGCCATTGACGCGCAGGATGGAAGGGTTGGCGGACACGACTTTCACGGTAGCAATCTCCCGGCCACAATCACGCTTCCATTCACCAGCGGGTCTTCACGCGATACTTTTTCCAAGCGGCATCGTCCGTCACCGCGATGGCACCGATTTCCATAGCCTGGGCGATCAGCAAGCGGTCGAAAGGATCGCCATGATGATGCGGCAGCGTCTCCAGCCGGGTGAAGTGGGAGACCTCCAGCGGTAGCAGGGAAAAGCCGTATTCCACTCGTAGGCCGCGTTCGAAATCCTCCAACGAGCCCTCGAGATCCAGCTTGCCCAAGGATCGCTTGATCGCGATTTCCCAGAGGCTCACGTGACTGAAAAAGATCTCGTTTTCCTTATCGAAGAATACCGGCTGCCACTTGGCGCGGTTCATCTTGGGATTTCCCTCCCGCATCCAGATCAACGCATGGGTATCGACGAGGTAGCGCATCGGCTCGCCGCTTCAGGTGAAGTATTTCTCAAGCTCCGGAAGCGGATCGCAGAAATCGTCCGACATCCAAATTTTGCCTTTCATGTCGCCCCACACACGCGCCTTCGGTTGATCCGCTGCCGGAGGATGGATCTCAGCCACCGGCTTCCCACGCTGGGTGATGATGAAGCGCTTCCCGGCCTTCGCCTCCCGGAGGATGCGGGAGAGGTGGGTCTTCGCCTCGAAGGCACCCACTGTTTCCACGTTTTCAGGCAAGGGTGGAAGTTTCTTCGCCGACTTCATTCAACCAGTTTAACCAACCAGTTCAGTCCGTCAACGAAGGTCTCACCGCAAACTCAGCTCCTCCAAGCACGCCTTCAACACCGCCACGCCCTTGTCGATCGCTTCCGGCGAACTAAACTCATCGGGGCGGTGGCTGTAGCCCTTGAAGCAGGGGATGAAAATCATCGTCATCGGGCAGACCCGCGCCATGAACAGCGAGTCGTGGTAGGCCCGGCTGATCATCCGCCGATGGCTCAAACCCGCCGCCGCGGCCTTGCTTTCGACCAGGGCCACCAGCGACGGATCGCACAAGGCGGGCGGATCCTGGTTGATCACTTGCCAGTCGATTTCAATCCCGCGCCGCTTGCAAATCGCGTGCGTCCCGTCGCCGATCCGCGCCAGGGCCTTGTCGCGCGCCTCGCGGTCGGTGTCGCGGAAATCGACCTCCATCTTCACGTCACAGGGGATGCTGTTGATCGTGCCGGGCTTCACTTCCACGAGGCCGGTTGTCCCCACGGTGTCCGGGCTGCCGCTCTCCAGCGCCGCCTTTTCCACCAGCAGGGCGACCTCGGCGGCGGCCAGGAATGCATCGCGCCGGTCCTTCATCAGCACCGCCCCGGCATGACCGCCGGTGCCTTTCAGCAGCAGTCGGAATGCGGATGGTGCAGCGATCTTCTCCACCACGCCGATGTCGATCTCCTCCGCCTCCAGCAGCGGCCCTTGCTCGATGTGGAGCTCGATGAATGCCTGATAGGCGCCCGTCGAAAGCTTTACCGCGCCCAAGTCGCCACGACAGCCCGCGGCATCCCGAAGCTCGTCGAGCGAGCGTCCTTCCGCATCCCGCAATGCCCGCGCTTCATCCGGCGAAGTGGTCCCCGCCATCAGCCGACTGCCGAGACAACCGATGCCGAAGCGCGTCGGCTCCTCGGCGGTGAACATGATCAGTTCGATACTCCGCTTCGGCACATGGCCGGCCTCCTTGAGCTGGCGGATCGCCTCCAGCCCGCCGAGCACCCCGACCACGCCGTCGTATTTGCCCGCGTTCGGGATCGCGTCGGTGTGCGACCCGGTAGCGATCGCCGGCAGGCAGGGCTCGCTGCCTTCCCAGCGGATGAAAAGATTGCCCGCGGGATCGGCCCGCACATGGAAGCCCGCGTCCTTCCCGAGTGCGGCGAGCCATTGCCGGGCCGCAAGGTCTTCCGGCGAGAACAGAACCCGCGTCACCGCCGGCGCGGGATGCGCGGAGATTGAGGCGAGTTCGTCGATCTCGCGGTCGAGGCGCATGATGCGATTCATCGATGAAGACGCTGGCAGAATGTGTGCCAGTTGGGAAGCCGCTTGCCAGCTTCCAACTTGCCTTCAAAGGGCCAGTTCAGGAAGGATGAATTGGCATGAGTGATACGGCGGACTCCGTTGGAAGAACCAGCAAGTCAAGGCGCCACTGGATCCTGCGATGGATCGAGTCCGGCGTCATCGCGATATTGTTGCTGATCCTGATTCTAGCGACAGGCCTTCTTCAGGAGCTTTCCACGCGAATCTTTACCCGCTATCCAGACTCATGGGCGACAATCCGGCCTGGAATGACTTCGACCGAAGCCAGGGCTATTCTTGGCGAGCCAATGGCCGACGGCCGGCATCTGAAGTCGCTCGACCGATGGAGCATCACCCGGAAAGGCGTCACAATGCATCTGGAACTCTGGTTCGACGACGCGGGTGAGCACACGACCATCGCACGGGTCAGCCGACACAAGCGCCTTTGGGAAATGGACACCGAGAAGAGCGTGATCCTTCCTCCTGCTGCAGCCGCTCCGTAGTCCGTTCTTGATGACTGAAGCAGGCCCAAAACAGCACTGCTTCGAACAAACTGATTGATCACCCCACCAGATTCACCATGCCCCTCGAACGCCTGACCATCGTCTGCCAAAGCAAGGACGCCTCGGAAGAACTCGCGTGGAGCACCCGCAACTGCCCCGGCATCACGGTTCACTGCGGGGATTTCGCGACGGTCCCGGAATTCGACGCCATCGCCACGGCCGGCAATTCGTTCGGGCTGATGGACGCGGGGATCGACCTCGCGATCCTGAAGTTCTTCGGCCCGCACGTTCAGGAATCCATCCAGCAACGGATCCTCGAGGAATACCTCGGCGAACAGCCGGTCGGAACCGCGTTCATCGTGCCGACCCGGTCGGTGCGGCATCCCTGGCTGGTCCACACGCCGACCATGCGGACGCCGATGAACATCTCGGGAACCGACCACGTTTACGCCGCTACCTGGGCGACCCTGCTTGCTGCCCATCATCACCCCTCGCCGATCCGGACCTTGGTCTGCCCGGCCTTCGGCACCGGCACCGGCGGCATGAGCGCGCTCGAAGCCGGAGTGCAGATGCGCGTGGCCTTCGAGCATTACCGAAACCCTCCGCAACACATCAATCCGTCGATGGCGCAGGCGCGACAGGAGCGGGTCCACTACGGAGGACGATGGGGCTACGCCCATCCACGGCCCGTCGCGTGAATCATCCAGTGGAATCGAAAGGGCACTCCGCCCGATTCGCGGATATCCGCTCCGGTGCCGCTGGTTCCCCAGGGCCGGATCACGGATGCTCCAAGAGAAAACGCCCTGCCACCCGCCACCGGTGGCAGGGCATGAGATCGAAACGGGAGCCCCGTTTACTTGCCGCCGCCGTGGGAGGGCTTGCGGAAGCCGTCGATGTAACCCCAGAGGTAGTCGTTGCGGTGGGCTCTCGGCAGGGTGCGGTCCTCGTTGATGTGCGGATCGTAGGCTTGGCCGTGGAGCCGGTCGCCGCTGCCATCGACGTGGCCGCGGAAGTAGGCGTCGCGCGGGCTGTAACCGGCGGCTTGGTAGCCATAGCCGATGTTCGAGGCGCAGGACGGGGCGAACAGCGCGATGGCCGCGCTTGCCAGAATCAGGGGGATTTCTTCATAGCACTGCGAGCCTGGCACCATCAGGCACCTGCCGTCGAGGCGGAATTGGAACGGCTATCTTAAGCGAATTTGCGCCGCGCGCGGCTTCGGCGCGAAGACGGCGGTGAGCAGCAGTCCGCCGACGAAACCGCCGAGGTGCGCGCCGTAGGCGATGTTTCCCGGAGCATGGCTCATCAGCGAGGTGTAGTCGATGATCACCCCGGCCACCCCGACCAACGCGAGCTGGCCCGGCGGCACCGGCCGGGACATCGGCCAGATATGCGGCTCCGGCAGATGCCAGCGCATGGCCAAGCCGAGATAGGCACCCTCGAAGCCCATCACCGCGCCGGACGCCCCGAGCATGGTGTTCATGCTGCCGGGGTTGAGCATGACGTGGAAGATCGACCCGGTGAAAGCGGTGAACACGAAGATCCCCAGCATCCAGCGGTGGCCCAGCAACTCCGCCGCCAGCGCCGCGAAGATCCAAAGGAAAAGCATGTTCGCGATGATGTGTTCCGGGCTCGCGTGGAGGAATGCGCAGCTCAGCAGGGTGCCGAAGCGCTTCAGGTTCTCGATTGAGAAATCGCCGGTCTTGAGATGCTCCCAGCTCTCGATGACTTGGCCGGGCACCGCCATGTAGGGGATGTACCACTCGAGGCCACGGATCTGTTGGAAGACGAAGATCCCGAAGATCACCGCGATCAATCCGAGCAGCGGCCCCTGCGCAATGGAGCAGGCTGCGGGTGGAATCGTAGCGGATTTCCTTCATCTCGGCCGCAAGATGTGGGCGGATTTGCCAGAGGAGGCAAGACCCGGCTTGCACCCGCGGCACGGGCGACTAGGTTGCGCGCCCTTCAACGAATGCCAAACAACACATGGACGCGCGGTCAGCGCTGGGTGAGCAACAGCGAGCCGGAGCTCGGGCTCGGAATCATCCTCAGCGGCGGCGAGGGCCGGGTGGAGATTGTTTTCCCGGCCGCAGGTGAAAACCGTTGCTACGCCCTGGAATCCGCGCCGCTGCGGCGGGTGAAATTCCTGCCCGGCGACCGGATCAAGACCCATGAAGGCGCGGAGATGACCGTCGAGAACGTCCGCGAGGTGGCCGGCCTGCGCACTTACCTGACCGACGCGGGCGAGGTGCCCGAAGCCGAGCTGGCGGACTCGATGACCTTCAGCAAGCCGGAGGAAAGGTTGTTCGGCGGCAAGCTCGACGATCCCGGCGACTTCGACCTCCGCGGCGAGGCACTGGCACGCCGCGCGGAGATGCGGCGCTCTCCCGCCCGCGGGTTGGCCGGAGCGCGGGTCGACCTGATCCCACACCAGCTTTTCATCGCGGACGAAGTGGCAAACCGGCTGCGGCCACGCGTGCTGCTCGCCGACGAGGTCGGGCTCGGCAAGACGATCGAGGCCTGCCTGATCCTCCACCGCCTGCTTCTAACAGGCCGCGCGGCGCGGGTGCTGATCCTGCTGCCGGAGGCACTGGTCCACCAGTGGTTCGTCGAGCTGCTGCGGCGCTTCCAGCTTTCGTTCGACATCATCGACGAGGAGCGCTGCGAGGCGATCGAGGGCGGTGACCCGGAGGCGAACCCTTTCCTCGAGCGCCAGTGGGTGCTGGCCTCGATGGATTTCCTGGCCAACGACGCGCGCCGCGCCGAGCAGGCGATCGCCGCCGGGTGGGACATCCTGGTGGTCGACGAAGCGCATCACCTCGAATGGTCGCCCGGCCAGCCGGGCGCGGCCTACGAGATGGTTCGTACGTTGGCGGAGCAAACGGAAGCCTTGCTGCTGCTCACCGCCACGCCGCAGCAGCTCGGGCCGGAAGGGCACTTTGCACGGCTGCAATTGCTCGACCCCGAACGCTACGGCGACCTCGATGCCTATCGCGAGGAAACCAGGCACTACGAGGAAGTCGCCGAGCTGGTCGAAGCGCTGGCCGATGATGGCAAGGTCGATGGCCGCCTGGAAGCCCTGGTCGCCGGGCGTGGCCGGCTGGCCGGCGCGGTGCAGGACTTTCGGGATGAGAAGCCGGGCGCGCGCGAGGTGCTGGTGCAGGATCTGCTCGATAGCTGCGGCGTCGGCCGCGTGATGTTCCGCAACACCCGGGCCCGTCTCGGCGGCTTCCCGGAGCGCGAGCCGCTGCTGGTGCCGCTGGCCGGCAAGAACGAGATCGCGGTGAAGGTCACGTGGTTGATCGCTCTATTGGAGAAGCTTCCATTGACCGAGAAGGTGCTGGTCATCGCGAGGACCCGCGAGCTGGCGGAGCGGATCATGGACGCGATGCGCGATGCCACCGGCTCGGAGATCGCACTGTTTCATGAAGAACTCACGCTGCTGCAGCGCGACCGCAACGCGGCTTTCTTCGCCGAAGAGGATGGCGCGCGGGTGCTGCTGTGTTCGGAGATCGGCAGTGAAGGCCGGAATTTCCAGTTCGCGCGGCACCTAGTGCTGTTCGATTTGCCGGAAGACATCGACTTGTTAGAGCAGCGGATCGGGCGGCTCGACCGCATCGGCCAGCGCGGCACGATCCGGATCCATGTGCCGTATTTGAAAGGCGGCGCGGAAGAAGTCCGGGTGCGCTGGGTCGAGGAGGGCATGGACGCCTTCCGCGCCAGCCCGCACGGGGCCGCGGAGATCCAGCGCGAGGTCGCGCCGCTGCTTGCGAAGGCCCTGAAGAAGCCTGCGGAGACCGAAGCCCTGATCGCCGCGACGAAGGACTGCCGGGCGCGGATATCCGAACGCCTCGCCCGCGGCCAGGACCGCCTGTTAGAGCGTAGCTCGCACCGGCCGGAGCACTCGGCGCGGATGGTGAAAGCGATCCAGGCCTGGGACGGCGACGCCGCTTTCGAGGACTTCCTGCTAAGGTTGTTCGAGCAATCCGGCCTGCACATCGAGGAACTCGGCCGACGGCGCTATTTCCTGCTGCCGGGGAACTTGAAGTCCGACGCCTTTCCTTCGCTGCCGAACGAAGGTATCACCGTCACCCTCGACCGCCAGCGCGCGCTGGAACGAGAGCACGAGTCCTTCCTGACCTGGGACCATCCGATGGTCCGCGCGGCGCTCGACCTTCTGCTAGGCTCGGAATCCGGCAACGCGACCTTCGGCCTGTGGGAAGATCCGGGCGGCAAGCGGATGCTCTTGGAAGCCTGGCTGGTGGTCGAATGCGTGGCTCCCGCCCAACTTCACGTCGAGCGTTTCCTGCCGCAGACCCCGCTGCGCATCGCGGTCGATCACACCGGCGGCGACCAGACCGCGGATGCCGCTTTGGCAAGCGCCAAGCTCCGCCGCGGCGACCCTGCCGGCCTGTTGCGCAACGAGGCGGTGAAGCGCAAGGTGCTGCCGCTGATGCTCGAGCAAACGCGCGAGCTCGGTGAAGCAAAGAGCCGCAGCCTTATCCGCGACGCACTAGAGGCAATGCATGCCGTGATGGACGATGAGGTCGCACGGCTCAGGGACTTAGCCGAGGTGAATGACCACGTCCGCCCGGAAGAGATCACTGCGATCGAAGCGCGTCAGAAGGAACTTGCGTCGGCAATCAACGGGGCCCGCGTTCGGATCGATGCCGTGCGGCTGATCTGGAAGGCACCGGCGGCGTGAGGGATCGATTTGTGCCCGGTTTCCTCTAGGTCAAGTCACCGCGTCCATTCTCAGTTCGCGCAGCGCGTGGAGCCCGCCGACTTCGTCCTCGCGCACCTTCCTCGCCCCCGTCTTTCGCTTCGCCCCGAAGTGCCCGCGGCAGCGCGTGAAGATCCCTTCCACGAAGCCCTTGCTCCCGATCGCCAACCCATCGCTGAACCACCGCACCCGGCAAAGCAGCAAGTCCGCCCGCGACAACTTCCCTCCACTCTTCAGCAGTGCTTCCACCCGCTCCTTCGAAAAGCCCTTCTTCTTCAAAGGAAGCGCTGACTTGAGTCGGCCCGAGACTTCCAACCCACTTCGCCCCTCCCCTGCGGAACCTCCCGACCCAATCGCCTTCTCCACCGCAACCTCCAGCCCCTCCCCAAACAACCAGCACCGATAAGCCTCCGCCGGCGTCAGTTGACCCCGCTTCTCCTCCCACGAATCCATCGGTGCATCCATCACCTTGCAAAGCCCGCGGCGCGCTCGCTTGCTCCCCCCGCTCGCCTCGCCGTAGCCCGTCCAGCGGTAATCCTTCGGGTCATCCACCAGACCTGCCCTGACCGGATTGAGATCGATATAAAGCGCCATCGTGCGCAGCGCTTCCCCGTCTTCTACCAGCACGCTTTTAAAGCGCTCCATCCACAGGGTTCCGCGGCGGTCGTAATGCTTGTTATACCAACGCGAGAACCGCTCTTTCAGCTCCTTGACGAAACACGACAGGTCACAGAACCGCTTCCGGAAGGCCTCCAGGATCGCTTCCACCTCACCCTCTCGCCCTGCCGCCCGGACCCGTGCCAGCTCCTGCCGCACCGCGCCGACGTAGGCCTTGGAATACAGCAGCGCCAGATGTTCCAGCAGCCGTTCTTCCCCGCCTTCACCCTCGAAGCGCTTGAGGAACCGCGCCCGCTCAGGAACCTTCACGAGGACATGGAAGTGATTGGCCATCAGGGCATAAGTCAGCACCTCCACCCCGGAAAACCGAGCCATCCGCCACATCAGCCTACGGAACGCCTCTTTCTCCACCTCCCCGAAAAGCTTCTCCCCGCCCGCGGTGCGGCTCATCACGTGGTAAGCCTGCCCGCCGGCATTCTCACCGCCGAACTGGCCTAGGATCCTCCGCGGTGCCCGCTTCATAGAGCGCCCGAGGGATTCCATCCGCCCCGATGTCGGGGCGGTCGGCAGGATGATCTTGTCGAGCGGTGTGAGTTCGTTCAAGTCGCTGGTTCTCATCGGAATGGGCCGGTGCCGGGGACTAGACCAGCAGAACACCAGGCTCCCGTCAACAAACAGCTTGCCTGTCATACAATTTTTGAATTTACCCCTTGTGGTTGAAAGGATCTTCCGAAAACTCCCGGCGCGATGCCGACCGACTCGATCCTCTACGCCACCCGACAATACCTCGGGATCGACCCCACCGTGATCGTCACCCTGATCCCGATCAAACGCGGCGCATCCGGGCGGACGATCGTTCGGGTGAAAGCCCCAGGACGCGACCCATTCATCGGCGTCCACTGGACCGACGAGCGGCCGGACAGCGACAATTTCCTACCGGTCGCGAAGTTCCTCAAAAGCACCAAAATCAACGTCCCTGAGATCTACCACGAGATCCCCCACCGCCGCGTCGCACTGGTGGAGGATCTGGGGGACACCGATCTACTTTCGTTGAAAGACCAGCCCTTTGAAGAACGCGAACCTTACTACCACTCCGCGCTTCAACAGATCGACAAGCTCTTCTATTCAAAGGGACCGAAAGACTTCGAACTGATGCCACCGTTCGACGGCGCACTCTATCGCTGGGAACAAGAGTATTTCTTCGATCATCTCGTCGAAGGGCTACTGGGGATGGACGCGGATGAACTACGACAATCATCGGAGTTCACCGCGTTGGCCCGCCGCCTCGGTGCTTCCTCGAAACACCTCGTCCACCGGGATTTTCAATCGCAAAACCTTCTGCTCAAAGACGGCAAAACCTGGTGGATCGACTTCCAAGGAATGCGCCGCGGCCGTCAGGAATACGATATCGCCTCGCTGGTATACGATCCTTACATGGACCATTCCGCCGAAGAGCGGGAGCGGATCCTCGGCATCTGGGAGGAGATTTCGGAGGACCGACCAGAAGAGACGATCTTCCGCGAATGCGCCACCCAGCGGCTGATGCAAGCGCTCGGAGCCTACGGAAACATCCTGAAAAACCGCGGCGACGAATGGTATGCCCCCCACATCCCGGTAGCCGCCCGGCTGCTTCGCGAGGTCACCGCCGGCACGGCCCTTGAAAAACCCCTCGCCCCCGTGCTCGCGAAGGCGGCAGAGTTCGTCCCGTGAGCACCCCGTCCCGCCGGACTTTCACGCACGCAGCCGTCCTCCTCGGAGCCGGCCTGTTTGCGCTCGGCGGCGTCTCGCTGATTCCGCCACTGCGTGCTCTGGAGCGATGGATGGTGAAAGGCCTCGCCTGCACGGTGGAGCCGGCGACCGTGGACATCATTCTCGACGGCGACGGCTCGCAGAAGTCCCCCTGGACCCGTCGCAAGTCCGTGCCGCCGCCGGTTCAGACACCGCCCCGCCTGCTGAACATCGACGACGATCCAGAAGGCTATTTCAGCACCTCCCCGCTCGCGCCGATCGACCACTCGCTGATTTTCGCGAGGCTCTCCGAAGCCGGCCACAAGGTCCTTGGCGTGGGCCACCTGATGGCTTGGGACGAACCGGAGACTTTGTCCATTGAAGCGCTGCGCAAGCAGCTCGACCGCTTCGACACCGCGGTCCTGGCCCTGCCTCTGGCGCGCGGGGCAGTGTCCGAGCCCGTCGCGGCCCCCTTTCTCCGCTGGTCCATCCTCGAAAGCGACGTCCAGGGCAACGTTTCCGCGCTTCCTCAGGTCAACCGGATTGCCGTGCCCGAAGCCGAGCAAGGAGGAACGAAAAGCGTTGCCGGTTTCTCCTTGTTGGAGAACGAAGGCGACCCCGGCGATGACGTTCAGCCCTTGCTCGCGAAGTGGGGAGACCGCATCGTGTTCTCTTTCCCGCTGGCCATGGAAATCGCCGCCGAAGGTTTGACCTTCGCCGACCCCGATGAACCCGCCAAAGGCCTGTCTCCTGGCGACTTGATCATCCACGTCGGCAAGGATATCCGCATCGGTAAAGCGGGACCCGTGATCCAGATCGACGAGTTCGGACGCAGCCGGGTCGTGCCCGGCGTCGAAGCCATCGAGACCCCGGCCAAGCGCATCGTCTCCGAGGGTGCCGAGCCGCCGAAATCCAAACCCTTGCTGACCCGCGATATGCGTGCCGATCTCTCCGCGGCGGACAAGGCATGGTCGGACCAACTCCCCGGCCGCATCCAGGCCCTGCGCGCCGCTCCCCGCTACCAGCCTGCGGCCATCCTGCCGCGGCCCGACGCCCTCTTGGAACTGCTGCTGGTCTCGCTGCTCGCTTTCGCCGGCACCGCTGCCACCAGCCTCGAAAGACTACACTGGCGAATTGTCGCCGCCGTGATGGTCGCAGGGCTTGGAAGCGAGTTCCTCTACCTATTCGCCGCCCGGCAGAATGCCTGGCTTCCCCCGATCGCGATGCTCTGCCCGGGTCTCATCGCGCTCGGCCTTGCCTTCTGGAAAAACGAGCGGCGCCGAGAGACCGCTACCGCGCCCGAAACGCCCGCCAACCCGGGACGCGAAGCATTGCCAAAGGCACCGGCCTCGTCGGAAGCCACGGCGGAATTCCTAACGGATCCTCCCGTCCCGCACTCCGCCCTGGAATCCTCGCGGTCGTCCACGGCACCGCCGACGGAGCCGGAAGTTCCTTCCATCTCCCCGGCGGAACCAAACCCCGTCCCGTCCCCCGACCCTGACCCCGTCGAGGTGGTCGCCGCTTTCGGATTTCCCGCTGAGTATGCTTGGGATCCCCCACGCCCGGCGGATCCCGACTCCATGCCGACATCTCCGGAGGATCCGCCCACACTGCAAGATCCCGCCCCTGCCCAAAAGCCCGCCCGCAAGGCCGCAAAGAAAGCCGCCACCAAGGCGGCAGCCAAGAAGACCACGAAGCAAGCCCCCGCCAAAAAGGCCGCCCGCCAGTCGTCCCGCAAACCCGCCGCGGACGATACCGACGCCGCCTCTTGAATTTCTTCCTTGGAACTTGGCCCTTCTCACTTGGAACTTCTTTCCCGCATGAGCCTCCAGCACCCCATCGAAAAAGCCGAGTCCCTGATCGAGGCCCTGCCCTACCTCCAGGCCTTTCGCGGCAAGACCTTCCTGATCAAGATGGGCGGCTCCGCGATGGAGGACCCGGACCTCGTTGCCAAGGTCATGCGCGACGTCGTCTTCCTCGAAGTCGCCGGCATCAACCCGATCGTCGTCCACGGCGGCGGCAAGGCGATCTCCGCGGCGATGAAGGACGCGGGACTCGATGCCGAATTCATCGGCGGCTTCCGCGTGACCTCGGATGAGGCCATTTCCATCGTCGAGAAAGTGCTCTCCAACGAGATCAACCCCGGCCTGGTCCGGATGATCCGCGACTTCGGCGGCAAGGCAGTCGGCATCGCCGGCACCGATGTCTTCCTCGGCGAAAAAATGCACGCCACCGACAAGGAGGGCAACCGCGTCGACCTCGGCCGCGTCGGCGAAGTCGTCGGCTGCCAGCTCGGCCAGATGGATGCCGCGCACCGCGCCGGGATCGTCCCCGTGATCTCCCCGCTCGCCGCCGAACTCGCGACCGGACGACCGCTCAATATCAACGCCGACCTCGCGGCCGCCGCGCTCGCCAAGGAACTCCGCGTCGCCAAGCTGGTCTACCTTTCGGATGTCCCCGGCCTGATGAAGGATCCGTCCAATCCGGACACGCTGATCAAGTCCGTGAACCGCTCCGAAGCCGACGACATGATCGCCGACGGCACGATCTCCGGCGGGATGATCCCCAAGATCCGCAGCGCGATCGACGCCCTCAACGCCGGTGTCCGCAAGGTCCACTTCATCGACGGACGCCTGCCGCACGCCCTGCTGTTGGAGATCTTCACCGACGGCGGCATCGGCACCGAGGTGACCCGTTAGAGCCGGCCCTGCTCAAGGTCCGGTTTTCTCCACCGTCTCCCCGGGCGTCCCCGCGGCGGGCTCCGGCGGAGAGACCAGCGTGCGGAAACGCTCGGCCCAGTCACGGGCCTTGGTATGCGTCACGTGGGCCTCGATGTGCTCCAGCATGTTGATTGCCGCGCGCTTCTGGTCCCCCGCCTTGAAGAGATCCTCCTCCATCTGCCAGCGCAGGTCCGGCAGCGTCTCGGCGATGAATTTCTCATACTCCGGTGAGCGCTCGTCGCCCTTGCCGCGGCCACCTTCGCCGCCGCTCCAGTGTTCGCGGACGATCCCCTCGTAGCGGATGCGCTTGGTCCACTGTTCGCGCAGCTCGTCATGCTTGCCTGCCGCCCGCAGCGGGGGCAGCAGGATCTGGTTGAACACCGCGGAGACCTCCAGCGGCGACAAAGGCCAGTCTTCCAGCTTCGCCCCGCCGAGATTGTAAGCACGGGCGAATACCGTGTTGGTCACCGGCTCGCGCAGCGCGGCGACATTGCCGCCGAACTGCTCCGGATTGCCAAAAATTGAATCCACGGCCTCCGCGGCCTTGGGAGCCAACGCCTCCCGCTTGTCACCGGCTTCCGCCGCTTCCAGCGACAGCACCAGCCAGCGCAATTGGTGCCGCAGGCTGCGTCGCAGCCCCTCGTCTTTCAGCCGGTCGTCCTGGCGGCGCTTCCATTCGCGGAACTCCTGGGAACTCCGCTGACGGTCGGCGAATTCCACTTTCTCGATGCAGTCCAAATAAAGTTTCACCGCCGCCTCGTCGCTGGCCATCGCCGCCCGGAAGGCCGCCGCCGCCGCCCCGATCTTGGTCATGGCCTTGGCCCGCGCGTTGTCGCGGAGGGCATCCAGCTTCTCGATCAGCGCCTCCCGGTCGGCCTGGCTGAGAGGATCGGCATGAAGCAGGGGAGCCGAGAGAACCAGAGCGAGCAGGCAGGTGCGGTGCATGGATGGATGGGTTGGACCGGATGGAACGCCCGGCACTGGGGGATGTTTTGCAGCACGACGGAAAAAGACAGGAATTTCCCTCTGGGAATTTCCCTCCCCACCCACTCCCCGACCGAAAACCAGGGCTTCCGGGGGGTGGACAGCCGCGCACTCCTGCTCCATGCTCAGCCCGATGTCGAAAGCACGCATTGGAATCGTCGGAACGGGCCGCATGGGAGCAAACATGGCGCGGCGGCTCAAGGATCAGGGTTACCCGGTGACGGCCGTGTACGATGCCTTCCCGCAAATCGCCGCCGCCTTGGCTGCGGAGCTGGGCTGCACCGCCGCCGCCAGCCTTGCCGAAGTCACCGCCGCGGCGGATGTGATCCTCACCGTGGTTACCGATGACGCGGCCATGCGCGGGATTTTCAAAGCGGAAGGCGACTCGCTGCTGACCGACGCCGCCGGCAAAATTTTCATCAACTGCGCCACCGTCAGCCCTGCGGTCCACCAGGAGATCGACGCCGCCAGCACGGCCGCGGGAGCTGCCTCGCTCGAAGCCTGCATGGCCTCCAGCATCACCCAGGCACGCCAGGGCACGCTCTATCTGATGATCGGTGGCAGCGTGGAAACCTTCGCCAAAGTCGAAGACATTCTGCGTGATCTTTCCTCCTCCCTCCGCCACGTCGGCGGCACCGGCGAGGCCGCCAAGGTCAAGGCGCTGGTCAACATGGTGATGAACATCAACACCGCCGGCCTCGCCGAAGGCCTCGGACTCGGCTCCGCCCTCGGGCTCGACCTCGCGATGCTGAAGGAAGTGTTCTCCCAGACCGGTGCCAATTCCCGCGTGTTGGAAACCGATGGCGATGACATGATCGCCCGCGAGCACGACTGCTATTTCTCCGCCTCCCACGCCGCCAAGGACAGCGGCATCGCCAACGAACTGGCCACCGCCGCCGGGGTGAATGTTCCGCTGTCGCTGGCCACCGAAGCGCAGTATCATCGCCTTGTGGAGCTCGGCCTCGGCGAACTCGACAAGTCCGGCATCGCGGAACTGACCTTTCCCGGCCGAACGGCGCACTGAAAAACCCACCGCGATGGACCTTCCTGAATTCCGCAACCGACTGGGCGAAGAGCTCGACACCACCTTCCACCCCGGCACCCGCGACGACGTGCTGGTGATCCTCGCCCACGGCGTCACCGGCAACAAGGACCGCCCGCTGCTGGTCGCGCTGGCCGATGGCCTCGCGGCGCGCGGCTGGCCCTGCCTGAGGCTCTCCTTCGCCGGCAACGGCGACTCCGAAGGCATCTTCGGCGACGCGACGATCAGCAAGGAAAGCCGCGATCTGCGCGACGTGCTCGATTCCCTTCCTCCATCGCTCAAGGTCGCCTACATCGGCCACAGCATGGGCGCGGCGGTCGGAGTGACCGTGGCTGCGGAAGACCCGCGGATCCGCGTCCTCGTGTCACTCGCCGGCATGGTCCGCACCGAGGAATTCCTCGAGCGCGAATTCGGCGACGCCGTTCCCGGCAAAGGCTTCATGTGGGACGAGCCGGAATTCCCGCTCTCCCAGCGATTCGCCGACGATCTCGGCGCGATCGGCGATCTCTTCGACGAGGTCGGCCAGGTGTCTGTCCCTTGGCTGCTCATCCACGGCAGCGCCGACGATGTCGTGAAGATCGAAGACACCCGCGACGCCTACGACACCGCGGAGGAGCCGAAGAAGCTGGTGGAGATTCCGGGGGCCGGGCATTCGTTCGATGAGAAGACGTATCCCAAGGTGGTGTCCGAGGTCGGCGACTGGTTAAACACCCATCTCGGCTGAAACAACGGACGTGTCTACTGGAGCGCGGATCTTTAGTCCGCTTGGCCGGTAGGGGAATTTCGAGCGGACTGAAGATCCGCGGTCCAGTACACGCCCCGCTCTTCTACCCCAATCTCTCAATTCCCCAATCTCCTAATCTCCAAACCCCACCCGTGCTCGCGAAACGCATCATCCCCTGCCTCGACGTCACCGACGGCCGCGTCGTCAAAGGCGTGAACTTTGTCGACCTGATCGACGCCGGCGATCCGGTCGAGTGCGCGATGGCCTACAACGCGCAGCAGGCCGACGAGCTCGTCTTCCTCGACATCACCGCGTCCTCCGACAACCGCGCGACGATGGTCGACGTGGTCCGCCGCACCGCCGAGCACTGCTTCATCCCGCTGACCGTCGGCGGCGGCATCCGCAGCGTGGAAAACATGCGCGAGATGCTCCTCGCCGGAGCCGACAAGGTGGGCATCAACACCTCCGCCGTGAACCGGCCCGGCCTGGTCGACGAGGGCGCGAAGGCCTTCGGCAGCCAGTGCATCGTGGTGGCCATCGACGCCAAGCGCGAGGGCCCCGGCAAGTGGGGCGTTTACACCCACGGCGGCCGCACCCCGGTCGGGCTCGACGCTGTCGAGTGGGCGAAGGAAGTCTGGCGCCGCGGCGCGGGCGAGATCCTCCTCACCAGCATGGACGCCGACGGAACCCAGAACGGCTACGACTGCGAACTCACCGCCGCGATTTCCGAAAGCGTGGGCATCCCCGTCATCGCCAGCGGCGGCGCGGGGAACCTCGATCACATGGTCGAGGTGTTAGAGAAAGGCAAGGCCGACGCCGTGCTCGCCGCCAGCATCTTCCACTTCGGCAAGCACACCGTCGGCGAAGCCAAGCGCTACTTCGCCGAACGCGGGATCCCGGTAAGGCCGGAGATGTGAGGAGTGTCGCTTTCAAAGCGACATGACAATGGTCGGGCTCCTTTCGGGCGCCTGAGGACGGGCGGCAGAATGCCGCGCGTCCATCGCCATGTCGCCTGCAAGGCGACACTCCGATCTAGACCTCCTCCAAGCTCGCCACCACCCGGTCCGCCAGCGAGAAGTCGAGGCAGGCGGTGGTCCGGTTCGGCACCGCCCAGACGTTCAGCCCTGCCGCTTTCGCCGACTTCACGCCGTTGAGCGAGTCCTCGATCGCGAGGCATTCGCCGGCGGGCAAGCCGAGGCGCTTCACCGCTTCCAGCCACAGGTCGGGCGCGGGCTTGATCCGCGGGGCGTCGCCGCGGCAGACGACCTCGCGGAAGTACGAGGCCAGCCGTAGTTTCTCCAGCCAGCCATCGACCCAGGGGTGCGACGAGCTCGACACGACGGCCAGTGGCACTCCTTGCGCGCTCAGCTTTTCCAGCAACGCCACGACGCCGGGCATCGGTCCCGCCTGCTCGAGGTCGCGGCGGATTTCCACCTGGCGGGCCTCGTCGAGCTGGTGCCAGTCGAAGCTGCGGCCGGTGAGATCCTCGAGGTGGACTTTCGGCGACCAGGTGTCGAAGTCCGAGCCGATGCACTGGGTGTAGGTCTCCAGCGGCAGCGGGTGGCCGTGGGCGAGGAAGGTCCGGTGCCACGCTTCGTAGATCGCCCATTCGGTATCCACGAGGATCCCGTCGAAGTCGAAAAGCACCGCCGAAAAATGCATGCGCGGGGATGGCGTTCCGCCGCCGGACTGGCAAGGGAGATCTCAGGGGCCATCCACCACCCGGACGCGGAAGAAGCGGCGGGGACCGTCGACCGGGGCTTCGAGCAGGGAGACGGCGGCGTTGGCTTCCATCACCGGGCCGACGTCCGACCAACCGGCATCGAGGGTCGTGCTGGTTTCCAAGCGGTAGGAATAGCCGGGCACGCTGGAGAAGGTGACCTGCACCATGCCTCCGCTGCGGACGATGCCGCCGACCCGGAACACCGATCCGGAGTCGAGCGGGTTGGTGCCGGCCGCTTGCTCATCGGCGTTGGCCTGCCCGTCGCCATCGGAATCACTTCCGGCGGCCAAAAGAATCACGGAACTCGTCGGCGAGGCCGGATTCGGCGGGCCGATATCGCTTTGGCCGGGAGTGAGCGAAGAAACACCGGCGGCGCTAATTGCGGTGATGCGCGCTCGATAGACGGCACCGGGTGTGCCGGAGAAACCGTAAGAGGTCTGGGCGGCGGGAAGGCTCACGGTCGAGATCAGGCTGCCGTTCTCGAAAAGCTCCACCTGCCACGACGCGATGGCATCGTCCTGCCCGCCGTTGGGAACCCAGGAGAAGGTGCCGGAGCTATCAAGTTCGTAGTAGTTGGCCAGCGGCACGGGGGGAAGGCGGCGGGGTGACGTCGAGCAGTTTTAGGAACTGGGCCTCGTAGGGAGCACTCGCCCACCCGACGGTATTGGTGGGCACTTTCTTCAGGAAGACATCGATCCCGTTCGCCAGCAACTGGCTGCCGATGCGCGACGAAGGCCAGAGCAGCACGTCGTCGCGGGAGGGATCCTGCGCGGTGTAGGCGGCCAGGTTGCGGATGTTGTAGCTGCGGGCGGACTTGATGCCGAAGAGGTTCGAGCCGTTGCGGTCGATCGCCACGTTGAAGACCCCGTTGCGGTCGGCATCGCGGTCGAGGTTGACGAAGCCGAACACCACGTCGCTGGTGGCGGGCGAGGCATTCTCCGCCTGATACTTCGCCACCGAAAAGATCCGCTGATGGGTGCCGCCGCTGACCTGGTCGAGGAAGTAGCGCTCCGGCGAGCGGAGCGCCGGGCTGGCGCGGCGGGCGCGGCCGATGGCGGCATAGACGGGCGCGAGCTGGTCGAGGCCGAAATCGGTGTTGGTCCACAGCGGCATCATCGAATTCCACGTTTTGAAATGCGGGATGAACTTGCCGAGGTTCTTTTCTAACAGATCGTAACCGTATTGGTTCGAGATCCCGAGCTCCTGGCCGGGGAAGATCATCGGCACGCCGTCGATGGTCGAACACGCGGCATAGCGCAGCAGCGCCTGCCAGGGATCGTTGTAGTTGTCCTCGTCGTGCGAGGTCGTGTTGAGCAGCACCACGCCCTCGCCGTAGCTCGCGCGGCGCGATTCGAAGAGCGAGCGGAAGTCGCTGGTCATGCTGTTCGACCCGACGTTCAGGCCCTTCATGCCGAACAGGATGTTCTCGTTGAGGATGTCGAAATGCCGGGCAGAGCGGTAGGTGACCGCATCACCGTCGAGCGATTCCGCCATGAACGCGAAGTTCCACTTCCGGTTGCGCGTCGCGTTGATCACGTATTCCCAGCCTTGGGGCGGCATGCCCTGGGCGAAGTCGGCGCGCAGGCCATCGATCCCCTTCCACGTCTGCTCCGCGGCCGGGGTGCCCGGCGTGCAGCCGGTTTGCGAGAGCCAGTGCAGGCAGTAGTCGGCGAAGTAGCGCCAAACATTCCGTGTGACGGCGTCAAAGTGGCCGTTGCCGTCACCGCTCGATCCCTCGTTGCCGACCGAATAGTCGAACCAGTCCGCCTCGCTGTCCTTGTTGCCGTTGCCGCCGGGGTTCGCGTCGACCAAGGCGGCGTAGCGCCCCCAATAGACATCGTAGGTGTCGATGAACTTGCCGAAGTCGCCGCGGTCCGGCGCGATGGCGATGCTGCCGGCGCTGAAGGCGCGCTGCGCGTAGCTGCCGCTGCGGGAAAAGAAGCGCGCCTCGCGGTTGCGGATCTCATCGCCGGGCGCGGCGGCCGGGGAGAAATACTCCACGCCCTTTGCGCCGAGTTCGCAGTCGAAGGACGTATGGTTGAAAGGGGCGTCGAGCATCACGTTCACTGAGCCCGTGCCGCCGTTGTCCGCGGCGGTGACGAAGTCCTGGAACTCCTGCATCGCGGCGGCGCGGGTGTTCGCCTTCGACATCCGCGGCTCCACTTCGAAGAAATTCTTCACCGCATACGGGCTGCCGAAGGCATACGGGTAGTTGACGTCCTCGAAGGGCGAACCGGCGTTCCAGCGCCAGGTCGTCGCGCCCGGATTGCCGTAGCCGAGCGCGAGGTTGCGGTTGTTGATGTCCGCCGCGCTGAGGTGGCGGCCGTCGGTGCCGACCGGATGGATCGGCTGGAACCACAGCCAGTTCACGCCGAGGCCGCGGGCGTAGTCGAGATTCCAGCGCGGCGTGCGGGTCGAGCCCGGGCCGTCCCAGAGATCGACGAAGGTGCTGCGCAAGCTCTCGGTGGTCCCTTCCGCCTCGATGTTCAGCGTGTTGATTTCATACATCACCATCTCGCGCACGGTGACGGGCGAGACCACGAGGCAATGGTCGCGTTTGAAGACCCCGGGGCTGGTCTGCTCGGAGTTGTAATAGCGGTAGGTCCCGGGCGCATCGCCATTCAGCCGGTAGCGCGCGGTCAGCCGGTAGGCCCCGGTCTTGCCGGCCTGGAGCGTGAGCTGATAGCCGCCACTGACCAGCGACATCGGGTAGGCCTTGAAGTAGTGTGCGTCGCTGCCGGCGGGGATCGTGTTGGCGTTCGGCGGCTTGATCCCGTCGTGGACGCCGTCGCCATTCGCATCCAGCACCGCACGATCGCGGCGGTTGAGATTGGTCAGGATCTCGCAGCTCTCCACGCCCAGCGTCTGGGGGTCGAAGAAGAGGGTCACCGGCACCGTTTCACCCGCCACTTCATTGAGGAAAAGATGGGACGTGCTGTAGTTTCCCTCCACCTCGCCGGGGGTCAGCCGGGTGGCGGAACTGGCGCTGATCTTCAGCGTGCTGGCGGCCAGCGGGGTGCCGCAAAGAATCGCGGCGAGGGGGAACCGGGCGATCATGGCAGGTCGATGCGGACGCGGTAGAAGCGCTTGCCGGTCACCGGGGCGGGATCGGTCCACAGGTGCATCGGGTTGGCAGACGGCACGGTGAAGCTCGCGCCGAGCTCATCCCAGGCCTCGAGCCCGTCGCTCACTTCGACCTGATAGACGCGGTTCGGGATTACCGGGAACTGCAATCGCCAGGAGTTGCCCAGCGGCGAGATGACCGGGGTGAGCAGGTGGCCGTCGGCGGAGTCGAGCGGATTGAAGTCGGCGAGGAACTCGAGGATCGCGCTCAGTCCATCGCCGTCCGCGTCGCTGTCGGCACCTTCGATGCCGTCCGGGTTGTCGGGGTCGAGCCCGTTTTGCGCTTCCCAGTAGTCAGGCAGCCCGTCGCCATCGCTGTCGAGGATCGACCCCGGCGCGGCTTTCACCAGGCGGAGGTCGGATAGGGAAATATTCCCGCGCTGCCAGGTCGCCCGCACTTCGAACAGCTCGTCGGGATTGCCGGTGTAGAAGTTCGGGAACGGGAAGGCCAGCGCACTCTCGGTGGCGGATTCGTTTGCGATGAAGGTATAACTGGCACGGGGCAACAGCGCGCCGGCCAGAGTCACGGTGAACTCGCCGGTCATCTGCGCCGCGGACACCGGATTGCCGGAGATGAAGCCGAGGCTTTTGTCGAAGTAGATCTTCGCGACGTAGTTTGAATCGACCACCGTGCCGTCTGTGGTGGGGAATTCGATGCGGTAGTTCACCGGGTAGCCGGTATCGACGTTGCGGACCAGCGTGGTGAAGCGGCCGGTGGCATCATCGAGGTTGTTGTTGGCCTGGGACGATGCCTCGCGCAGCCGGACCTGGAGCACGGCCGCTCCGCTCGACGGGATGTTCTTGAAGTCGAAGCGCCACTCGCGGGCCATGCCGCTGGTGCCGAGTTGGGTCGGCGTGACTTCGGTCGCGTTCGCCCAGTTGCCGCTGCCGTTGCCATTGCCAGCGGAGTCGTTGCCGGAATTGGTGTCGAGGATGTTGAACTGCACGCCGGTCACGCTGGCATCGGTCAGCACCACGCAGCCGTAGCTCGAGCCGCCGATGGTCGAGCCCTCGGTCGGGAAGGCGAGCTGACCGGCGGGAGGCAGCGCGTCGTAGTAGAAAGTCTGCGCGTTCGTCTTGAACAGCGACGACGCGCCGCCGCGGTTGAGGAAGGCGTGGGTGCGGAGGATGTGGAAGCCTTCTGTTAGACCCGTGTGTCGCGCGCCGTTGTCGGCTTTCGGGAAGACGGTGCAGGTTGCGGCGTTGAAATTGGCGATCTCGAAGATCGTCTCCATGTTCTGCTTCAGGGTGACGTCGTCCTTGCTGAAGGGGAAGCGGTCGGGCGCGTCGTTCTTATGCACGCCGATCTTGTAACGGAGGACCGTGCCGGAAGTCATGGCGGGCAGGGTCGCCTTCCACCAGACGGGCGTGCCGCCGCCATCGACGGTGCCGTTGCGGTCGAAGGCAAGCGGGACGACCAGCGTATTGCCCTTGCCCACGCCGCGGCTGCCTTCGGGATAGGTCGTGCCGTCGATGGTGTAATAGACATACGCGTTGGTGATCCCGCTGGCGGCATAACCGATCTTGGTCCAGAGCGTCACCGGCTGGCCGGCGGCAGTGCCCGGGGCGGGGAAAAATTGCGTGTCGGTGGTGCCGTTGATGTCGGCGTTTTCCGGGCCGTGATAGACCCAGTCGGCGGTGCCGGTGTCGGTGCTCACACCGCCGCCGTTGTTGCGGATGAAGCCGGCGCTGCCAATCGTGCATTGCCAGGTTTCCGCACCGGGCGATCCAATGATCTCGCGGCCGATGTTGGTTTCGCGGGCGGCGAACTTTTCCACCGACCGTGCGACGAAGCGCATCTGCTCGTAGCCGAGGAAAGTGTCGCGCGCGGCGCCGGGCGGATTGTCGCGGCCGGCGGTGAAGCCCATCTGCGAATTCAGGTCGATGCCCGCGTCGAGCTTCATCAGGATATTCGTCGCCGAGCCATCAGCCCGCGCGACGAAGCGGAGGTTGGCGGGATCCCTCACCACTGGAACCTGCACGGTGTGGGTGTAGGCCGGATCCCCGTTCGCACCGTCCTTGCGCTGGACGCCGATGGTCGGGACCGGGATGCCGCTTTCCTGAATCTCGATCGGTTGCACGCCGGTGCCCTGCCAGATCGAGGGGATCTCCGGCACATCGTAAGAGAACGCGAAATAGCCGCCCGACGGGATGAGGATCGGATCGAGGTTGCCGTCCGCGCGCAAGCGACCATCGCCGCCGACCGAGGCGTGGAAGGGACCGCCGTAGGGCGAGTAGTTTTTCAAGCGGGCACCCGGGGCGAAGATCGTGCCGAAGGGCATGGGCTGGCCGCCGATGTAGTTGCGGGCGTGCATCACCACCAGCGTGGCGGCATTGGCATCGGTCATGTTGGCGCTCTCGCTGTAGTCGCGGAATTCCCACGCGGCGACGTTCTGGCTCTGGTGGCGCGGCCACTGGTCGCCCCGCGCGAAATCATGCCGCACCCGGACCGAACCGGTCACATACTGCTGGCCGTATTGGCCGAGGAAGGGGGTGTAGGACGGCTTGGGGAAATAGTCGGGGCCGCCGGAAATGTTGTAGCCGTCGGTGTAAACGATCGGCACGCCGGCACGGGTCAGCATGTACTGGTGGGCCGCCGAACGTTCGCTTCCGGCCATGTAATTGTTATCATGACTGAGGCAATACATCATGCCGCCATCGACGCCGAAGGTGAAGCGGCCCGGCTGGTCGAAGTTGGCGAGGCTCGAGCCGATGCCGGAGAATCCCCCGACATTGTTGGCAAAATCATCGTTCGCCACCCGCATGCCGGCTGCCAAGTAGTCGGCGGGATTCGGCGGCGCGCCGAGGTGCTCGCCGAAGAGCATCAGGTCGTTGCGCGGGATGTTGTTCGAGAAGCATGAATCGCGGTGAGTCGACCAGTCCGTGAAGACGCGACTCAGGTTGAACTGTGCCTGGGCACTCCCGAGATAGCCGGCGCTGGATGGGTCCTTCGCGCCGCCCTGCATGCCGAAGAAGTAGCTCGGCACATGCTTCACCGCGTCCAACCGAAAGCCATCGCAAGCAGTCTGGTCGATGGTCCAGCGGATCGAGCGGATCAGCATCGCATTGACGTCCTCGGGCACCGGATTGCCCATGTTATAGATCCCATCGCCAAAGCCCCACACCGCGGACTGGCGGGACGGCACGGTCGGATCGACTCCGGTGTCCGTGAAAGCCTCGCCCGGCTCGCCGGCATCGTGCTGGCCGTTGGCGTTGGTATCGGTCCAGTCAAAGCTGCCATTACCGTTGGCGTCGTTGAAGGGCTCTTTGTTGGCGAAGGGATGGAAGACCACGCCGTTGGCATCGGTCATGCCCGGCAGGTCGGTGTCGGGATAGAGATCGGTCTGCCCCGGATGACGGATGCCGGTCCATTTCGGGTGATCGGTGCCCTCGTTCTGGCCGGTGGCATCGAAGCTGGTGTTCGGGCTTTCCTGGGCGATGTCCCAGGCGAAGGGGTTTCGGTTCAGCACCTGCCATTCGTCGTTGTAGTCGATGCTGTCGCTCGCCTTCCGCCAGCCGCCGCCGCTCCGCCGGACGAGGTGGAAGTCTTCCGGAACGAAGCCGGGGGCGCCGGGCAGGAGCGTCCCGGGCGGCACGTCGTCGAGCGGACCCGCGCTGTGGGCCATGACGTTGTCGAAATAGATCCGCACCCCGAAGCGGTGCGCCGTTTCCACCAGCCGCAGCAGTTCGGCCTTGGTCCCGTAGCGGGTGGCCACCGTGCCGGAGCGGTTTTTGTCACCGAGATCGAAGCGGTCGACCGGATCATAGCCGACCGAGTAGGTTCCGGAAGATCCCTTGGCCGGCTGGGGCAGCCACAGCGAAGTGTAGCCTGCCTCGGCGAGTTCCGGCATGCGACGGGTGATCTCGGTCCAACTCGTATTGAAATACTGCAGCACTGTCTCGGCGGTCAGGCCGGGACTCAGCAGCAGGAGCATCAGGCCGGCAAGGCCGGTCGGTCGCAAGGACGGGTTCATCGGGTTTGGGCAAGAAACGCCACCACGGGCGGCATTTCAAAGGGGAATTGGACGGCGTGGGGACAGGGACCGCCGGCTCAGGCAGGAAAATGTCGGAAGGGAACAGGGGGTTTATGGAATTGGTCGAAAGTGGCCTTCACATCAGAACTGCGCCCTTCCCTTCGCGCCGATTCAGGGTATCTTCGATCCTAGATCATGGCGGAAACCCCGGACACCATCTCGAAAATGATCGTCTGGGCAATCTTGGTCGCGTGGCCGGTCGGCTTGGCGCTGGCATGGATCTTCAAGCGCCGGTTGGCCGAGCGCTACGAGCGGCTTGGCGAATCGACAGAGGAAGAAATGCTCGGCGAGCTGGCCACCGCCTACGCCGTCCGCCGCCGCATCGAAATCCGCACGCCCACCGAATACCTGCCTTTCGTCTTCGAAGGCATCCGCGAGGTCACCGACAGCGGCTTCGATGACAAGCAGATGCACTCGCTGCTGGAACGCATCGACCACCACCGGCCGCACGATTTCCGCCAGGCCGTTTTCCCGGTCGAAACGGGCGGCCGCAGCAGCGACCTGCTCTTCCAGTGGGCGCGCGATGAGGGCGACCGCATCCGCCTGAAGATCACCGCCGCGCCGCGGATCATCCGGGCCCTGCGCGAGCAGAAGAAAAAGATCCCGAAAGCCGCCTTCGCGGGCTGAGCGGCGCGGCACCAGCCCCGGTTTAGAGGAAGATGGAGGATGGGGGATGGGGCGGAGAGGATGCCCTCGACCTTCCGCCCTCCGCCTTTCCTCATCGCTCCTCCTATCCGCTCTTGGCGCGCCGCTCCCCGCCCCTACACTCCGCCCCATGCCGGACGACGAAGCCACCCTCCCCCTCGACGAGCTGCTCCGCGCGATCGAGGCCGAGGACCGCAGCGCCGTCCGTGCCCTGGCGGAGGAAATGCACTACGCCGACCTGGCCCACGCCTACCAGGACCTCGATGCCGAAAAGCATCACCTTTTCCTCAAGACCATCGGTCCCGCCAAGGCCGCCGACATGCTGGTCGAGCTGCCCGACTCGCTGATCGAGGAGGCGCTCGACGCCTTCAGCCCGTCGGAGCTCAAGGTCCTCTTCCGCGAGCTGTCCGATGACGACCGCGTGGACATCCTGCAGGACGTCGGCGAGGAAGCCCGGCTGCGCTTCCTCGGCCTGCTCGGCCCGGAGGACGAGGAGCTGACCCGCTCGCTGCTGAAATACGACCACGACACCGCCGGCGGGCGCATGACCACCCGCCTCGGCCGCGTGTTCGCCAACCAGACCGTCAAGCAGGCCATCGAAATGCTCCGCCGCAGCCAGGAGTCGACCGAGACCCTCAGCCGGATCTTCGTGGTCGACGACAAGGGCCGCCTGATTGGCAAACTCCGCTTCCGCGACCTCGCCTTCAACGGCTGGGAAACGCCGGTCAACAGCATCATGCGCGAGATCGGCCCGGAGCGCGTGCTCGCCACCGCCGACCAGGAAGAAGCGGCGAATATGCTCCTCAAGTACGACCTGATCGCCCTGCCGGTGGTCGATGAATTCGAGCACCTGCTCGGCATCATCACCCACGACGACGCGATGGAGATCATGCAGGAGGAAAGCACCGAGGACATCGAAAAGATCGCCGGTATCGGTGGCGAGCAGTCCGAGGAAACCTACCTCAACACCACCATCCTCACCCAGTTCCGCCGCCGCGCCGGCTGGCTGACCGGGCTGGCTTTCGTCTCGATCCTTTCCGGCTACGTGATGATGCGCTTCGGCAGCATCCTCAGCGAGGTCTTCCTGCTCGCGCTTTTCCTGCCGATGGTCGTCGCGGCCGGCGGCAATACCGGCGGCCAGGCCTCCACCATGGTCATCCGCGCGATGTCGCTCGGCGAGATCGACCCCGGCGAGACCTGGAAAGTCGCCTGGCGCGAACTGCGCACCGGCTTCTTCCTCGGCCTGCTGCTGGGCACCTGCATGGCGCTTTTCACGGTGCTGCTGCTGCCCTTCTTCGACCTCGACCTGCCCGCCGGCATGAGCCTCGGAAAGGTCGCGCTTTCGGTCGCCGTCGCGCTCACCACCCAGGTCACGTCCGCCACCTTCCTCGGCTCGCTGCTGCCGCTCGGCGCCCGCGCCGCCAAGCTCGACCCCGCCGTCGTCTCGGCGCCCGCCATCGCCGCGATCGTCGATGTTTCGGGCATGGTCATTTACTTCACCGTCGCCCGGGCGATCTTGGGACTATGAAGGAACTCAAGGACGGCATCCGCGCCCACGTCCGGCTCGACTGGAACGGCCGCGTCCACAAGCGCTTCCGCGGCACCAATGCCGACCAGCGGTACGCCACCGAGGTCGCCGTGCTGAAGGTCCTCGAGGAGCGCGGCTGCCCGTACGTGCCCCGCCTCTTGGAGGAGTATCCGGCGGAACTTTACTTCGTCTCCACCAACTGCGGCCAGCCGGCGAGCTCGATCAGCAAGGACCGCGCCGACCAGCTCTTCGCCGACCTCGAGCGCGACTTCGGCGTCCGCCACCTCGACGCCGAGCCTCGCAACATCACCTACGACGCCAAGGCCGGCCGCTTCTGCATCATCGACTTCGAACTCGCGGAAATCCTGCCGATGCCGGGGAATTGACCTTGCTCACAGCAGCATCGCCATCGACGAGTCGTGCGGAACCCGCTGCCTCCGACCGTTCTCATGGTCTTCGATCCAGTGAATGTATCGTTTGGCGATCATCTTCGCCAATCCCTCCGTGCTGTAGCCGTCCGGGTCGAGGTGCAGGCTCGATGGCGGGCAGCAAAGTTCGCAGTGCGAGAGCGCGACGCGGAAGACGCGGTCCATGCCCGCGGTCGATTCGATCGCCCATGCGCCGGAAAGCACCGCACCGCCGAGAGCGGCGATCGCGCGGACCATGCACTCGTAGTCGCAGCCGGAGTCGAGATCGATTCCCTTGCGCGCGGCTGCGGCAAAGATGGCTTTGCGCCAGTAGGGGTCCCCGGCGAGGAGGCGGATTTCATCGGGATCGAACGCCCGGCAATGGCCGCCACCGGACGAAGCGGTGGCATTGAGATATTCGCAGACGTTGCGGCCAAGCTGCGAGATGTGGCAACCGCAGGTCGCGCCGATTACGAGCGAGTAGGAGGGCTCGGATTGCTTGAGCCAGTCGATCAGGCCGACCGGCTGCAGGGAATGGGGAGTTGGGCTTTCCATGGCACCCTCCATGTAGCATCATCGCCCTGGGTCGGCCATCCCGCGGACTGCCCGTTAGCATGCGTATTTTATTACGCATTCCCGAATTAACGAGTGCTCGCCCTACGGCTCGCCGATGTCCTCGTTCCAGATCTTGGGGCTTTCCCGGATGAAACGGCGCATCAGGGCGAGGCAGGCGTCACTTTGCACCACCTCGATTTCCACGCCGCGGCTCTTCAACAGTTCCTCCTCGCCCATGAAGGTCTGGTTCTCCCCAATGACCACCTTCGGGATGTTGTAGAGCAAGATCGCCCCGCTGCACATCGGGCACGGCGACAGCGTCGTGTAGAGCGTGCACTCGCGATAGATGTGGGCGGGCAGTCGGCCGGCGTTTTGAAGCGCATCCATCTCGCCATGGAGGATCGGGTTGCCCTGCTGCATGCGGCGGTTGTGGCCGCGGCCGAGGATGATGCCTTGGCGGACCAGGACGCTGCCGATGGGAATGCCGCCCTCCGCGAGTCCCGCAGATGCTTCCGAGATGGCGGCTTGAAGAAACGGATCCATGTGCATTAACGTGTCGTGCTGATCAGTCGAGCCCCACCCGGGCACGGCGGCTGCTGCAACCACCCGCACCCTAGCGATTCCCATGCCTAAAGTAAGACTTTCTGGAACCGTCCTCGGCACCAACGACCCCGGCCGGGCCGTCCGCGCGAGACTTCTCTACCTGCTTTTCAGCTCCGGCTGGGACATCTACAATTCCAACGGCGACCAGCAGATCACGCTCTCCAACATCGAGCGCAAGATCATCGAGTCCGAGGCCTTCGTCTTCACTCCCGGGGCGACGCTGGAAGACATGTTCAAGGCCATTTCGATCTTCGTCGGCTACCAGACGCTGGACCGCAATCTGGCGAACAAGCCGACGGTCATCCTAAACACCGATTTCTCGTGGGATCCGCTGTTCTCGGTGCTCGATCACCTCAACCGGATGGGAACGATCAAGCAGGACCACCGGGATTTCCTGCTGGCCGTGGAGAGCCCCGAAGCGGTGCTGGAGACGCTGGAGCTGCTCCGCCAGAAAGGCGTGCCGGACGCCGGGCGGGAGAAGATGGGCGAAAGCACGGCGACTTCCTTCGAAGCGCCGCTGCCAGCCGACAACGAGGGCAATGTCTGCGTGTTCTGCTCGGCGACGCTGGAGGAGCCGTCCTACCTGGCCGATGGCGAGGAACTCGGCCGCCAGCTCGCGTTGAACCGACTGGGCTGCGTTTCGGGTGCCGGGAAATCCGGCATCATGGGCGCGGTGGTCAAGGGCTCGGTCGACGCCGGCGGCTGGACCGGCGGGTCGAACGTCCCGCATATCATCGAGCTCGAAGGCCTGCCGGAAGGGCTGTCGAGCTTCTGGCTGAGGCCGGACATTTACACCCGGATGGAGGTGATGATTCAGAACTCGGACGCCTTCGTGATCTTCCCCGGCGGAGCGGGCACCGTCCAGGAGCTGCTGGCGCTGATGATTTTCAAGCACCAGAAGAACCCGCTGATGAACGGCAAGCCGGTGGTGGTTTTCAACCGCCGCAATGCCGCCGGGGTGCGATTCTGGGACCCGCTGATCAATCTGATGGGCGACCTTTGCCAGCCCGGCGACTTCATCGTGGCCAACGAGTTGGACGATATCCTGCCTGCCATCCGCCACGGGCTTCCGGCAAAATCGGGGGCTGCGGTCTAACAGGTAATTTCCCGGAAAGCGGGATTGCGGCGGCCCGTATGGAGTGGCACACTTCGCACGGATGAAGAGCTTTCCAAAAGGTTTCACGACCCCCGCGGCCCGGCTGGCAGCGAGGATCGGCGGGGCTGTTTGCGCCGCGGTTCTGCTGAGCCAGTGCGCGACCGATTACACCCTGGTGACCGACAAGCCGGAAGAGGCGGTCCGCCAGGAGACCTTCGGCTACCGCAAGTGGCTCCGGCCCGGCCAGCAGCCGGACACCGTGGTCATCGGCATCCACGGATTTTGCGGCGCGGCGATCGACTACGAGAACCTCGGCAAGCGCCTGCTCAAGGAACAGCCGGAGACCGCCGTCTATGCCTACGAGGTCCGAGGCCAAGGCAAGGACCCGCTGAAAGAGCGCCGCGGGGACATTGATGACCCGCAGCTTTGGTTCCGTGATTTGAACCGCTTCACCGACATGGTCCGCACCCGGCATCCGAAGGCCCGAATCGTCTGGTTCGGCGAAAGCATGGGTGCCCTGATCGTTTCCACCGCCTACCAGCAGGCCGCGGCCGCGGGCGACCCACCGCCTTGCGACGCGCTCGTCCTTTCCTCACCCGTGGTGAAAATCCGCGATGACTTCCCGGCTTGGAAGAAGGAACTGGTCCGCAAGGTGTCCCAGGTCACCCCGACCGCCCGCGTCCCGCTCGAAGCCCTGGCCGGCGGCAATGACGTGCAAATGACCCACGACACCATCCACTCCGAGCAGGCGGAAACGAACTCGTGGCACATCGACAAGCACACCCTGCGCTTGCTGGTCACGCTGGGCGACATGATCGACCGGATGCCCGACTGCGCCCGCAGCTTCGAGGTGCCGACGCTGGTGCTCCACGGCGGCAAGGACTTCTTCAGCAGCGCCGACGATGTGAAGGCATTCTACGGCTGCATCCCCAAGGAAGCCGGCCGCGAGCGCCGCTTCTACCCGGATTCCTACCACCTCCTGATGTACGACGAGCTGAAGGAGAAGGTCATCGGCGACGTCGAGCAGTGGCTGGAAGAGCTGCCGGGCCGGGAAAAGTGAGGCCGCGGGCAAGCTCCGCTTCACCGTTGCAAACGGATTTCCGCTGCGCCATCGTCCCGCCCGTTCCCATGACGCGAATCCTCTGCTGCCTCGTCCTGACCTGCTTCATCTCCGCCTGTGCGCCCAAGGGCACGGAGGTCGTGCAAGCACCGGTGGCCCCGCCGAAGCGGAACACCAAACCGGCCGTCACGACGACCGACGCACCAGTCCCGGAAGTGCCGCGCATCGTGAACCCGGACGGCATGCAAATTCCGGACCTGACCAACAAGCTCCCCAACCGCAACGACATGACACCCACCGCGCCGCCTACACCCGGCGGCGGCGTGATCGCCACCCCGCCGCGCAAGCCGGTTAGCGAATGATCACCCGCACCCCGCCGGACGGCCGGGTGTAGTGGAACGAGGACGAGGGGTGAGAGCGGTACCCCACCGCCAAACCCGCGCGGTAACCCGGACGCACCGCGCCCCAATAACTCCAAGCCGGCCAGTCGTACGAGGCGTTGCTCCGGGGCCGGTAGTCGCCGCGCAGTGCCCGGTCGCGGCGCTCTTCGCGAGTCACCCATTGCGGGATGAAAGGAGCAGCTGCCTTTTTCACCGCCGCCGGCCCATCGACCCAGGCGACCTTGCCTTTGGAGTCATACCAGACGGTGCCATCGATGGCTCCGGCGTGGGTTGAAGCGAACAAGAGAATCAAAAGTGCCGTTCTCATCGTGATGCCAAGCTGACCTTGAATCCTCTGGATGGCAAGCTGGCAGGCGCGCCTTGGACTGCGGCAGCCCGCTGCCGCTTTGTTGCCACAGCCTGCTGTGGAGTCGGGCCGGAAGTCGTCAGCAGGCTGACGAAGGGAAAGCGGCAGCGGGCTGCCGCAGTCCAAGGCGGCGGCGGCTCAATCCATCCACCGCCCGAGCGTCTTCTCGAGGACGTCGCTACGACGAACCCCATACTTCTCCCCCAGCTCCACTGTCGCGCGCTTGCCGGCGCTGTTCTGGAAATGCAGGAAGACCGGCACCTTGCCCGGATTCGCGGCGAGCGCATCGCGGATCTCCTGCAAGTCCCGCTCCGAGTGGCGGCCGGTCCAGAGGGTGAGCTCGAGCGCACCCTTGGTCGCCGAAGCACCGCGGGGCTTGAGTTCGTTGATCTCGGAACCGGTCAGGCGGCGCGAGTCGGTGCGATCATCAACCTGGATCTGCGCCTTGAAGCGGATGACCTTGCCGGGCACCAGCACGCCGGCATCGCGCGCCGGGACGAAGGACTCGCCCCACATCACGACTTCCGCGGAGCCGGTGAAATCCTCGACCACCATCACGCCGAAGGGCTTGCCGGTCTTGGTGACCTTGCTTTCCAAGGTGCGGATCATCCCGGCAAAGGGGAATCGGTCGCGCGGGTTACCGACCTCGATCTCGTCGAGCAGACCGAGCCGCAGGAACTTGTCGGAGTCCAGCACGCCGCGGAATTTATCCAGCGGGTGGCCGGTGACGTAGAAGCCGAGCAGTTCCTTCTCGTGCGCCAGCCGCTCGTCCTTGGTCCATTCCTCGATCGCCACCGTCGATGTCGCGACGGCCTGCTGCGGGGCGCCGAAGTCCATGCTGTCGAACATCGAGACCTGGCCCGACGCCCGGTCCTTCTGAGCCGACGAAGCGCTGGCAACCACCAGTTCCAGCCGGTGGAACATCGTCGCGCGGGTCTCACCGGTCCAGTCGAGCGCGCCGGCTTTCACCAGGTTCTCGAGGATGCGCTTGTTGACCGACTTCGAATCGAGCCGCGTGGAGAAGTCCTCGAGCGACTTGAAGGGCCCCTTCGCCTCGCGTTCGGCGATCGCCTGGGCCATCGCGCCTTCGCCGACGTTCTTGATCGCCGCCAGCCCGTAGCGCACCGCCCAGGCCCCGGACGGCAGTTGCTCCGGCGCGAAGCGGAGCTTCGACCGGTTGAGGTCCGGCGGCAGGATCTCGATGTTCATCCGGTGGCACTCGGAAACGAACACGCCGATCTTGTCGGTGTTGTTGATTTCGTTCGAAAGCAGGCCGGCCAGGAACTCGACCGGGTGGTTCGCCTTCAGATAGGCCGTCCAATACGAGATGTGACCGTAGCAGGCGGAGTGGGACTTGTTGAAGCCGTAGCCGGCGAACATCTCGATCTTCTCGAAGATCGCGTTGGCCAGCTTCTCGTTGATATTGTTCACCCGCGCCGCGCCCTCGACGAACTTCGAGCGCTCCTCGGCCATCTTCTTCGGGTCCTTCTTGCCCATCGCGCGGCGCAGCAGGTCGGCGCCGCCGAGGGTGTAGCCGGCCAGCACCTTCGCGGCGTTCTGGACCTGCTCCTGGTAGATCATCACCCCGAAGGTGTTGCCGCAGACCTGCTCGAGCAGCGGGTGCTCGTAGAAGGGCTTCTTCTTGCCCTTCTTGACCTCGATCATCTGGTCGATGAACTGCATCGCGCCCGGCCGGTAGAGGGCGAGCAGGTCGATGATGTCGTCGATCTTCTCGATCTGGTACTTGCGGCAGGTTTCGATCATCCCGCCGGATTCCAGCTGGAACACGCCCATCGTCTCGCCGCGGTTCAGGATCTCAAAGGTCGCCTGGTCGTCGAGCGGCACTTTTTCGATGTCGAAGCCCGGCGTGTGCTGGCGGATGTGACCGACCGCGTCGTGAATCACGGTGAGGTTCTTCAGCCCGAGGAAGTCCATCTTCAGCAGGCCGACCTCGGTGATCGCGCTCATGTCGTACTGCGTCACCACCTCACCCTCGTTGCCGAGGGTCAGCGGGACGTGTTCGTCGAGCGAGCGGTCGCCGATCACCACCCCGGCGGCGTGGATGCCGACGTTGCGGGTCAGGCCTTCCAGCTTGAGCGCGTAGGCCCAGAGTTCCTGGTAGGTGGAAGAGCTTTCGATCAGTTCCTTGAGTTCCGGCTTGGCCTCGAACTCGCCCTTCAGCGAGACGCCGGGCTTGGCCTCGATCATCTTCGCGATGCGGTCGGCCTCGCCGTAGCTGACGCCCATCACGCGGGCGACGTCGCGCAGCACGCTCTTCGCGCCGAGGGTGCCGTAAGTGATGATGTGGGAAACACTACGTTCGCCGTACTTCTGGCGGACGTAGTCGATGACTTCCGGCCGGCGGCTCTGGCAGAAGTCGATGTCGACGTCGGGCGGGCTGACGCGCTCGGGATTGAGGAAGCGCTCGAACAGCAGGCCGAACTGGAGCGGGCAAATGTTGGTGATGCCCATCGCGTAGGCGACCAGCGAGCCGGCCGCCGATCCGCGGCCGGGGCCGACCGGGATGTCGTGGTCGCGCGCCCACTGGATGAAGTCGGCGGTGATCAGGAAGTACGACGCGAAGCCGAGCTGGTTGATGATGTTCACCTCGTAGGTGAGCCGGTCCTGGACCTCCGCGCTCGCCGCTTTCTCCGGCGGGTAGCGCTTCAACAGGCCTTCCTGGCACCAGCGCATCAGGTATTCCTCGCGCGGCGAGCCGTCGGGCGAGTCGAACTGCGGGTATTTCTCGGAACTCGTCGCGTCGAGCTTCAGGTTGACGTTGCAGCGCTCGGCGATCTCCAGCGTGGCGTCGCAGGCGCCGGGGACCTCGGCGAAGAGGGCGCGCATCTCTTCCGCGGTCTTGAAATAGACCTCCGGGGTGTAGCGCATCCGGTTCTCGTCGATAACCAGCCGGCCGGTGCCGATGCAGATCATCACGTCGTGGGCCTCGTGGTCGTTCTTGTTGAGGAAATGGACGTCGTTGGCGGCCACCGGCTTGAGGCCGAACTCCGCGGCGAGCTTGAGCAGGCCCGGGGTGATCTTGCGCTGCGGTTCCAAGCCGTGGTCGTGGATTTCGACGTAGACGTTCTCCTTGCCGAAGATGTCGATCAGCTCGGCCATCGTCTCGCGCGCCTTGCCTTCGTCGCCGAGCAGCAGCCACTCGTTGACCGGGCCGGAAATGCAGCCGCTCAGGCAGATGATGCCCTTGGCGAACTTGCGAAGCGCGGCGCGGTCGACCCGCGGCTTGCCGTAGTAGAGGCCCTCGAGGTGGCCGAGCGAGACGAGCTTCTGCAAATTGCTCCAGCCCTCGTCGGTTTCGGCCAGCAGCGTCATGTGGCAGGCCCGCTTGCGGCCGGGGATGTCCTTCTTGTCCTCCAGGTTACCGGGGGCGAGGTAGATCTCGCAGCCGAAGATCGGCTTCACCCCGGCCTTCTTGCAGGCCTGGTAGAACTCGATGGCGCCGAACAGGTTGCCGTGGTCGGTCATCGCCACCGCGGGCATCCCGAGCTCCTTCGCCTTGGCGGCGACCTCCTGGGTCCGGGCCATCCCGTCGAGGAGCGAGTATTCGGTGTGCAGGTGGAGGTGGACGAAGGAGTCGGACATCGGGCGGGGGGAACTTTGGACGCGGAGGCGGAGGAGGGCAAGCCGGGGGAGACCGGCAGGAGCGTGGCGCGGAGATTTCGGAGTGCTTTCTTCCTATTGCCCTGAGGGGGCAAGATGAAATAGCCCGGGGCAAGCATCGCGCAGCCCCGGGATCGGGCGAAGCCGGTCCGCCGCGCTGAAAGTGCGGGATGGGGTGGGCCGCACGGGACGTCCCGTTGGACCGGCCCCATCGCCCCCCGTCAGGGTGCCAAATGCTCGAACCATGAACCCGGGGCGGCGCAAAGCCTTTGCCCCGGGCTATCTCATTTCGCCCCTTTGGGGCTTGGATTCAAAAGCCGTTGTCAACGGGCAGAGCAAGCTGCCGCAGTCCCAAGCTTCCCCATTGTGGATTCTCTGGTAAGAGCCTCCGATGCCCGACCCCGCCGAACGATTCCTCACCGCCGCCGTCGCCCCCCTGGGGGACAATGCGGAGCTGCAAGTCATGGCGCGGCGGGAGTTGGACGGGTGTCTGGTTGACGGGGGGACCGCGGAGTTGGCGAAGGCGGCGGCCGCGCTTGAAAGGCCGAAGCAGCGGCGTAAATGGCGCATCGCACTCTATGCGATGACCGCCGCCGTATCGATCTTATCACTCGGGCTGCTGGTGCGGATGTGGCCCGTATTTCCGACCCTCTGGGACCTGGTATACCCGTACATCGTGCACATCTATGCGCCAGACGGCGGGGCACCGGTCAGTTCGCCCAGCCCTGCGACAATGGAAGCCATGCTCGGAAAGAGTCTTAACCAAGAACAAAGGCTGCTTCTATTCGGTGACACCCGCCAAACCGATCCCCCGGCGCGCTACAAAGCATTGTGGAACTCCGAGCCGGAGAATCCGGCTTACTTCGCAGACTACGCGCTTCGGTACATCGAAGAACATGGTCGTCTGCCCGCGAACTTTCTCGAAACCGCGGACAAACTGGACCCGGGCAATGCGTGGTTCACCGTGGTGGCGGCCGGTGTGGCGGCTGACGGATCGGTCGAGCGGGACCGCTCGTCGGCCAATGCCGATGAATTCAACGCTCCGAGCTATACCATCCTCGATCAGAGCCGGATGAATGATGCATTGAAGTTGTTGGAGATAGGAGCCCGTCAGCCGCGCTTCGAATCCTATCAGAGTCGGCTGATGGCGGAACGGATCGCGCGTTTACCAACCCTTACGGACTTTTCCAGCCACATTTCAAAGTGCTTGTATCTCGTTGATTTCCCCTCGGATTCTTCCTGTTTTCTGAAGGCGTGTGAGGCTGCTGACGCCGCGGCATGGCAAGCCGGTGATGCAGGCAACAGCGAAGCCTTCCTCAAGATCGCGGATTGTTGGGAGCCAATCCTCCTCCGAATCATCGAATCGGACTCTTCGACCAGATTGATGGATGGCCTCGCGGAACGCGACATGCTGAGTATTACGACGAAGCGTTATGCTTCAACACTTCTGCCTGGAACTGATGATCTCCATCGAAAATGGAAACCCGTTCGTCACCGGATGAAAAAAGGGGGCGATGATCGCATCTGGGACGCTTACGAAAGACAGCGGCTGAAGGCCGGCATGCTGGCAGGTACGAATTTGTGGTTCGCCGCCGCAGGACCCAGCGAGGCCCCTTCCATCACCAACGCCGATCTCAAGCCGGGGCGGCTCGTCGAGCATGAGTTGTTCACCCGGCTGTGCGCGGCCGCGGCGTGGCTTGCATCCGGTCTGATGCTCCTGGCTGCGGCGCTCTACCGACGGCGGACGAACACGCTGGTGCGCCGGCTTTCGGAGCGGCTGGAGGACCTGCTGAAACCGTCCGACTGGGCGTGGATCCTCGGCGTTGGTGTGGTACTGCCAATTCTCTTCCATCTCGTGATCTATCGCCTCTCCCCTCTCGGCGCGCGGCAATGGAACATTGCGGCGTCGATGTTGATCGTTCCGTCTGGTCAAGTCGCGGCGATGAGTTTTCTCATGATTGTGCTGCCGGTAATGATCGCGCGCTGGTGCCTCGGCAAACGCGGAGCAATGCTCGGTTGGGAGAAAGGCCACGCTTGGATGGAATGGACCGCGGTGATCTGCGGCGCGATTTCGCTACCCGTCTTCGGCCTCAGCTTCGCCAGCGGCAAGGGCAGCGAAGCCGTGATGATGATCGCTGCAGCATTGCTCGGCATCCTCGTCCTCACGGGGCTGATCCTCGGCATCCGCGCCGTGTTCAGCAAGCGTCCCGCCTTGCTGCGGCGGGTGACCTTGTCGCGGGTCCTGGTGCCGGCCTATGCGCTGGGAATGCTGCTGATGGCCGCCTCGATGCCGCTCTACCACGCCGCGGAAAAGCGCTGGCTGGCCCAGGACCGGCTGATGGAAATCACCCCGGAAGCCCCGGCTCTGAGCCGCTACGAATGGGAGGTCGCGCAGGCGATGCGGGCGGAGCTGTTGGAAATCCTGAACACGAAATGAAACTGCTCGGACTGCATCATGTGGCGGTGATCGCCTCGGACTACGAACGCTCGAAGGCCTTCTACACGGAGGTGCTCGGGCTGGCGGTGATTGCGGAGATCTACCGGGAGCACCGGCAGTCGTGGAAGCTCGACCTGGCGCTGCCGGGCGGCGGGCAGATCGAGCTGTTCTCGTTTCCCGATCCGCCGCCGCGGACGAACGCGCCGGAGGCCTGCGGGCTGCGGCACCTGGCCTTCGCGGTGGCGGATGTGCCGGCGGCGGTCGGCGAGCTGGCGGCCATGGGCGTGGCCTGCGAGCCGGTGCGGGTCGATCCGCAGACCGGCAAGCATTTCACCTTCTTCGCGGATCCGGACGGCCTGCCACTGGAACTCTATGAGGCGTAGCTTTGGACTGCGTGCAGCCTGCTGCCGCTCTCCCTCGTCAGCCTGCTGACGAATCCCGGCCCCGACTCCACAGCAGGCTGTGGCAACAAAGCGGCAGCCGGCTGCCGCAGTCCAAGGTCAGCGCTTGCGCGCCGCCGCGGTGAGCTCGGCGACGAGGCGGTGCAGCACCAGCCGGTGGTCGAGGCCGGTGGTGACCAGCGAGCGGTCGGCTTTCAAGGCGGACTCCATCGCGCCGCGCAGGCCTTCCATGGTGAACTTCTCGGCACCGCGCAGGCACTCAAAAATGCCCCATCCATTTATGCCTCCGGCTTTGGTTCTTGGTAGCCAAAGCTGTTCAGTCTCCGGCAGATGGCCAAGCGCTTTGACGAAAGCAAACTTATTGCCGAATGGCAGCTTCTTCTGCAAAAGAAGCTTTGCCATAAATAAATTACGCACCGTTGGAATCATGGAAGCCCGCATTAGCGCGATAGCGCTCTCGCCGCGTTCGAGCTGTTGGTCGATGAGCTCCAGCGCCCGCGAGGCCCTGCCATTTTGCAAGGCATTGCCGATCTCGAACACGATGCCCGCCCGGCTCAGCGGGACCATCTTGCGGACGTCGTCGGGCGTCACCTCGCGGCGGTCGGGGCCGAGATAAAGATCGATCTTCTCCAGCTCGTTGCCGATCTGGCGGGTCGCCTCGCCGGCGAGCATGACGAACAGCTCCAGCGCCTCGGGCTCGAAGCGCAGTCCAAGGTCTCTCGCCCGCTTCGAGACCAGGTCGGCGACCTCGTCCTGCCAGCCGTCGCGGGAGGTGTCGATCTTGTCGAAAGTCCGCACCGTGGCGTTTTTCTCGAGGAACTTCCAGAAGGCGCGGCGCTTGTCGATGCCGGTGGCGCTGAGCAGGAAAACCACGCCCTTGCCAAGGCCGGCCTCGAGGGTGCTTTTGAGCGACTCGACTCCGGACAAGGTGCGCTCGGAACGGCCGGTGACGTCGTCGATCAGGAAGCTGGCGTTCTTCAGCCAGACCACCTTGCCGTCGCCGAAGAATGGCATCGTCTGCAGGGCTTCCACCACCGCGCGGCAGATCTGGAAGGCGCCTTCCACGTTGTCCGCGTTGCCATCGATCGTCTCGTGCGTGAAGCCGTCGTCGATCCCGCCGGTCAGCTCGCGGTGCAGCCGCAGGGCTTCCTCTTTCACGCGCCCGTCGTCGCTGCCGACGATGGCGTAAATGTTCGGCTTGGCGGCCACGCGGGAGGTTTAGACGGCGGACCGCGGTGGGGCAAGCCGTGAGCTCCGAAACAAAAACGCCCGACCGGGAGGACCGGACCGGGCAAGCGAAACGGATTCCGCGGCGGGCTCAATCCTTCTTGAAACCACCCCACTCGGAGGGCGAGATCAGGCTGTCGTCGTTCTTGTCGAGCTTGCCGAAGGCCTTCGCGAGGTTGCCCCGGGTGACGCCGGGAGCCACGCGGGTGGCGACGAACTCCTCGGGGTCGAGGAATCCGTCGTAATTGTCGTCGGCGAAAACGAAACGCTCGGAGCGATTCGGATTCAGGCGGCGACCGCCGTTCTGGAGAATGAATTGGTCCAGGAAGACCACCATCAGCGGCGTTACAGATGCAGGCGGGATAAAGATGGGTTGCGATCGATGGGTGCGAAGAGGCGGCGCGATCAATAGCCTCATCACGCTGAAGCGGTACTCGGTGACCACCGGGGTGTCGCTGGCACCGTAGGAGTTGGAGAACTCCTCGAAGTCGAGGACTTGGTTGCTGTTGGTATCCGCTTCGTTGAAGAGCTGGGTGAAGACGACTTCTTTACCGGACTTTTTCTTGATCGGGCTTAGAGCCATGGCTGGGGTCGCTAGGGCGGCAACAATTAGAAGGTGTGCAATTTTCATATAACGAAATCCCCGATGAAGGAGCCGCCCGGACTTGTCAATTCGTGACTCCGACCGGGGCCCATACCACCGGAAACAAAAATGCCCGGCCAGATCACTGGCCGGGCATGGAAACTTCCCGGAAAACCGGGGATGGGATCAGACAGGCATCACCGAAATGCCGAACTCCGCAGGAGAGATCTGGTTGTCGTTGTTCTTGTCCAGTTGGTCGAAGGCCTTCGCGGCCGAAGCTTCGCTGGAGGCGGACTGGATGCGCGTGGCGAAGAACTCGGAGAGGCTCAGGAAGCCGTTCTCGTTGTTATCGGCAGCCTCGAAAATCTCGAATTTGCTCGGCTTGATCTTGCGACCGCCGCTTTCGTAGATGAAGTCTTCCAGATAGATCCCGCGCTCCAAAATGATTTTGCCGCGCTCGTCGAAATTGATGAACCTGGCCAGATCGTCGAAGCGGATTTCAGTGATCCGCCGGGCGCTCGCTGGCACCGTAGGACCCGGCGAACTCCTCTTCATCGAGGATTTCGTTGCCGTCGGTATCGGCTTGGTTGAAGAGGTTGGTGAAGACGGTCACCTTGGCAGGCGACACTTTCCTTTCACCGGCAAAGGCGGAGGTGGTCATGGCGGCCAGACCGAGGCTGAGGAGGATTAGTGTTTTCATGGCGGCTCTATGAACGCAACGAATCCCCGTCCCTGTCAACCGGCAAGTGAGTAAGCCAAAATCATCCAATCACCCGGTCCCGCGCCGCGATTGCCGGCAATGGGCGACCCCTTCAGGTGGGATTGGACAACCCCCACTCCGCAGTCGTGATCAGCGCGTCGTCGTTGACGTCGAGCTTGTCGAAGGAATCAAAAATGCTGCCGCGGACCGCCGTCTTCTGGTTCCGGGTAACGGGGAATTCGAGGTAGTCGATGAACCCGTCCCCGTTCTTGTCGGCGAGGACGAAGATCTCTTCCTTGCTCGGGTTGAGCGTACGCCCACCCTTGGCCTCGATGAAATCCGCGAGGAGGATCCCGAGTTCCAAGACTTGGACGTCGCGGGAAATCAGAATGGAGGAGGCAAGGGCATTGAATCGGTATTCGGTCACCACCGGCCGCGGGCTTGCGCCGTAGGAACGGGCGAACTCTTCCTCGTCAAGGAAGGCATTGCCATCGGTATTGGCCTCGTTGAAGAGGCGGGTGAAGACGGCCTCGCGGGCGGACTTCTTTTTGACCGGCTCACCCGCGGACACGGCGGCTGGAATGAGGGCAAAGCCAAGTGCGGCGAACAACAGATATTTCATGGCACGCTCAGTAACAGCGGGATCCAGCACTCCTGTCAAACGGCAACTCGGAGGCAGCCGCTAGTCGCCCATCCGCGGCTTTTCTTCCCCCGCCTTCTTGCGCTCCCGGGCTTCGCGGAAAAAGCCCTGGATCAGCGCCAGAGATTCCTCGCCGCGCACGCCGGAGACCACCTCGCAGCGATGGTTGAGCGGCGGGTTGGCATCGAGCAGATTGATCCACCCGCCCGCCGCGCCGGCCTTCGGGTCCGGGCAGCCGAACACGACCCGTTCCGGCCGGCAGTGGACGATCGCGCCGGCGCACATCGGGCACGGCTCCTTGGTCACATAAAGCGTGCACTTTTCCAGCCGCCAGTCGCCAAGCGCGCTCTGGGCGGCGGTCAAGGCGAGCATTTCCGCATGGGCGGTGGCGTCCTTCAGCGTCTCGACCTGGTTCCAGGCGCGGGCGATGATCTTGCCTTCGTGCGCGATCACGCAGCCGACCGGCACCTCGGTCGCCGCATACGCCTTGCGCGCCTCCCGCAGGGCCTGGCCCATGAAGAAGTCGTCGCCGCCGAGGTCGATGATCGGATCCACGCGGGGAGAAGAAAGTGCCAAGGAAAAAAGTGCCAAGTGCCAAGTTCGGAAAGTGCCAAGGAAAAGCAAAAGGCATGAGCCCGGCGGTCCCTGTCCTACCTTGGCACTTGGAACTTCTCCACTTGGAACTTTCCCCGGCCTTTGGCACTTGGAACTTTGAAACTTGGAACTTTCCCCGGCCTTGGCACTTGGAACTTCGAAACTTGGAACTTTCCCCCCCTTGGCACTTGGAACTTCTCACTTGGAACTTCAAACTCCGCCGCGTGATCCCGCCGACCTTTCGCGACCGAGTCATCGCCCCTTCCCTGCTTGCCGCCGACTTTTCGAAGATCCGCGAGGAAACCACCCGCGCCATCAAGGCCGGGGCCGACTGGATGCACCTCGATGTGATGGACGGCCACTTCGTCGACAACATCTCCTTCGGCCCGGCGGTGGTCCAGGCGGTGCACGAGACCAACGACATCTTCCTCGACGTCCACCTGATGATCTCGCGGCCGGACCACTTCCTGCCGCGCTTCATCGCCGCCGGCTCGGATTTGATCACGGTCCACGTCGAGGCGGAGCACGACGTCGCCGAAACCCTGCGCCGGATCCGCGAGGCGGGTTGCCTGGCCGGGCTGGCGATCAATCCGGCCACGCCGGTCGAGGCGGTGCTGCCTTTCCTCGATCAGATCGACCTGCTGCTGTGCATGACCGTGGTTCCCGGCTTCGGCGGACAGGCTTTCATGGAAGAAGTGCTGCCGAAAATCGAGACCGCGGCCCGCTGGCGGGACGAGCGCGGCCTTTCGTATCACATCGAGGTCGACGGCGGGATCGATGCCGTCACCGCCGGGCTCTGCGCGAAGGCGGGGGCGAACGTGCTGGTTGCCGGCTCATCGACCTTCCGCGCGCCGGACATGGCGGCGGCGGTGAAAGCGATCCGCGACGCCTGATACCGACGAAAACACCCTCCGGCGGCGCTTACCACCGGACCGCACCATGAAACCGAGCACCCTGATCGCCACCGCCGCCGCCCTGGCCGGCTTCGCCACCGGCTGGCTGCTGAAGCCGGCGGGAGAGCCGGGGGCAAGCGAAACTGCAACCCCGGAGCAAGCCGCGGGCACCCGTGCCGTCGGCGGTGGAAAATCTCGCGAACGCGACGACTCGCCACTGGTATTCAAGTCGCGCGGCGGCGGCGGCGAGGCAAAGGCCGACCCGGAGCTGGCCACCGCGCAAGTGGCCTTCGAGCGGGGATTCGGCAATGCCACCGAGCGCGCCGAGAACGGCCGGCTTTCCCGCCTGTCCGAGGCACTCGGCCTGAGCCCCGAGCAAAAAGCCACCATGAAAGTGCTGCTGGCCAACCGCAGCGACAGCTCCCGCCTGTTCAATGCTGGTGGCCTGAGCCCGTCCGAAATGATGGCCCAGGCGGCCCAGGCGGAGCAGACCTTCGGGAAGCAGTTGGAGAAACTGCTCGATCCCGAGCAAAGCGCGGCCTTCGCCGCACTGCGCCAGCGCGAAAAGGAAAACACCGTCGAGGCGAAAGCCCAGCGCGACCTTGCCGACCTGATCGGCCAGATCGACCTGTCTGGCAACCAGCGCGAACTGGCGCTGGAGGCGCTGCGCGGGGGCAGCGAGGAGGCCCTCGCGAAACTTCCCGCCGGCTGGAGCTTGATCAACGAGGCCGCCAGCAAAATGGGCGGAGCACGTGCCGCGGTGATGGAGGAAATGAGCGAGTTCATGGGTGACGACAACGCAATGGCCGACACCCAGGAATTCCACCGCCGCCTGAGCCAGTCGAAACGCGCGGCGATGGAGCGCAGCATCGCCCGTCTCGGCCCGATCCTCACTCCCGGCCAACTGGCTCAATACCGCTCGGCCATGGAGGCCCGCATCACCTTGATCGAGCAGGTCATCCCACCGAAATTCGAGAGACGCTGACATGCTCCGGATCAATTGCGAACCCGTCGATCCTGCCTTGATCGAGGATACCTTCGTCCGCCTCAAGGCTGAGGCGGAACTCATGAGCGAGGTATCGTGCTGCGAGCGCGACGGGGAATTCCGTGCGCAAGCCGAAGAGGAAGTCATCGACGGCATCCTGCTCGCCCAAGAAGCCGAGCGGAGCATCCCCGCCCCCCCGGCCGACGAGGTCCGGAGTGCCTTTGAGGACACCCTGCGGCAATGGCGGCAGCACGGGGCATCGTGGGATTTGCTCGATGCCCAGCGCGAATCGCTGCGCGCCGAAACAGTGTCGCGGCTGCGAATGGAGAAATTCACCACGGGACTCTGGAGCGGGCTGCCGGAGCTCACCTCCGATGACCTTCGTACTTGGTATGATGCCAATGCCGCCCGCTTCCGCACGCCGCCGGCCGCACGGGTGCTGCACCTGCTGCGCGTTCCGGAAAATCCGGACCCTTGGGACGACTACGCGGTGATGCTCGACCTCCGCCACCGCGCTCTCGGTGGCGAAGACTTCGCCGATCTCGCGCGGGAGAACACAATGAAGCGCGGCGGCGAGATCGACATGGATTGGATCGAGCAGCAGCGCGTCTTCAATCCCTTCGAGACGATGCTGTTCTCCCTGCGTGAAGGCGAAATCAGCCCGGTGTTTTTTTACGAACAGTCACTGCACCTCGTGAAGGCGGTCGAGGTCAGGCCCGCGGCGGTGAAGCCCTTCGAGGAAGTGGCGGATAGCATCCGTGAAGAAGTGGAGCACGAACGCCGCAGGCAGGTATTGAAGGACCTGGCGGCGAAGCTGCGCGAGACCGCGGTGGTGGAGCGCTAGCGCTCGGGTGCCTCGATCAGGACGTCGACTTGCTGGCCGACATAGACCGGGGTGTCGGCGGGCCTTTGCAGGGAGAACATGACTTGCAGCACTCGGGTATCGACACGCTCGGTACTCGCGCCTGTTAGAGAGACCTTCGGGATGATGTAGGGCTCCACCCGGAGGAACTCGAGCGGCATCGAAACCCGCGGATCACCCTTGAGGGTGGCCACGGCCTTCTGGCCGGGGCGGATGCGGGTGGCGTTCTGCTCGTCGATGTCGGCGCGGACCTGGAGCTTGCCGGTGTCGCCGATCACCATGGCGGGCGACCTTGGCGAGGTGGCGGCGTATTCCCCGGCGCGGATGTTCACCTGCAAGACGGTGCCGGCCTGCGGTGCCTTCATGGTCAAGCGGCTGATCAGTGCGTCGAGCCGCTGGACCGCAGCTTCCGCGGCGGCGACTTGCGAACCTGCGGCAGCGAGCTGCGCGGTGGCGATGGCCATGTCGTCCTCGGCGGCATCGAGCTGTTCGCGGCTGATGGCCTGCGAGTCGCCGAGGCTTTGCAAGCGGTCGAGCTGGCGCTTGGCCTTTTCCATGAAGGCATCGCGCACCGCGAGTTCGGCGCGGGAGACTTCTAACAAGGCCTGCTGGTTGATCTTCTCCGCCTGGAGCTCGCGGTCGTCGACCCGGAACAGCGGCTGGCCGGCCTCGATCGCGTCGTTCACCTGCACCATCACCTCCATTACCAACCCGGGCGCAGGCACGCCGACGGCGACGTTTTCGCTGAGCGCTTCAAGGATGCCGGTGGCGGCGACGGCGTGCAGGAACGGTTTGGCAGCGGGGGCGACCGGCGGGGTGTCGGCTTGCGGCAGTTCGTTGTCGCCTTGCTTGCGCATGACGGCGGCCATCGCGACGACGCCGGCGACGGCGCCGATGATGGTGGTGTAACGGACAATGGCAGAGAACATGGCGGGATGGATTTCAGTGCGGGACTTCGTGCTCGAAGTGGGCGACTTCGCGCGGGTCGGTGCGGTGGACATCGACGATGCAGCCATCGTCCATGCGGGCGATGCGGTCGGCGTAGGAAAAGATGCGGTTGTCGTGGGTGACGATGATTACCGCGCGGCCGGCGGCGCGGGCGACCTGGCGGAAGAGATCGAGCACGATCTCGCCGTTCTTCGCATCGAGCGCGGCGGTCGGTTCGTCGCAGATCACCAGCGGCGGTTCGTGGACCAGCGCGCGGGCGATCGCGATGCGTTGCTGCTGGCCGCCCGAAAGCTTGCCCGGCCGGTCTTTCCAACGGTCGCCCATCCCCACGGCATCGAGCACCTCGCGAGCCTTCTTTTTCGCGGCCGATGCAGACACGCCGCGGATCAAGAGCGGCACGCTGACGTTCTCGGCGCAGGTGATGGTGGGGATCAGGTTGAACTGTTGGAAGATGAAGCCGATGTTTTGCGCCCGGAAGCGGGTGAGCGCGCCGCCGCGCATGCGGTGCAGCGGATTGCCGAAAACGTCGATCTCGCCGGAGTCGACGCCCATCGTGCCGGCGATCGCGCTGAGCAGGGTTGTCTTTCCGCACCCTGAAGGGCCGACAAGCATCAGGATCTCGCCTGTCAGAGCCTGGAGGCTAACATCTTTCAGCACGTGAAGCCGCGCGGCCCCGTCGCCGAAGCTTTTGTTCACGCCGCGGACATCGACCGCGATGCCGTTGGAAGAAGTGGGTGTATCCTTGGCCATGGCGATCAGGCGCGGAAGACCATGGCCGGCTCGAAGCGGCTCAGGCGGAAGATGCCGAGCAGCGCGGCGAGACTGCAGATGGCGAGGATCACGCCGAAGGTGGCGACCGGAATGATCCACGGGAGGTAGACCGGCGGCTGGCCCCGCTCGATCGCTCCCGCGGCGAACATTGCGCTGGCGGCGAGCCCGAGGCCGAAGCCGATGAAACCGACGGTGAAGGCCTGGACGATGAGCATCATGCTGAGGCGGAAGCTCGAGGTGCCCATCGCTTTCAGCGCGCCGAGGTGCATCAGGTTATCCAGCACGAAGGCGTAGAAGGTCTGGCAGGCGATCGCGATGCCGACGATGAGCCCGATGACCACGGTGGTGCCGAAAGACACGGGGATTCCGGTGTTGCGGACATACCACCAGATGGTCGAGCTGTTGAAGTCCTTCTCGTTCTCGCCGAAGTCGCGGTTGACGAAGGCTTTCAAGCCGGTGGCCTTCTCGATCGCCGTGGCCGCTTCATCGACGCTGACGCCATCGACCGGGCCGGCGATGACCGCGGAGAGCATCTTGCGGGACGGCGGGGTGTATTGCAGCGCGCGTTCGTAAGTGGTCCAGACGTAGGGCCCGCCGGTGAAGGAGCGCTTGGCCTCGCAGATGCCGACCACGCGGGCCTCGATGTCGTTGATCTCGAAGGTATCGCCGAGCGCCAGCGGGCGCGGCCGGCCTTTCGAAAGGCGCTCCACCGCGAGTTCGTCGACGATCACCGCGTTCGGCAGGCAGAGGTCGGTCAGCGTGCCTTCCAGCATCCGGGTCGGCGCGCCGGCCAGCGAGGCGGAGTCGATGCCGACGAGCTGGATGGTCTTGAACGAGCCGTTGTCCATACGCACCCGCTGGATCCCGGAGAAGACCGGCATCGCCCACGCGACTTCCGACACCGAGCGGACACGGGCGACGTCGGTGTCGCGCAGCGGGTTGGTTTCGTTGACCTGCTCGACCCGTTCTTCCACCACCCAGATCGGCGCGCCAACGTTCTTCAGCGTGGAAGTGGTCCATCGCATCAGCCCGCAGAACACGCCGGTTTGTTGGACGATGAGGAAGGTGGCGAGGAACAGCCCGGCGACCAGCATCAGGTACTTGGCCGTGTCGCCGAAAAGCATTTTGAGGGCGAGGCCGATCATCGTCAGGGAGGAACGACCGCAGAGTAGCAGGTGAAACCCCGCGTGCAACGGGGATCAGCCGCCGCCTTTGAGAGCGTGATCCGCCTTCACGTCCTCCCCCGCCCAGATCCGCTTCTGGGTCCAGGGCTTCGCGGGTTCGGTCCAGAAGGGATCGTCCGCCGGCAGGCCTAGGTGCTGGAGGCCGGCGAGGCAGAGGTAGAGGCTGCCGGTGGAGATGTAGCTTTCACGGATCGACGGCTGATGGCCGACCGCTCCAACCTGGAGCCAGCCGTCCTTGTCGAAGGTCCCGGGCGCGGCCATCGTGCGGCGGATCACGGCGGTCAATGCGCCGCGAACCGCGGCGGGCTCGGCGACTTCCCTGCGCCATGCCATGTGCGCGAGATGCTGGAAGGCGCCGAAGCGATAGGCGGCGGAACGGCCGATGACCGGATAGCTGCCTTCGGGGGAAACCAGCCGTTCCTGCACCACGGCGTAGCGTTTGGCCCGGGCGACGACCTTCGGCAGGCGGTCGCCGAGCGGGTGCTTCTTCTCGCGGCAGACTTCGAGCACGGCGAGCATCGCGGGCTGGATGACGAAGCTGTTGTAGTAGTCCCAGTGGTATTCCGGGCCGTCGCCGTAGGTGCCGTCGCCGACATACCATTCCTCGTGCTTGTCGAGGGCGCGCTGGATCGGGGCCATTTCGCATTCGCCGGTGCACTTCCACAGCGCGGCCTCGACCAGCGCGGAGAAGAGCAGCCAGTTGTTCTCGCCCGGCTTGATCGCGCGGGTTTCCTTGAGCGCCGCTACCACGTGCGCTTTTTCCGCGTCCTGCAACGGCGTCCATAGTACTTTCGGCGCTTGCAGCAGGGCCTGGGAGAGGAAGGCGGCGTCGACCAGCGGCTGGCCACCCTTGGAAAAGTTCATCCGGTCGGGCGAGGCGGGATCGGTGGCCATCACCAGCGCCTTGCGGGAGAGCGTGATGTATTTCGCACGGAGCTTGCCTTCCGGCGAGTCATCGGGGCCGAGCGCGAGCCACGGGGAAATGCCGGCCAAGGTGCGACCGAAGGCTTCGAGGTGGGTGCAGTCCGCGCGGTCCTTCTCGCCGGGGCCGAGCGGGAGCTGCTGCTTCAGCTTGCCCTCCGCCAGCGCGCCGATGACCGGCCGCGCGATGCGGTCGAGGGTCTGGACGGTGAACTCGCGGTCCTCTCTCCCGCTCCGGGCGGCGAGGGGGAGAATCGTGGCGACGAGCAGGGAGAGAACGTGGCGCATGGCCGGAGCATCGCTGCCGCGGGGAAGTCGCACAAGTTTGCAACTACTTCAGCCACGCCTTGAAGGCCGCTTCATCGGCCGGGAGCTGGATCGCGACTTTCTCGCGGTCGGCGAGGATGGCGAGGCGCTCGGGGATCTCGACGACGCCCTTGCCGATCTCCTGCTCCATCACGTCGAGGAACTTCGCCGGGTGGGCGGTTTCCAGGGTGATCGTCGCATTGCCCGGATGCGCCGCGCGCCACTTGCGGGCGGCCAGCCAGCCGACCGCGCCGTGGGGATCGATCTCGTAATCGTAGAGAGACTTCACCTCGCGCACCGCGGCGCGGGTCTGGTCGTCGGTGAAGGCCATGCCCTCGATCTTGCCGCGCATCGCTTCCCACGAGTTCCCGAACAGCGCCTGCATGCGGGCAAAGTTCGACGGCGCGCCGACGTCCATCGCGTTGGAGATGGTGGCGGTGCTGGGACGCGGGCGGTAGTCGCCGGTCTTCAGGTAGGCCGGCACCACGTCGTTGAGATTGGTGGCGGCCAGGAACTTCTTCACCGGCAGGCCGAGCTGCACCGCGAACAGGCCGGCGGTCAGGTTGCCGAAGTTGCCCGAAGGGATGACGAACACCGGTTCGATGCCTTCCGGCAACTGCCGGGCACCATGGAGGTAGTAGAAACTCTGCGGGACGAGCCGCGCGAGATTGATCGAGTTCGCCGAGGTGAGATTGAGGCGTTCCGACAGTTCGCGGTCGAGGAAGGCGGACTTCACCAGCCGCTGGCAGTCGTCGAAGGTGCCGTCGATCTCCAGCGCGGTAATGTTGTCGCCGAGGGTGGTGAGCTGCTTTTCCTGGAGCCCGGAGACCTTGCCCTTCGGATAGAGGATGATCACCCGCGTCCCCGGCACCCGGTGGAAGGCGGAGGCGACCGCGCCGCCGGTGTCGCCGGAAGTGGCGACCAGCACGGTCAGCTCGCGGTCCTCGCCGCGGGTCAGCCAGGCCATCAGCCGGGCCATGAAGCGCGCGCCGAAATCCTTGAAGGCGAGCGTCGGCCCGTGGAAGAGCTCGAGGATGTGATCGCCCGGCGCGAGGGTGATCAAGGGCGCCTCGAACGACACCGTGCCCTCGACGATTTCCTTCAGCGCCGCGGCTGGCACGTCCTCGTGGAAGAACGCGTGCGCCACCGCGTAGCCGATTTCCTGGAAGGTCAGTTCCCGCCAGATCGCCCAGAATTCCGGGCCCAGCACCGGCAACGTGTCGGGCATGTAAAGCCCGTTGTCCGGCGGCAGCGAGCGGAGGATCGCTTCCTTCAGGCCGACGCGGTGGGCGGGGTTGTGGGTGGAGTGGTAGAGCATGGAAGTGACAACGGGGTCGAAGTCCCAAGTTAGAAGTTCCAAGTGCCAATGAACGGCCGCAGACCCAAGGTCAAATCGGCAGCTGTGCCTTTCTTGGAACTTGGACCTTCTTACTTGGAACTTTTCTCATCCACCACGTGCACGCCGCGTGGATTGATCCGCGAAACATACACCTGGTTGCCGAGCGGGATGGCGGAGAAGACCTTCGAGATCGCCTCACCGACTTTTCTCGCACTTTCCTCGCCTTCGCAGAGCGCGAAGACGCTGGGGCCGGCGCCGGAGATCGAGAAGCCGAGGGCACCGGCCCCGAGGGCGGCGCGCTTGGCCTTGTAGAACTCGGGGATGAGCTTCTGGCGGCGCGGTTCGGCGATCACGTCGTGGATCGAGCGCGAAATCAGGCCGTAGTCTTCCTGGATGATGCCGCAGAGCAGGCCGCCGAGGTTGCCGATCTGCTGGGTGGCATTCACCAGCGGGATCTCCTTCGGCAGGATCTCGCGGGCAACCTTGGTCAGCACCTCGATGTCCGGGTGGACGACCGCTGCCCAGAGGTTCTTCGGCGCGGGGAGCTGGGCGACATCGAGCTCCTCGTTGGAGCGGATGAAAACGATCCCGCCGAGCAGGCAGGGCCCCACGTTGTCCGCGTGCCAGGCCCCGTCGGCCGAGGCCTCGCCGGCCATCGCGAAGGGCAGCAGCTGCTTCTTCGAAAGCGGTTCGCCGATCAGGTAGTTCACCGCGTAGGCTCCGGCGACGGCCGAGGCGGCGGACGAGCCGAGCCCGGAGCCGAAGGGCATTTTCTTGTGGATCTCCATCTCGATCCCGCGGTCGGTCATGCCGAGGTGGCGCAGCAAATCGAGCGCGGCGACGCCGGCGGTGTTCTTCTCCGGGTTCTTCGGCAGCTTGCCGTCGTCGCCGGTGATCGCGGTGATGTGGAGGCCGGGTTTGTCACAATGGCGGACGACGATTTCGTCGCCGGGGGCATCGATCGCGAATCCGAGCACGTCGTAGCCGCAAGCGACATTGGCGACGGTGGCGGGGGCGAAAACACGGACTTCCTGAATGGCTTCCTTCAACATGGGCGGGCCGGGAGCAAAAGCCCCAGGGCTTGAAGACTCAAGACTCAAGACCACTGATCTGCGGCATCCCGGCCTCGCGATCAACGGGCTGAGCTTGTCGAAAGACCCGCTTTTCGCCCATGAAAAAGCGCTTCCCGGAAGCGGCGGAAAGGCGGATGGACGCGGAGCCGAGGGCCGCCCTGGATCGGTGGCCTGAAACGGAACAGGATGCCGGCTTTCCCGGTAGCCGAACCGATGATATCGGGGCCTCTTCGGGAAAACCCTTGCCGCCGGTCTTCAAACCCCGGAAATCCGTGGCGTGATCCGCAAGGCCTTCCTTCCCGGTGCCGGGCTCGGCACGCGTCTGCGCCCGCTGACCGACCTGCTGCCGAAGCCGCTCGTCCCGCTGTTCCATCGGCCGCTCATCGAGTGGGCCATGGAGTCGTGCCGCGCGGCGGGGATTTCGGAGTTCGCGATCAATACGCATCATCTGCCGGAGCGATGGCGGATGGTGGATGGTGGATGGTGGATGGAGGGCGAAGGCATTTGCGGCGGGAACGGGCTGCCTTCGACGAGCGGAAGCTGGCAGGGATTGCCACTGCACCTTTTCCACGAGCCGGTGCTGCTGGAAACCGGCGGCGGGGTGAAAAACATCGAGGCCTGGGCCGCGGGCGAAAGCGTGCTGGTGCACAACGGCGACATTTTCAGCTCGCTGCCGCTCGACCGGTTGATCGCCGCGCACGAGGCGTCCGGGCTTCCCGTCACGCTGGCGCTGCGCTCGGACGGCGTGGCAAAGCACATCGCACTCGATGGCGACCGCGCCATCGACATCCGCGGGATGCTCGGACGGGAGGAAGGGACGCACGTCTTCTCGGGGATCTACTGCTTCAATCCCGAGCTGTTCGGGCTGATCCCGGCGCGGGAGAAGATTTCGGTGATCCCTGCTTTTCTCGAGTTGGCGAAGCAAGGTCGACTGGGTGCGGTGGTGCTCGATGACGGCGATTGGCGCGATCTCGGCGACCCGGCGAGCTACTTGGCGGCACATCGGGAACTGGCTCTCGCTCCCGCGGTGCATCCGGACGCGATCGTTGATCCCTCGGCAAAGGTCGAGCGCAGCGTCATCGGCCCGCGGGCGGAAATCGGTGCCGCGGCAGAGGTGCGGGACTCGGTGGTCTGGCCGGGAGCGAAAGTGGCGGCGGGCGACACCGTCGAGGACCGGATCGTCACCGGCTGATCGCTTTCCCGCGTTGCCGGGCTGCCGGGAGATTTTTCACGCCGCCGACTGTGCCTGCGATGGCGCTTACCCGGCACCCGCAGACCCACATCGACGTGGAGCGGTCCGTGGTCGATGGCGGCGCGGCGCGCGAGGATCAAGGCGACACCCGGGAACTGCTGGGCGCCCATCGGCCGCCGGCCCATTGCGTCCGAATCGCCTGATGCGATGTCTCCGGCCGACTCCGCGTGGCGGATTCGTCGCGCGGAACTGATGGATTCAAAGGGCATCATGCACCAGTGTTCGCTACGGATCTGTTGAATGACAGGCCGGGTTGACGCTTCGGACTATCTGATGGATTTCAGGTCCTTGGCACGTTCCCAGCTTGTCTTCCCGAGGGATCCCACACCCACACCCTGATATGAAACACACCAACACCACCCCGGTGCCAGACGCCATGAGTCTGGTCCCGGAATTGAGCATGCACGACACCTGGGATTCCAGGGCTGTGTCTGAATTGATCCGCTCGAAGTGCCGCTTCGGCGAAACGCCGGCCTTTCTTTTTGTCGGAAAGAAAGAAGCGGAACTGCTGCGCGGGCACTTGGCTGAAGTCTTCGGTGCTGAAGCGGTCGCCACCCTCCACCAGACCTATTACATGGGGCTGGAAGTGGTGGAGATCGGCTGCGACAGCTTCCTCTTCACCGCCGGTCGCAAGGTGATCCGCACCCTGCAGGACCCGATCGCGCGTCGTCCCGCCTGGCGAGATCGCGAGACCGAGGCGATGTGGCAGTTCCGGATCTGAGCCGCCCATGGCTGTCGCCCCCGTGCCTTCCGCGTGATGGAGGGCACGGGGGCGAAAACCCAAGGTGAACAAAATTTTGACAAACCCGGAAGCGACCGCTAAAGACCCCGCCCCCGGCCGTGGAAAACCACCGGCCGAACCCCGAATCCTCACGCCTTTTCTGTCATGGCCACGAAGCACGTCCTCAAAGCGGAACCCCGTCAACGCACCGGTTCCGGAGTCCTCAAGCAAATGCGCCGCGAAGGCTGGGTTCCTTCCGTCATGTACGGGCAAGGCACTGATAACAAGAACCTCAAGGTCGACGCCAAGGCGTTTAGCGAGCTTCTTGCCCACAGCACCTCGGACAACATCCTCATCAACCTTGAAATCGGCGGCGCCAACCAGCTCGCGTTCCTCAAGGCGATCCAGCATGACTCGCTCTCGGGCCTGGCCCTGCACGCGGATTTCATGGCGATCGACGAGACCACCGAAATCACCGCCTCGATCCCCGTCCACCTGACCGGTGAGCCGGTCGGCGTGAAATCCGGCGGCCTGCTCGAGCAGCTCAACCACACCCTCGAAATCCGCTGCGCCGCTGCAAAGCTGCCGGATACCCTCGAGTTCAACGTGACCCACCTCGACGAAGGGGACTCCCTGCACATTGGCGACGTGACCCTGCCCGAAGGCGTGGCCGCGACCCACGCCGCCGACGTCGTCATCGCCCACGTGGCGAAGACCGCCGCCGCCGTGTCCGAAAGCGCCGCCGCCGTCTGATCCTGCGATCTTTTTCAAAAGCCCGGTCCGCGCGAGCGGCCCGGGTTTTTTGGCACTTGGAACTTTTCACTTGGAACTTCAGCCCTCCATCCCCCTCGTCGTCGGCCTCGGCAATCCCGGGCGCCAGTACGAGGACACGCGCCACAATGCCGGTTTCATGGTGCTCGACCGCCTCGCGCTCCTCGCAGGCGTTCCTTTCGAGTCCAAGCCGAAGTGGCAGTCGCATGTCGCCAAGCTCCCCGGTTCCGGCGTGCTGCTGGTCAAGCCGCAGTGCTTCATGAATCTCAGCGGCCGACCGGTCCGCCAGATCGCAGCCTTTCACAAGTGGCTGCCGGAGAACGTGCTGGTGGTGTATGACGACGTCGCCCTGCCGCTCGGCAAGCTGCGTTTCCGCGAGAAAGGCAGTGCCGGCGGGCACAACGGCATCAAGTCCCTGATCGAGCATTTCGGCGGCGACGGCTTCCCGCGGCTCAAGGTCGGAATCGGCGGATCCGAGCCCGGAAACATGACCGGCCACGTGCTTGGAACCTTCCGTGTTGAGGAGCGGGAACTGCTTGAAAACACGCTTGCAAGGGCTGTGGCAGCCGTGCAGCTTGCGCTCTCCCAAGGCCTCCCGGCCGCCGCTAATTTTTACAACAACCCCAAGGAGAGTTCCGAACCACCAACACCGACATGAGCAGGAAATACGAAGGTCTAATCATCCTCAACACCAAGTTGCTCGAAGGCAGCGTCGACGACCTCGTCGCTTCCCTCGGCAAGGAAATCGAAGCCGAAGGCGCGAAGCTGGAAGAAGTCCAGCAGATCGGCCGCCGCAAGTTCGCCTACAACTCGAACCACCTCGAGAGCGGCCACTACGTGAACTACTTTTTCAAGGCCGAGCCGGACGCGATCACCCGCATCCAGGCCAAGCTCAAGCTGAACGGCCACGTGCACGTCCAGCACTACCAGCGCGTCGCCTGATTTTTGCGCTTGCGCTGTTCTCAAGAACAGCAGACGCTGGCTCTTTCCTAACTAGCTTGAATCTGCCATGGCCAATCTCAACAAAGTGATGCTGCTCGGGAACCTGACCCGGGATCCCGAAGTCCGATACACCCCGAAAGGAACCGCCGTCGGCGACCTAGGCCTCGCCGTGAACCGGCGCGTTTCGGATGGCAACGGGAATTGGTCGGATGAAGTGACCTTTGTCGATGTGACGGTCTGGGGCACCAACGCCGAAAACGCCCAGAAGTATCTCATCAAGGGCCGCGGCGTTTTCATCGAAGGCCGTCTGCAGATGGACACTTGGGAAGACAAGGCCTCCGGCCAGAAGCGCAGCAAGCTCAAGGTCGTCGCCGAGGTCCTCCAGTTCCTGCCGGACGGCAAGGGCGGGGCGCAAGGCGGCGGCGGCGGCGGCGGTGGAAATTACCAGCAGCGCTCCAGCGGTGAAGGTGAGTCACATCGCCCCAGCGGCGGCGAGGAACACTCCCAGCCAGCGCGCTCCGGCCCCCCACAGGGAGCCACGGCCGCCGACGCCGGCGACTTCCGCGAGGAGGAAGACGACATCCCCTTCTGATTTCGAAAGGCCGGGCCGCAACGCCCGGCCTTTTTCGTAAGGAGCCACGACACTCGGGTCGTGAGCCCGCTGCCCAGGCGGTTTCATGACTTCCAGATTGTCGGAGTCATGGCTACCAGTGTAGCACCTCGAAGGTGAAAGAGTGGATAAGCAACAACAAGGGCATGTCCCTCGTGGGCATCTCCAGCATTCTTGGCATCGGCCTTCTTTGGCAGCTCCTTTCCACCGCCGGAAGTTCTTCCCCGCCCGTTTCTTCCGGTTCATCCCCATCCGCAGCGGATCGGGCCACGCCGGGCTTGTCGGAGCGCCTGGCCCAGCGGCGCGAGGCTCGGGATGGCACGGCCACGAATGCATCCGCAGCCTTGCAGGAAATCTTCGCCCGCTGGGACGAAGCCAAGCTCGACCTCGGCGGCCAAGACTTGCTGAATGTCCGACGGGAAATTGCCGAGGACGCCGTGATGACGCTCGGGGGGAGCGATGGCTTGCTGAAATTCCTCGAGTTCCTGAAGAACGAAGGCCAGGGCGACCTGCGGGAATGGGTGATGACGGAGGGCTTGAAGGAGTTGTTCGAATCTCCGGAAAAGTCTCCCGCAGCACGCGAGTGGTTGCTGGGGATCGAGGATCTAAAGCTCCAGGAATCCCTGTGCTTCGCTGCGGGCATGGGCTTCAAAGGGCCGGGATTCAAGGACTACGTCGACACCTTCGAAAGCATCCATTCTCAGTCGCGCTTGCTAGCAGCCTGTCGGACTTAGAACAGCGACAAATCCATCCGACCCTGTCATGCTCCGCGCATGGCCGCCCGGTTCGTCAACATCGACCACGACACTCCGCTTCTTCTCCCGCCCGACCTGCGCGACT
>Ga0247843_1001081_pt1 | contig 58964 bp, 57 predicted proteins | sample LaCruzMarch2017__FD_192420 | JGI IMG/M metagenome (GOLD analysis project Ga0247843, IMG submission 192420) | Freshwater microbial communities from meromictic Lake La Cruz, Castile-La Mancha, Spain - LaCruzMarch2017_8m | ecosystem: Environmental > Aquatic > Freshwater > Lake | place: Spain...
GCGCTGAACTAGTGATGGACAACTTAAACCTGCTGATCGCTGGAAAAATAAGAACACTTCAACAGATCCTTAGGTTCTGGATCCATCGAAGTGTCGAGAAAAGAAAACACCTTTCAAGGTCTTATCCCAGAATCACAAAAAGATTTGGGAAAAGATATACCAACGCCAGCTCAGTTGAAAAGAGGTCTTAACCGAACGGCATTAACCTCAGGGTTATCATCTTACAGAGCAGTTTATGTTTATAAATAGAAGCTCATAAATAGAAGCTCATAAAGAGCGCAGCTTCCAGAGCTGGGTCCAAAGCTGCGTCCAGAGCGGCTTACAGAGCTGCGCTGGGTCTTCAATGAATCCTAGCACACGACGTTCTGCTTCGCGGAAGCGCCAAGCTTAAAAGGATTTGATCGCGCCGAGCACATCTAATTTTTTTACAAGAATTGGGTCGAGGGCATCACTGCCGGGCATCGCCTTCAGTTCATTCAAAGACCAACCCATGGGCTCCAACGGAGTTTTCTCTGTGCGATTTCTCAAAAACTGTTGATAGCGATACCACTCTGTTTTTTGGGCATCATCCTGACAGGAAGCAAGTTCGGCTGCTGAGGTCGCGCCATAGCGACGCTCGGGACACATATAGGGATCGTAGTCCATAAAGGGTGCTCGGCGAATCGCCTCGAGAAGATTGAATTTCACTTCTTGATTATTGCTGTTCACATAAGTGATCGTGCAGGCCTGAGCCGCAGAATTCCATGTATTCAAAAGCTCTGTTTTCAAAGTTTCGACAGTATAGTTTGCTGAGAGCAAGGGGCTTTTCGCGCGAATCAGCTCTTTATATTTCGCAAGGGACTCGGTCAGGCTGATCACTCGCTGTTTGAAAACGACGTCTCGGCCGGGGGTGGAGAATTTTTCCCAGTCACCTTGTGCGCCGAAAATATTACTCGGAAGCTGCGTGGGGTGAGGCTGCAAATGCATTCCTCTGTCCGTTGCTTCCCAAACTGAATCGCGACGAATCTGCATATTTTTGCAAACACTTTGTACGTCGGCCTTGAACTGCACGGAAGGATCGATGCGGTAGCGACCTTCTGACATTCTAAGTCTTAGAAAATCCAAATATCCCACACGCGCTTTGATCCCAGCTTCGTTGTAAGAAGCCCGGGCATTCACATCGGGAAATTTATCAAACTGTTCAGTCGAATAGTAATAGCCCATATCTTTGTCTTCGGCCATCTGTGCGGTGACTTTGCTGCTCCACCAAGATTTTCGGTAGGCGATGGGGCGGAAATTCTTAAAGCCTCCACCCAGGTAAGATTCCGCAAGCATCCCTTTGATCCAAGTTTGATCGACGACGCCAAAAGTGATGGAATTGTCTGGATGGGCATCGATATAATGGATATTACCGTTTTCTTGATCAATACGATAAACAACGGCCGTGTGACCATCAGTCTTGTAGATCACTGTTCCGGGAACAATTCCGCGTGAATCTAGGACGGGGGAATAAAAGTCAGGCTGTTCTTCGTTAATTTCTTTACGTGAGCGTTCGTCGTAATATGTTTCACCTTCGTTGCGCCAAATTCTTAAAGTCGCAGTGGAGGCAGAGTCCCTGAGCTTTTGAACCCAGCCATTGTAAAAATCCACTTTCGTTTGATCCGTGACCCAAGTTCTGCCAGCGACCCAGTTCCCGGCGCGAGCATATCTTGGATCCATAGAACGTTCTTGTTTTTTCAAAAGGTCTCTGAGCTCAACGACTTCGGCAAGTTCTAAACCTGGAATCGTGGAAATGTCTGGGGCTAAAGTCTTCGCTGCTCTATTTCCTGGGGGCGGCATTGGAATAATATAGGGTTCAATCACACCATTGTTGGCGGCCATAATTCTTTCAAAATAGAGCGTAATCTTCTCATTCATCTCAACTAGTTTTTGTTGGTCTTCTTCTGATAGGGCCCTCGAACGAATGTAAGACGCAAGACTAAATGGTAGTCCCATCCGATAGGAAAAATAAGTTCTCAAGTAATAAGGGAAATCAGCACAATCCGCATAGTGAAAGGCCTTCATGTCGATTTCATTTTTCAAGATATTAGAGGAGCTCAGCATGCACGAATCCACAGTGCTGCATTTTTTTGTCTCAACGCCCATTCCTAATTCATACACGAATTTGCGCCAGTTCGTATGATCTTGCTCTTCCCAGCCTCGGCCAAAGCGTGTCACCACCCAAGGTGATTTGGGACGGAGGCGAGAAGGTAAGCAGCCGATACCGGGTCCTTCTACAAAAAAGCGAACCGTGCGAACTCCATCAATCTTCAGGGTGTGAAGTCCAAAATATTTTTTATTCCCGCAGGTTTTTGCAAGTTTTGGATTGCCAGCAATCGTCTGATATTCGGCGACCATGCTTAAAACTTGTGGATCTTGCATCATGTCTTTAGGGATGCGTATGGCCTCTTGTCCAAAGGCAAAAGATGAAATGAGTAAGGTCACTAAGCCCGCGCTGATTCCCGTCGGTTTGGCGAATGCTTGGCTCAAATTTGTCACAGACGTTGACTTCGGCATAGGATCTCCCTCAAAGAAAAAATAAATCTGTCGTGGCTCCGGAGGTTGAGCAAAAGGAGTGCCGCCAAAAAATTGGGGATTCGCCAATGGCACTAGCCAGCAGCGATGAATAAACGCTTTATGATCGCCGATTGGGTTCCTGCAGCGGTGCCATCTTGTATTCAGTGAGTGAAAAAAATTCCCGGTCTTAGTGACGGGTCTGCGCCACACAGGCTGTGAGCTCACGACCTTTTTTATTCTGTGATTTACAAATTGTCTTCGCTTCCCTGACGCCCAGTTTCGGAATGGGTCTAGTGCCTGTCCGTAGGATCTCCCCTGAGGATTCAGCCCCAAAGCTTGCAGGTCGCCAGAAAACGACGCTTAGAAAGATAGTAAGAAAGGCCTTAAGAAAAGTAATCTTCTGAAAAGTGCTCGGCTTTGATCTCACGTTGAGCTCTTTTCCTGACCGCCGACCTTGTGAGTTTTGATCTCTTGGCCATCAAAGCGATAAAGCATTTGTTCGTTGTCCATCACCGTGGCTAAGACGACGGGGCGGCGCCAAATTGTAAAAACGTTTTTCAAAGTCTCGGTCAGAAAGTCGGGCTGCATATCGATGCCTTCCCAAGTATGAACTAAAAGCATTTCCCCACGATTTTCAAAATTCGCATCTTCAACGCGAATGATGGGCTGACCGAAGTTGGTCATATGGAAGAGAAGCTTTGCTTTGATCGCACGGAAATCCCGAGTGTCGACTTCAAATTTGCCGGTCTTCTGGTTAAATTTGTAAACAAACAGCTTGTTACGAATGCAAAAATCTTCGGTCAGAAATTCATCAATAAAAGTGACGTCATTATAGATTTTTCGCACTTCAAAAATCTTGGCCCGGCCTTCACCGAGTTTTTTGTCCCAATTTTTTCGCTCGCGAACATCATCGCATTCTTCCCAGGCGCGGCCATAGCGACCTTTGTTCCAGCGATCTTCGATGTCGCGAAAAAGCTCAATACCCACTTTGTAGGGATTGTAACTTTGGGGACTCATCGCCACAGTGCCGGAATGATGATCGGCATAATCGATAACTTCTGAATCGGTAAGAATTTTTTCTGTCATCAACTTTGTGTGCCAGTAAGAAGCCCAGCCCTCATTCATGGTCTTTGTCATACCCTGCGGTGCAAAGTAGTATGACTCATCGCGAATGATTGAAAGCACATCCACTTGCCAGTCCGCCATCGGAGCATAATCGATCAAAAATTTCAGCACGTCTTTCTGGGACTCAGATGGAAACTTATCCTTTTTGAGATCCGCTTCGGCGGTGCGCTTTTTCTGCTCTTCGACAAAAGATTTCGGATTGATATAGTTCCGCATGTATTCACGGTCGTAGCGTAAGAGAAAGCTAGCATCCCGAGGGGCTTCTGCTTTTTGTTCGATGCTTTTTTGAGAGTAAGGTGAATAGCGATCGATCAGATTTTCTAGGGACAGGCATGTGTCGACGAAAGATTCCACCACATCATAGCCATAGCGGTCCATATAACGGCGAATGCGAGTGGAATGGTTTGCCATGGCATCCATCATTTTGCGATTGGTCGGGCTGAACCACACATTATTCTTAAAAAAATCGCAGTGGCCGTATACGTGGGCCATCACCAGTTTTTGATCCATGTGCATATTGCCTTCCATCAGATAGGCATAGCAAGGGTCCGTGTTGATCACCATTTCATAGATTTTGGAAAGGCCATATTCATAAGACTTAGAAAGATGCTCGTATTCCATCCCAAAGCGCCAGTGTGGATATCTAACTGGAAAACCACCAAAGGCAGCAAACTGATTGATCTGATCGTAGGTAATGAGCTCAAAAATAGTTTCGAAGAAATCAAGACCCGCATCTTTGGCGAATTTGAGGATCTTTACTCGTTCGGCTTCAAGTTCAGGAGTTAAGTTGCCCACTATTTCCCCTTTCCTAAGAAGTGCTTGATTGAATCAAGGATGCCATCGCGATTTTCAATTTGGCTGAGCAGGATTCTTTCGTCGGCGGGAAATTCCTTCTGAAGGTCTTTTAAAAACTGCCCACTGCCGTATTTGCTTTCCACCTGGCCATAGCAGAACACGTTCGTATGAGGCATGAAAAATTCTTTCAGCAGTCGAATGCAAAGGCGGGTGTCTTCCCCGCTCCAATTATCACCGTCCGAAAAATGAAAAGGATAAATATTCCACTCGTGTGGAGGGTAGTCGTTCTGAATCATCTCCATGCAGAGCTTATATGCTGAGCTAATGAGAGTACCGCCGGATTCACTGGTGCGAAAGAAAGTATTTTCATCGACTTCTTTGGCGGCGGCATCGTGGATAATAAATCGAGTCTCCAGACCCTTGTAGTGCTTACGCAGCCACGCATTGATCCAAAAACTTTCGAGGCGCACGATTTCTTTTTGCTCCTCGCCCATGGATCCCGACACGTCCATCATATAAATCACCACGGCTTTGACCATGGGTTTTGTGATGGTTTTGAAGGTTCGATACCGAAAGTCTTTTCGAATGGGAATGATTACGGGATTTTCAGGATTGTAGGTGCCCGAAGAAATATAGCGCTGCAAAGCTCGTTTGTAGACAGATTTAAAATGCCTAAGTCCCTCGGGGCCCACTGGTGCCAAGCCTGAATACTTGGTCTTTGTTGAATCGATCTGTTTATTGCCTTTTGGCTGGATGTTGGGAAGCTCCAGTTTTTCGCCCAAGATTTCTGCAAGTTCCTCGACTGTGAATTCGGCTTCCATCATGTGTTCACCGGGATCGCTGCCGGCCTGACCCTTGCCTTGGCCCTGTTCGCCGTCTGCAGCGTCGCCAGGCTTGCCTTCACCTTGGCCGACCCCACCCTTTTGTTTGGGGCCATATCGAAAAGTAGGAATATCGATCGAAGGCAGAGGGATCTTGACGTAGTCTTTCTCCCGTTTGCCGATCATCTCGCCCTGGGAGACATACTTCTTCAGGTTGTCCTTAATCTTCCCTTTGATGATGTCCCGAAACCTATTGTGGTCCTCTTTGATCGACATTCAGCAATTCCGTTCGCTTAAAGTTTTATTACTTATTCTTCACATCGCCGCGAGCATAAATGCTGGCTACATAGTGCAGAATATCCGTCGCAGAAATTTCATCATAGCCAAAATCCTTAATCAGACGGGTTTTGACGATGTCGATTTTTTCCTGTGTGTCTTTGTCCACTACAGAGCTAACCAGGCTGGTGAGCTTGATGCTGTCCTTCTGGTCTTCAAAAAGTTTCAGCTCCAAAGCTTTGTTCAGGCGTTCGTTCATCTTGTAATTGAACTTCTTGCCCTCAACAGCCAGGGCGCCAATGTAGTTCATGACCTCACGGCGAAAATCCTCTTTGCGGGATTCAGGAATTTCGATTTTTTCCTCAATCGAACGCATCAGACGCTCATCGGGTTCCTCGTCCTGACCGGTAAAGGCATTGCGGACTTTTTCTTTCTGAGTATAAGCCTTCACGTTGTCGATATAATTACCGCACAGGCGAACCAGGGCACTTTCATCGGCGCTGATCGCGCGCTGAACTTCTGCTTTGATGATCTCTTCATATTCCTGGCGGATCACGCCCAAAAGTTCTTTGTAATCTTCGCGCAGTTCTTCGCCAGCGATCAGGGAATGATTCTTAAGGCCCGATTCCAGTTCATTGATCACCATAAAAGGATTAACTGAACCTCGATTGGACTGCTGAGCATTCACGATGGAATTCGAAAGCTTGTCCTGAATGTATCGAGGTGAAATTCCTTCCAAAGCTTCCCTTGTGGTTTCTTTGCGAAGTTCGCGAACATTGTCTTCGGTGTAGTTCGGCAAAGTCTTTCCATTATAAAGCTTGAGCTTTTGCAAACGGGTGAGGTTGGCTTTTTTAGGTTTTTCTAGCCGAGTCAGGATCGCCCACATGGCCGCCATTTCAATAGTGTGAGGGGCAATGGAGATCCCACGAATTTTTTTGGAATTGAAATCCTTCTTATAGATATTGATTTCATCCTTCCACTTGGTGATGTAGGGAATATCGATCTTTACAGTTCGGTCGCGAAGGGCTTCCATAAATTCATTGTCTTGAAGTCTGCGGTACTCGGGCTCATTGGTATGGCCAATGATCACTTCATCGATGTAAGTCTGCGCAAATTTCTTGGGCTTAACCCGGTGTTCTTGCGAAGCTCCGAGCAAGTCGTAAAGAAAGGCCACATCTAATTTGAGTACCTCGACGAATTCGATCATGCCGCGGTTGGCGACATTAAATTCACCGTCAAAGTTAAAGGCACGGGGATCTGAATCCGAACCGTACTCTGCAATTTTGCGATAGTTGATATCGCCAGTGAGTTCTGTTGAGTCCTGATTTTTTTCATCTTTTGGCTGGAAGGTTCCAATACCGATTCGATCCGATTCTGAAAGCAGCATTCGTTTCACTCTTACGTGAGACAATACCTTCATCAGATCGCCATTGTACTTTTCCATCAGGGCTTTGAAAATATAACGGCTGGGGGGAGAAAGTTCGCCTTCCACATTGACCCGGTAAATGCCTTCTTGCCCGCGATTGATTTCGTCGAAAATTTGAGGTCGCAATTCTTCAGGGATCAAAAGAAGGGGCTCTTCATGCATCGGACTCGGGAAAGTTTTTGAGCCTTTTCCAAAGAGCTCACCCAGTTCGCCTTTTTCGTCTGACCATTCGAAAGTGTAAAGGGCGCCTTTGTTGGTTTTTGAGTAAGCCTCAAGACCTTTCTTCAGCATTCGGCAAATGGTGGATTTTGCTGAACCCACGGGTCCATGAAGAAGAATGACCCGTTTTTCTGTTCCGTAGCCCAGCGAAGCGGCTTTCAGAACATTCACAAATTTCATCAGCGGAACATCCAAGCCAAAGACCGCGTCTTTGCCGTTGTTGGCTGCATCGTCAAAAAACTTATAGCGAATCACTGGCTTTTTAAAGTCGACGTACTCTTCAGTGCCGAAAGTCATAATCATGTCGAACATTCGTTGGAAGGCATTGCGAGTGATGGTCGGATCCGTTTTCACGAGATCCAAATAGTCGCCAAAGGATCCTGTCCAATTTGCATTAAAGATTGAATGCTGATTCTGCCATTGCCGCACAAACGATTGAAGATCCACCTTGGCCATCATTGCCTCCCGATTTGCAGAGGCACACCCTGCCTCTGCGTTCTAGTATGACCAAAGAGGATTGATTTGGGTAAATCTAAGAGTCAAAATTTTCATTTTTGTAGACCTGCATTAGGGCAGCTTAAAAAGCTTGTAGCCTTCCGGGACGTCGAGCTTAAAAACATCCTTTTGGCTTAGGACTTTAGTCCCGAGGGACCTGATTATTAAAGTAGCCACAAAGCTTGGCCCATTCAGCTGAACGCGGCGCTTGGCCTCACTTCTTTCCAGAATCTGGACCTTCAAATTATCTTTAGTGCAAAGGTCAACGAGCTTTTCGCCAGAGCAGCTCCACCCGGCGATGGCCTCGTCAAAAAAAATGGGAAGAAGAATTTTTGGGTCCAGGGGAATATGTAGAAAGGGCTTTAAAGACTCCGGTCCAGCTTGGCCTTTGTAAGCCTTTTTTTGCCTAGGCAAGACTAAAGTAAGCATTTCTGCCTCTAGACTGCCGACGGCACCCACGACTCCAAAGGTGCCTTTGACTTCCATTTTTAAGCTCGATGGACGCTTTGCCATGACTTCCAGGTCAACGCGTTCCTTTTTCTCTGTTTCTAAGTTTTCAACCTGCATGCGTGCAGACCACAGAGAGACGGAGGGGCTTTCAGTGGGCTGCGCAGCAACTTCAATTTCTTTAGGCACAGCAATTTTTTTATTTGCAGAAGCGCAACCAACTAAAAAAGCTAAGGCAAGGGGGGCAAGCCAAATTGCGAAGAAAAAGTGAGAGGAATTCTTCATTGCCCTAAGATCGCAGAGTCTAATTTCCGAGGCAATGCCCGAAGCTTATTTCGATGATGCTGGCTGACGAGAGTTTTCTGTAGGCAGTTTTTGATTTTCCACAGAGCTGAGCTTTTGATTGATCAGCTCTTGGCGCGGTTGAGCTTCCGCAGAGGCCGCAGCACGCCGATACATTTCCCGAGCTTTTTCAACCATACTCAGCTCCAGGTATGCGTCACCCAGATGCTCCGCAATGATGCTTTCATTCGGCTGCTTTTCGTGGGCTGCTTCGAGCTGAATGATTGCTGCTTTTATCTTCCCTTGTTTAAATAAAATCCAACCATAGGTGTCTTGGATGTATCCATCATTAGGGTCAAGTTCGAGAGCTTTTTTCGCAAGTGCCTCGGCTTCGCCCAGCTCCGAACCTTGTTCGGCCAAAGTATAAGCCAGATAATTGAGGGCTTGCACATGATTTGGATCGATCTCCAGCACTCGGCGCATGGAGGTAATCACAGCAGGCTTGTGGCCCGCGTGATCCGAAACAGTTCCATGATAAAAAATCAACTGTGCATTGTCTGGAAATTTTGCAATGCCTTCATTGAGAACGAGAGTGGCTTCAAGAAACTGAGCTTTGTCGTCGAGCAGTGAAGCTTTCAAGGCATAAAGCTGTGGTAAATCATTGCGAGTTTCAAGGCCCTTGGTCGTTAGTTCGAGAGCTGCATCCGTTTCTTTCATTTGTCGAAGAAGGTAGGCACCGTGAACCATAGCTTCACCGAAATAAGGCGAACCCGGCGGGACTTGTTTGAAATTGGCTACGGCTTCGGTTTTGTTATCGAGCTCTTCGTGCACTGCTGCTAAATAGAATCGAACTTTATCCGAATCAGGTACATGCATCAGGACTTCGTTCAGCTTATCTGCCGCCTCTTTGTATTGCTTTTGTTCGATCAAAATGAGAGCGATTTTTACTTTGGCATTCAGCATATCGTCGGCCTGTTTTTCAACAATACGGAGCTGTTCGAGGGCTGACGGATAATCTTCTTGCTCCAGAAAAAATTGGGCCAGCATTTCAGCAACCCTGGCGCTCGGACCCTGTTCTTTTTGATACTTCACAAGAACAGCCACTGCAGCCTTGTTGTCGTTACCTTTTAGGTGAGCCTGCGCTAAGGCAAAAAGTGCTTCGACATAGCTAGGTTTTGCAGCCAAGGCTTTTTCGAAAGACTCAACTGCTTTTTGTTTAGCACCCTTGCTTTCATCATCAAGATGCACCCGGCCTTTATAAAACCAGGCGAGATGAAGCAGCGGAGACTCATCCTGAGCTATTAACTTTTCAAAGTATTTGAGTGCTTTTGGATACTGCTTTTGCTCCGCATAGACTGCGCCCAAATAAAGATTCGCTTCAAAATGAAGAGGCTCGTTTTGAATGATGTATTCATATTCTTCAACCGCTTTTGAATAGCTTTTGAGGGAGCCATAGATGCCACCAAGCAAGATGTGCGCATCCACATTTTTGGGATCCAGTTCTTTTACTTCTTCTAAGATTTGGGTGGCTTGTTCCATTCGACCCGCTTTGACGTACTCACTTGCCAGGCGAACGCGCAAAGGAGCGGATTTTTCATCATGAAGTAAGGCTGCACGAAATTCGTCGATCGCTTCTTGGGGACGCCCGTCGAGGCTCATCGATTCGCCCATAGAGTAGTGATAGTCCGCCGAGGCTTGAGGTCCGACTTTCTTGTCGTCGATCGAAAGAAACTGGAGTTTTGATTGCTGCGCAGAATCATGATAAGCCGCCTCATAACGAGGGGTGGACTGAGGTTCCCGCGATGCGCATCCCCAGAGAGACAGGACTGCTGCCAGCGAAACAATCAGAATCTGGGTTACGCCTTTATGATCAGGGCGCATGGGCATGAAGCCTCCTCTTTGGAAGCTTTTCGGAAGGATGTGGAAAAGTCTTAAAAGGAAGAGGGGCTAGAAACCAAAAACTGGACTCTTTTTTCGAGCAGGATTAGCCAGAAACCGGACTGGCTGGGTCTTTGGAGCATGACTAAGGGCAAAAAAAGGGATCTTGAAAAATAAACAGGCTTTTTTGTCCAACAGCTTGACAAGCTGTGGCGCCCTGGCTAGGTTCCTCGAGCGTAAGACTTTTATACCTCTAGGGTCTCCGTGCAGTGCAAGTGTGCTGCACCAAAGACTCAGACGAAACGGGGGAGGCCAAATTTGATGAACCAGAGCGAAACCCTTACTGGAATTAAGCCGATGAACAGTAAAGTGAAGATCATCAAGAGATACCAAAATCGCAAACTCTACGACACTCAGCAGAGCTGCTATGTGACTTTGGACGATATCGCGAAGATGATTCGGACTAACGAAGAAGTGATGGTTATTGATAATAAATCAAAGAATGACATCACTGCAGCGACTTTGACTCAGATCATTTTCGAAGCAGAAAAGAAGGCTTCTCAGTATGCCCCTCTTTTCACTCTTAGAGAGATTATCCAGAACGGCAATGGTAGTATTTCTAGCTACTTAGCTAAATTGGGTGCTTTCCCTATGGATTACATGCAACGCCAGGCTCAGGTGACAGTGACTCCAGAAAGAGCTTCATCTGACAGCGTAAAAGAAAATCTGGAGCAGCGAGTGGCTCATGCAGCGGCTCGTGCAACAGCTGAATCAACTTCGAAGTCTGTAGCGGAAAAGGTGACCATCCTTCCCGGTATGAGCGAAGACAACACTCCGACTCTTCCTAATCCCAATAACAACGGATTTGGAACGACTTCAGGTTCTAACTAGAGCTTTTTGAAGGTCAACCCGGTTGGGCTGATTGGTTTGAAAAAATATTAGAGAGTTTTTAAAAGAGCTGGTGAAAACCGGCTCTTTTTTTAGCGAACGAGGCTGGACGCTTTGATCCTGTAGGCGTCCGATACTTTCTCCCAGATCGACTTTCCGCCGGCCCCGGTGATTTGAAGTCCAGCATCAGGCTCTGAAGTGGGCTTTCTGCCCGGCAAGTATTTACTGTATTTTCCAAGGGGTTCGTCAGCCGCTGCGTTTGAGCCTTTCGATGGGGATCCGCCCCCGCCGCCTTCGTAGCCATTGTTGACACCTGGAGGTCCTGGAGGAGCGCCGCCACGGGGTTTGTCTTTGGCTTCGCCCTTGCCTCCGCCACCAGTAATTCCTGCTCCGCCGCCGGTACCGCCACCGCCGCCGCCAGCTGCGCTCACAGAACTGCCGGGCTCTTCTGCACCAATGGTTTTATCCGAAGAGTTTGAGGGTGTATCGCCCTCGGCGACCAGCTTGTTGCTCTTATCTTTTTTCTTGGTTTCAGCAATTGGTTGTTGTTGTTGTTGGTTGCTGCCGCAACCTGGAAGACCGGGAGTCTTTTCGCATTCGCAAAGTGGTTTGAACTTAGCAATACGAGCGTTCACTTTCTGCACCCACGCTTGATGGGCTGGATTTGAATCCGATACGCCGCTGGAGCTGAGGATTACATTGCAATCGACCATGCAACCTTCGTCATCGGTGAGAACTTTTCCAGATCCAGTTTTGTTACTGCTGGACATGGTTGCAGGATTAAACTTGAGCTGACCCGGAGCCGCGCAAACATCTTTCTGGCATTCTTGTGCTTTCTTCTGCTGACAGAGAAGTTGCGCCAGCATTTGCATGATTTGGCCCATGTTTATAGAACCCATTTTCGAGTTGGCTTGTTCGGATTCGCCAGCCATTTTTTCACCCTTGTCAGCGTCAGCTTTGCACTGCTCTTTCTCGCCGGGTGGTTTTTTTTCACAAGTTTTTTTGATCGATGCTATTTTTTTCTTGGCATCGCCACATTTACTTTTTCCATCGCCAGCTTTGCCGCCGCAATCTTTAGCCATATTGTTGCCGCCGCCCTTGTCGCCGCCGCCTTTATCGCCGCCTCCGCCGCCGGGTGGTTGCCCCCCGCAGCCAGGCGAGCCTTGCCCGATCTGTTGTGCGGCTTGTTGATTAGTCGCCTCAACTTTGTTGCAATCCACTTTTTGGCCTTCATTCTTTTTCTGCATCAACATGGGTAGCATTGCCAGTGCCGCCTGCGCAGCTTGTGCAAATGGACTCGTATCTTCATTGCAAGCCAAGGCAGATTTTTCTCTGGAATCGAGGCATTCTTTGAGGGCTTCTTTGATTTGAGGTTCCTTTATAGAACTCAGCTCAGACTTAGCAGCAGTTGCCCCATCTAAATCAGGGTTAGCCACACTCATCGGCATCGGTACAATCAACATAAAGGAAAGCACTAAACTCAAAATTCTTTGAGATTTCGGATTGGCTGAAAACCAAAATGTCCTGCGCCGAGTGGATAACAGGCCCACGGGACACCCCCTATGACTTATCTTATCGGAGGTTTTCGGAACATCATGAGCGCTAAGTGCAACTATCTCAAAGTGCGCCAGCTAATAAAGCGCATTTGTCCCGATTTGAGATGAACATTGCGCAAGTCCAGACGATCGGCTGTGGGCCCGCCGCCGGAATTCAAACCTTGAAGAACGAGATCATACTCTCCTGAAGTGAGGCGAAAGCGTGCGACCTGAATACTTTGAGGCAAAGTCGACCAGTGGCGTAGATCAGCACGGTCCGAGGCGCGCATCACCACCCAAGCCACCAACCCAAGAGCTTGGTTTTCTTGCCGAATGCGTTCAGCCAACAGGTCCTTGGCGATCGTCGATCCGATTTTGCGAGCAATCATCCAGGCAACATCTTTTTGGTAGGTCTCCATGGCGGCTTGAGTGACATTGTAAACCGCCTGAGTTGTTGCTTGAGTTCGACCTGTGACTTCCACTCGTGTTGATTGAGTCTCGGAATAAACGGGTACCAGCATGGGGAAGCGATAATCAGAATTTGAAAAATCTTTTCGTGGACCCCAGCCTTGTTCGACGATCACAACAAGATCGGCGTAGCCTTTTTGGTACCATTCGGGATTTTCTTTCTCGCCAGGGAATTGGTCCTTCCACTTTTTATAAGTTTCATTTCTGCGGGCTAGCTTTGACATCCGAATCAGATCGGCATGCAGGCCTGGAATTGAGGGGTCTGCTTTATAGGCCCGTTCGAATTCGATGTAAGCGGAGTCATAATTTTTTTCGGACTCCCAGAGGAGGGCCGCCAAGTAATGAGCAAAGGGGTTGGGCTCGTAGTCTTCGCGGCCATTGCTGCGAATTTTCATCACCTTTTCGTTGATTCGACGGGCTTCAATAAGGGCGGCTTCGCCTTTGCCTTCGGCCACAAAAGAAAGTGCATTCATCGCATTGATCAAAAGCTTTTCGTAGGATTCGCCTTTATAAGAAAGTTGATCTTCGGAAGTGAGTGTGGCGGCCGCGACTTGAGAGACAGACACGTAGTCCAATTGCTCCGTTAGTTTGTCGGCCCGAATAAATTCTTTTTGTGCTTCTGAGTGGCGGCCTGCAATTTTTAAAGCCGTGGCATAATCCAGCAGATAGACCAATTGATCTTTTGATTCTGTTTCTGCCAAAGTTTTCAGTTGCGCAAGGGCTTCTTCAAAGCGACCGGAGGCAAGCAAAGATCTAGAATCAGCGACCTTGCTTTGATAGGTGGCGCAGGCGCCACCGAAAAGAGTCAACAGAGTGAGACAAATAATCAGAGGTGACTTCAGTTTGGACCTCCGGTGGAACAATTCGGACTTGGGCAAAAGGTCCAAAAACTAAAGGCCAACCGCGCGTTTTTTGAATGCCTTGCGAATTTGTTTGTTATCGGTCCAAGCGATGGCGCTGGTTTTCAAATTGGTCAGGTTCAAAGTGATTTTGTAATAAACAGTTTTATTTTTTCCAACTTCTTGAACGATTGAATCCAAACGGCCGTTCACAATAAAGTCCGCGCCGATTTGGCCTCCGGGACCTTTTCTGCTGGATTCATCCACCATTCCAGAACCTTGATAATTGTATTCTTCCTCGATGTCCTTACGGGCTTCTTTATCAATGAAGGTCACTTTACCGGATTTTGAAAGCTCCACGCGAACCATATCCATCACACTTTGAGTGTCAATGTGTTCACTGGTTTTATTCTGCAGATTCGTGACCATCAAAACAGGGGCGACCTTTTTCTGTGTGATTGCAGGATGAGTCACCATAGAATCCACCATCGCTTTGACGATGACCTGCATGTCTGTTTCAGACCAGGAGTCATTCATCAGATTTTCGCGCTCCGGATCATCATACTCACCTTTGATGAAGGCTTTGGGGCCGCAGGAAGTGAGGGATCCAACTGCAATGAGTGCAAGTGTTACTAAAGTCAGCGATTGAAGCGTTTTCGCCAAAGAATTAAACATAAGGACCTCCGAAGTTGCCTCAAGGATAAAAACAAGGGCACCGGTTTGCAAGATGCTTTATGGCAACGGTTGTGTCCTTAGACTGACTCACTTGGACACATTGCCCTGTCCTGCTTTTGCGCCTTTGATTGGCTTTGCGCCAAGAATTTGCCCATCTGGACCAACCTGAAGTTCAAAGCCTTGACGTCGAGCTTCTGCCACAATCGCTTCACGATAGGCTTTGTTATATGCAGCTTCTTCGGCTTTCTGTTTTTGATAGTCTGCGATTTCTCGCATGATCTCTGTGCTGGGACTGTGATAGTTCAAATTGTCAGATGGAGCCCTAAGGTCATTCAGAGCGTTCAGCTCATTGCGATCTGGACTCATGTCGACCCCCACGGGAGGTGCATGCAGAGGGCGAGGGTGAATGGTGTCTCCCAGTTGATGGAGCTTTTCTTGGAGTTCGATGTTTTTCTTTTTTTGCTGAATTTCGATCGATGTGTTGGTCATAACAAGGTGCTTGTTCACAAGCTGTTCGATGCGTTCGGATTCTTTTTGTTTTTGCTTAGGGGTGAGGGGCTGTGCCGTGTCTTGCGGCATAAGAACGCTGTAGCCCACAAGGGCGATGGCTGTACCAATCAGAAAAGCTGCGATCAGACCACGAGACTGAGTCTCGCCTCCTTCGCCGACTTCTCCTCCTCGACTTTGATCATCGGGTGAAGCTTGCGTCGAAGGCTGAAGAGCATTTTTTGTTCCAGATTTAGAAACAGCTCCGTATTTAGTAATGGGCGATTTCATCAAGGGAAAAGGTTGAACAACGGGCGCGTTTAAAGGTTTGGGCCCGGCCATTGGATTGGCAGTTGGTGCGCTGGGTTTTTGTTTCACAGCATTCGAACTCATCTGTTTCACAACCTTCAGTTTATCCTTTTTCGGATAAAGTCTGAAGATACTTGAGAAGTATAGTTGTAGCGACTTGAGATTAAGTGCGACTTTGTGCAATTGACCAGCGACTTTGACTCATTCTGAGACAAAAATTTGAGTTGGAAACCAGGCAAAGCTTGCGAAACGACCTGATTGAAGGTCTCCGAGAAAGATCTCTGTGAAAAATTAGATCGATCATGATTTAGTCACTTGAAAAGCAAAAAGTGATCGCGGCTGATGCTAAATCAAACTGAATCTCTTTGCGGGCTGGCCCCTGATCTGCACTAGCTTCTGGCAGACAGGATTGTCGACGGAATCTCGAATCACCGAGATCCATTCAAGGAGGATGTATTTATGAAACCAATTTTCAAACGATCTATTTGTTCTGCAATCAGCATGGCTTTGGTCATCTCAGTTGCGACTGCGACTGCAAGTGCCCATACCAAAATTGATGAACAAATTGTTGATCAAGGCCAATCAAGCCTTCGTGCCGAACAAGTTCGTGCGGAGCTTCAGCGCAGATCTGTTGCTCTCATTACAGTGGAAAATTCTGAAGGAAAAGAATGTCAGGCGAGTTCGGTGGGTGCAAATAAACTTGTGCCCCTCGCTCGCCTTGGTGTCAAAGCGGCTGAGAAGCAATCGGTAGACTATGGAATAGCTGCATGCGAGGGCGATGAGCTGAAGCTAATATCCAGTGTATCCCAACTATCGGGTCAGCCTATTCGAACAGGTGGGCCAGCCTTTAATTTGGGCTTAGGTGCCGGTTTTGTATGTTTAGTGGGTGCCGTCATCGGAGCCACTGAAGCGACAGCTACAAATGGAAATCAAATTTCCCAAATGAACCTTGAGGAATTGTGGAAAGCAGCTGCAAACGGTGCAAGCAATACTGCAGGATTGGCAGGAGTGAGTGTGGCGGGTTTCAATTTTCTATTGTTTGGAGCCGGTCCACTGTTACCCGAGGCTCTCTCTGCAGCTGCGATTGGCCTGGTCTGTTCAGGAGTTACCTCTAGTGGAGTGGCCACGATCAAGTACTATCTGACAAATTAAAACTTTAGTCGAAAATATAAATCTGTTGAAGGGATTCAGTCGAGAATCCCTCGACAATTTCCGCAGCATTTATTACATCTACAATCGCAGTTTTTTGGAAATAGCAATATCTTGCTATTTCAAATCGAAGGCGCTTGGCGAGCCAAGCTTTCTCCGATCTAGACTTCCTTCTCGACGGCTCCGCTCGGTTTCTTCGGAGTATGAAGCACGGGAATCATGACAATGAATTCCGTGCCGATTCCAACTTCGCTTTTCACTTGAATTTCGCCGCCGTGATTCTGCACAAGTCCATAGGTAATACTGAGGCCAAGCCCAGTGCCTTGTCCAACGCCCTTCGTGGAAAAGAAGGGATCGAAAATTTTCTCCATAGTTTCTGGATTCATACCTTTGCCGGAATCTTGCATGGAAACAGAAATCATTTCTTTACCTTGGGGCGATCGAAAAGCCTGAGTGGTGATCCAAATATTTCCAGAGCCTTCCATCGCTTGAATGGCATTGGTGAGAATATTCATAAAAACTTGATTGATCTGACTGGCATAGCCAGTAACGCGAGGGATTTCTCGGTAATCTTTGTGGACCTGTATTCGATTTTTAAGTTCACCAGCAAGCAAATTTAAAGTGTTGTCCAGGGCTTCGTGAATATTGATCTCCGAAATTTTTGCTTCTTCCAAGCGTGAGAAATTTCTCAGACCAATGACGATGTCGCGAGTGCGGCGGGCTCCGTCTTCGCAGGAGGCGATTAATTTATAGATATCACTCTTCACAAATTCAATTTCAAGTTCTTTTCGGAGTTCTGGCAAAGTCTCAGGATTCTTTTCCGCGGCCTCCACCAATTTTATCAAGCGATTGGAGTAATCCCTCAAATGGGCCATATTGCTAAAGATGAAACCGATGGGATTATTCAGCTCATGCGCTACACCTGCTACTAGCTGACCAAGGCTGATCATTTTGGATGTGTGCACAAGTTTGGACTGAGTGTCCCTCAGTTCCCGGTTGGTTTTTTCAAGCTCAGTGATCTTCGCGCGAAGATCTTGGCGTGCTTTGATGATGTTGCGACTCATATGATTGAAGCTTTCCGTCAAAAGCCCAATCTCTGTGTCTGATTTAATCGGAATTTCTACGGGATGATCATAGGTTTGAATATTCCAAGTGGCCTCGACCAATTCATTCAGAGGCTTAAGCACTGCATTCGATGTGACGATGATCGTGATAGTTAATAGAAAGATCACTGCGCCGACCACAGTGTAGAAAGCATAATTCACATTTTTAAGAATCGATTTTGCGTTGGCTTTGGAGGCGCCCAAAGCCAGTGAAAAAGCTTCCTCACCCCAATTCACATCGTAGACCAAAAAGCGAAATGGTTCCCCGCGGACATTCAGATCGAACAAGGGGCTGGTCACGCTTTCGACCATTTCGAAAATTTTAGACTTGGTGTACTGAAAAAATTCTTGAGACGTTGCCACGCCCATGGTTCCACTGGGCAGCATGAGCATGAATTCCAAATTCATTCGCGACTTAAGTTTTTTTAGAAAGGATTCGTCGATCTCAATCTGTTGATCCATATAGCCGACCATTTTGCCGTTGGAATTTGTGATCTTTGTCGTCAGGATGAGGGCGATTTTTTTTGGATTTGAGGCCTCTAAAATCTGCACATCGCTTTTCCCTTTGAGTGCGGCTTGCCGTTCTTTTCCAATGCTCAGGTTGGTCGGCTGTGAGGGCGAAAATTCTCGAACTTCACCTTCTTTGTCTTTAAAAAGGGACAGCAAAAGTTTTCCATTACGACCGTAAAAAGTCAGACTGCTTGCGGGGTCGGAAGTGATCCACTGACTGGCGTAGGGTTTAAGGGCTCCGGCATCAGCAGTCGAGATATGATAGATGAAACTGGGGCTATCAATAAAGCGTTCTCGGCTTTGCCGAAGAGCAATGGCGGTCTCATCCAGAAGCACGCTGATTTCTCGCCCGTTTCCTTTCAGGCGGATTTGCAGTTCATTGTCGATTGCTTTTTCATATTTGATCACGGAATAGCCTGTTACAAAGGCCAAGGGAACTATAGAAAACAGCAGGAACCAAACGATCAATATGATCCGAAGGGACCTTTGTGGCTTACGAAGTTCCTCGGTCACTAAGGGCCGCCTTTTTCGGAGACCACTAAAATAATCCTAGCAATGCCATCGGGCATTTTTCGTGGATGGGGTTCTTTGGAAATGACGAGCTGGCCATATTCTTTTGCAAAAGTTTTTAGCTCCTCATATTTGGCTTCGGGGATAGTAAAGTGAAAATAGCGGGTGCTTCCTTTAGTCCACCCAAGCTCGACTTCGCCGGCTTTGCGCCCACCCAGATTCGTGATGAATTCCACGAATTTTAGATTTGTAGGGTCAATATTTCGAACCTGAATTGTGCCGCGGTATAAAAAGCCTGCGTTACTGACACTGCCAGCTGCGACCGAGGGCGCCGATTCCACAAGAGGCGCGGCACTGGGCGAAGCGGCAGTTGCACTGGCTTTTGCTGTCACTTTCTGAGTCACGGACTCAGGCGGTATTGGCACTGGGCCCGTAATAGTGGGAGATACCTCTGCGGCCTTCGGTGCGGGTAATTCTTTTGTGGGTGAAGTATTTGGTTCAGCCGAAATCTTTGGTGCGGCAGTCACAGCAACCGCAACTGGAGTGGCCGTTGGCTTGACACCTTCATCCTCATATTGAGCCACGGCTCCTGGAGCTTCGTTGCCTTGCAATCCGATCTCTGGAGTTGTTTTGGTTTCGCTGCGATGAACTTCGGTGAGGGTTACTAAATTTCGCTGAGGTGCTTTTACAAAATAATTCCAAGGAATAAAAAAGATCCCAATGGTGAGAAATGCAGCCACAATGACTGCTTCGATTCCCCAGCGGAGGCCCGGTGGCCATTCGTTCAAACGCAAATACTTCGTGAAAGATTCCAAGGCATTTGGTGCGTGAAAGATTTCTTCTTGGCTGCCTTCGCGGAGCTCTAGTTGACTGAGCTGTTGGCAATACTTCAGCGCGTCCTCAAATCTTTCGTACTCCAGCCGCAACTGCACATCGGCATCGATCAGGACTCTGAATTCTTTTTCAGCTTGAAGGTCCAGCTTCCCTTCATAGAAGTCCAAAAAGTGTTCTTTGGCGAAAAATGAAGTGAGGCCTCTTTGATTGGCTTTTCGCAAAGTCGAAAAGTTCATAGGTTTCTTCCGGTACGATGCTGCTGGATGATTTCGCCCAAGCGAATGAGGGCTTGGGCCCTTCTGAGCCTGAGGCTGCCTTTGCTAATCAGCAAGGCCTGAGCGATCTGTTCTTCAGGAAGTTTATGAATCTGACAAAAAATGAGGGCTTCTGAGAGTTCCGGTCGCATTCGACTTTGAAATTTCCACCAAGGCGCGAGGTCCAGCCCAATTGGTTTGATTAAAAAGTCAGCGGATTGAGGCGCAGTATTTTTTGGGTTCTGCTGTGGAGATCGCTTCGACCACTTTCGTAACGAAGATTGAACAGACAAAATCCAGCTCCGCAGTTGATGCACATTCAATTCGCGATCCAGCTGGGGTGAAGTCTCGCGAATTTCGCGTAAAGCTTCGGATGAGGTCGCTACAGTCCATTCGGGATCGCTGGTAAAAAGATAGCACCAGATAGCTGTTCGATGAACGATCGATTGAAGAGGTCCCAAAAACACCTCGTAGGGACAAGCCTACCAATGAATATTTAACTACTCGATGGTCAACTGGCGCAGGAGATCCAATTCATCCAACACTCTGCCAGAACCCATCACCACACAAGTGAGAGGATCTTCCGCAATCGACACGGGTAGACCCGTGCGCTCTCGTAACAAAACATCAAAGTTTGCCAAAAGGGCTCCGCCTCCGGTCAATACAATCCCATTGTCGACAATATCTGAAGCAAGTTCTGGGGGAGTTTTTTCAAGCGCCGTTCGAACCGCATCGACAACTTCCGAGAGTGGATCCATCAAAGCATCGTTTACTTGAGAGCTTGTGATTTCAATTGTCTTTGGAGCTCCAGCCACAAGATCGCGGCCTTTGACTTCCATCACGCGCTCTTCCTCGAATGGATAGGCATTGCCGATCTGCATTTTAATATTTTCCGCAGTTCTTTCGCCGATCAGAAGATTGAACTGACGTCGCACGTAATTCACGATGGCTTCATCGAGCTTATCACCGGCAACTTTGATCGATTTGCAGTAAACGATTCCGCCAAGGGAGATAATAGCAACGCCAGTTGTTCCGCCGCCCATATCAACCACCATATTTCCACTGGGTTCGGTGATGGGTAGTCCAGCTCCGATGGCAGCGGCCATGGGTTCTTCGATCAAATAAACTTCACGTGCACCTGCAGATTGCGCAGATTCTTTGACGGCACGCTTCTCAACCTGAGTGATTCCAAAAGGTACGCAGATGATGATTCGGGGGCGAATGAAAGACTTCTTATTTCCGACCGCTTTCTGAATAAAATATTTAAGCATCGACTGTGTGACTTCAAAGTCAGCGATGACTCCGTCTTTGATGGGTCTGCGCGCCACGATGGAGCCAGGAGTCCGACCCAGCATGTCCTTCGCTTCTTTGCCCACTGCAAGAACTCGATTCTGAGTTCCGCGATAATTCATTTGTACTGCAACCACCGAGGGCTCGTTGAGAATGATGCCTTGACCCTTTGCATAAACAAGGGTGTTGGCTGTGCCCAGATCGATGGCGATATCATTGGAGAAATATTCAGAAATTCTATCAAAAAAGCCCATGACCGAAAGTCTAAAGGTCCCCGGAAGCGGAGTCAATCATGAGCTGACTTCCATTTCATCTCTCTTTCGATTCTTAAATGCACCCGTTTTTTCTGATTTTCGGTTTCGGCTGGCGACCAGCCGAGAAAATTTTGAAATACAAGTGCGACTTCATCCAAAACATTGAGACCATGGCTGGGGTCGCTCAAAAAAAGCGGGGTTCTTCGCATCAAAAAATCTTCGAGATGAAAACACATTGCTGACATAATGGCGTGTGCGGCTTCTAGCTGCCAGTAAGAAAATTTGGGATCAAACTTTCGGACCAACTCAAAGGCTTCGCCGCCGTGACGTTGGAGCAGCAACTGTGCAGCTTCCATGCTCAGAGCACTTTGATTCATCACTTCAGGAGCAAAAATTTCTGAACGATAAACATGTTCCGGAAGCACGCTGGGATTTAAGGCCTCCGTAGATTTACTGCGCGCAAAACGCACCTGATCTTCAAAAGAAAAATATTTCAGAACATGCTCCACGGCTTGTTCAGCGATCAGTCTATAGGTCGTATACTTTCCGCCTGCGACGTAGGTGAGATTGTGCTCATCGCTCCAAATAGAATGTTCACGGCTGGTTTTGCCTTCGGTGCTGGCGCCGTCATTCACAAGAGGCCTAACGCCAGCATAGGAACTTAGAATATCATTCGGAGTGACTCGGGCACCGGGGAAATAGCTGTGAAAGACGTCCAACAGATATTTTACTTCATCGGATGTCGCCACCACATCCAAAGGCGAAGAATTAAAATCTGTGTCTGTGGTGCCAATGATCAACATTTCGTGGCGAGGGATCACAAAAACAATACGGGATTCAGCGCCCATCACGACGCCGCGGCTGATTGGAAATTTTTGCCGATCCAGTACGATGTGAATTCCTTTCGTTGGCCTAAGAACTTTTTTCCAGTCTTTGAAAAGGGAGCCACCCAGTTCATCGGTCCAAGGACCTACAGTACTCACGATGTGTTGCGCACGAATTTGAAAGCTTTCGCCTGATTCGGTGTCTTTTGCAGTGATCGCAGAAGGTCGACCTCCAGTCAGTGTGCCAACGCCTGAGGCCTGAACGTAGTTTGCGATGGTTGCGCCCATGTGGTTGGCCGAGCGTAAAGTTTCAATCACCAAGCGGTCATCGTCCATATAGGCGTCTGAGTATTCGTAAGCTCCAGTCAGGCGATCAGATCTGATGATAGGAATTCGATTCAAAACTTCAGAGGCACTCAGTCGTTCATGGGGTTGGGGAGTTTCGAAAAGGGCCAAGGCATCATAAAGCCACATGCCAAGTCCCATAAGTCCCATGCCCACGCGGCTGTCATTGAAAATAGGAATCAAAAATCGCAATGGATGCACCAAGTGAGGAGCTATTTCGAAAAGTTTGGCTCTTTCAGAGAGCGCTTCAAATACGAGATGAAATTCATAGTTTTCCAAATAACGAATTCCGCCGTGAATCAATTTGCTGGAACGAGAACTTGTTCCAGACGCAAAGTCGCGAGCTTCAATCAATGCGACTGACATCCCTCGGCTCGCAGCATCCCTGGCGATTCCGGCACCGTTGATTCCACCGCCAATGATCAGCAGATCGAATTCTTTGTCCTTCATTTTGCGAATCGATTGCCAGCGGTCTTTAAAAGAAAAGTCTTTCATGGTTTAAGTCCGCGTCGTTTTCACAAGCGAAACTGCAGGCTGCCAATCCGTTGGGGTAAAAGGTTTAATCGCATTTCCAATCGAGCCTGAGTTTGGAAAGTAGACTCTTTGAAAATGTTTTTCTCGGCTCAGGCGATAGCCCAAATCACAGAGGGCATCTCGCACCTGAAGAGAGTTAAATTGAATGTGCTCAATCCAAAGCGATTGAGTTTGGCCTTCGAAAAAAAGCAAGGGTTGGGCAAGAAAATAGCCCACCAGTGCTCCTTCATCTCGGGCCAGGAAACTCCAGCCCAACTTTAGATAATGCTCGAGGGCTTCTCTGCGCCAGCGACTGTTCCAAACGTGAAAAGTCCGGGTGGTCTCATCAGGTATGGAATCCATTAGCTTTCGCATTTCGAAATCCAAAATTTCTTCAATCTCAGTCGGTTCTATGATCCGCAGTTCCAGTGACATGGGATAATTATGACTTTAGTGTTCGGTTTGGGAAGAAAAAAATGCTGCCCTGACTGGATTTTTGAGGAGATTTTTTTGGCCACCTATGCTGATTTTTCAAAAGATATTTGGGCTCGAATCGAAACCACAGTTCAGGAGGTCAAAAAACAGGACCCGGCTCCCTATGCAGCTTTTGATGCGGATGGAACCTTGTGGGATACAGACCTCGGTGAGAATTTCTTTAAATATAAAATCCGCAATAATCTAGTGCCCTTTGCGATGAAAGATCCTTGGCGGCACTATCGAGATTGGAAAGAAGGCGGTGACCCTCGTCCTGCCTATCTTTGGCTTGGACAAGTTTGCGCGGGAGTGCCCTTAACTAAAGTTCAGGACTGGGCCGAAGCAGCTGTACAGGAATTGAACCCCTTGCCCATTTTTCCGGCTCAGAGAAAGCTGATCGAGTATTTACTCGAAAATGGAGTGCAAGTGTACATTGTAACGGCATCTATCAAATGGGCGGTGGAGCCGGGGGCTGGCCGCTTGGGTCTGCCACGAGAGCAAGTTTTAGGAGTGGAAACCGCTGTGGTCGATGGACTGGTCACCACAGAAGCTGCAGGCCATATGACTTACCGTCAAGGAAAGGCCGAAGCCATTTTGAAACGCAAGGCTGGTCAGAGGCCCTTTCTAGTATCTGGAAATACCAAGGGCGATCTTGCCCTGATGGAAGCTTCGACTCAGCTGAGACTGGCCGTAACGGCCAGCCATCCCGGAGAGGAAATGTTTCCTTCTGAAGATGAACTCCAGCGCGAAGCAAAGCTGCGCGGCTGGATTGCTCACAGGTTTCGCTAAAGAAGGATCGGCTTATTGGGTTCCAATGATCTTTTCTAGATCCGCAATTTCTTTCGGGCAATTTTTAGTAAGGACCTCAAAACCAGAGTTGGTCACTAAAATGTTGTCCTCAATGCGAACTCCGATTCCATGATACTTTGATGGAGAGCCCGAATCATTGACTGGAATGTAAAAACCGGGCTCGATCGTAAAGACCATGCCGGCCTCGATTTTTCGAGGTTCCATGGCTTTGCTAAAGTAAAGACCCGCATCGTGAACGTCCATACCTAAAAAATGACCAATGCCATGTGGATAATAGCGCTTTTGATCCCCAGCTTTGATGATGTCTTCCCGTCGGCCAGTTAAAAATCCCAACTTCAGGGCCATATCTGTCAGCATCTCCGTGCCCATATCTTGAAGTTCTTTAAAGGTCAGGCCGGGCTTTACGCGCTCGATGATGGTTTTTTGAATTTCTAAAACCATAGAATAGATCTCTGCTTGAGCCTCGCTGAATTTTCCATTCACCGGATAGCATCGTGTGATGTCCGCAGTGAAATAGTTGTATTCGCCACCTGCATCGACCAGCAGAAAATCGCCATCCTTACAAACCTGATCGTTAAATACATAGTGTAGGGTGCAGGCGTTCGCGCCCGAGGCTACAATCGATCCATAACCTTCTCGTGCAGCTCCACGCTTCATTATTTGGTAAATGAATTGCCCGTGCAGTTCGCGTTCATTGACCCCAGGTTTTGTCATTTTCATCAGTTCCAGATGTGCCGCCGAAGATAGTTCCCCTGCTTTTCGCAATTTATCGGCATCGGCTTCGGACTTGATCAGGCGCGCTTCGCCGATCAGTTCATCGGCATCGTGGATGCTTAAGAGTCCAAAGCCTGTGCGGCCTTGGCTTTGTTGTAAGCTCAGCAGCGCTGATCGAATGCGATCATCCGATTTTTCATTTTTATAAAGCTTATAATAAAGTTTCGAGCAGCCTTTGAGAAGCTCTGCAATTTTTTGGTCGAATTCTTCGATGGTGTGAGCCGCCTCGATACCGAATTCGGCTTTGGCACCCTCTGGTCCAAAACGAAAGCCATCCCAAGTTTCCCGCAAAGAATCTTTCTTTCGCACAAACAGAGTCGTTTCGGGAGTTTTCCCGGGGCGATAAACTAAAATGGATTCGGGTTCTTCCCAGCCTGTGAGATAATAAAGATTGGAGTCTTGACGATAGGAATAATGAACGCTGCCATTTCGAATGCGCTCCAGGGGCGCACTTACGATGAGTGCGCCACCACCCATTAAAGTTGCGACTCGAGCTCGGCGTTCGCGAAAAATTTTTAAATCTTCAAGCGGCTTTCTCATGCTTCACCTCAGTTTTCGGTCGATGTTCCCATCGAGCGATTTTTTTCAAAGTCAGAAATTGTTTTCAACAACGCGGGTATTCTACTTTTTGCAGCGGACTTGCCAATTTCAATGATGGCCTTTCTTTGCTCAAAATCCAAAGCAGAACTGCGCAAAGGTACGTCAATGATGAAATCTGTGCTGGGGGCCTGTTGTCTCAGAGTCTGCTGTATCAGGGTCCATTGGATACTTTCGTTAGTCAGCGGGTCTTTGGAAAATCCATCCATCGATTCGATCAGGTTTACGAAAATTATAAAATTAAAGCCTTTTTGTCGAAAATGTTGAGACAGGCCCACCAATTGAGTGGCATCGCCAATGCTGCCGTTATGGGGCGGCATCATGGGTGGAAGAGCAAGGCAATAAGGCAGAAGTTGTTTGTAAGGTCCTCGCTCCATCAAGAAGGCCGATCGCTTTTCAAGATTATAGGAAGCGCAGCCAAAACTGTACAGAGCTTGCTCGGCTCGCTCTGTCGTAAACAGTCTTTGCAAAATCTCCTCAATTTTTAGTTTTGATTTTTTGGACTTATCGCCCAATAAACCGCGATCATAAAAATCATCTTCACGCAGTTTCATCATTTGCCATTCGGGATCGAAAGGCTGACCTTTGCGTGCTGCTAAGGCTGCTGGGAGGCTGCCCCACTCCAAGCCTCCAAAGCCCGCAATTGGAAGTTTAGCCCGCATGAGTTCTTGAAGGACTCCTACGTGCGCAAAAGATCGCAAAGCGCCAGGCCCAAGAATGAGGGCAATTTTTAAATTCTTTCTAGCCGTGGGCTCTGCAGCGGGGGGATGACTTTGGGGGCCATCTTCAGGTGTCTCTGTGTTTGGAGGAAGATTCAATCCATTTGGATTTTCGGTTTGAGACTGACCATTATCGCCTCCAGAAATTGGCGCGCCAGTGTTCGAGTGGCCGCCCACTCCGGGATCTTGCTTTGAATCTTGTCTCGAATCTGGCTTTGACGTACCCGGTCCGCCAGGTCGAACCATCCGATTCTGGCAACCAAGCAAAACCAAAGAAAGGACCAAAATGAAGATAGAACTTCGACTAGGCCAGAACACGGTCTTGATTCCAGTTCACCATCTGAGCCAGACTGCTGGACCCAAGATCGAGAGATTGTAGGATTGTGAGGGCCGACTTCGAAGCTTCGCGCAGCATTTTTTCTGCCTGCACAGGACCTATGAGTTTGATCAAACCAATTTTATCGACTTCTGTTTTTGCATCTTCAATGTCATCCGCAATTTGAAATGCCAGTCCCAAAGCTTCCCCGAAATGAAGTACAAGATTTGCTTTTTCAGTGGGTAAGCCGCAGACCGAGGCAGCGCCCTGCAAGGCCACCGCAATGAGGGCCCCTGTTTTCATACGATGGATTTGTAGCTGTGCTTCAAGATCCGGAGTTTCCGAAACCGAGGCCAAATCTAAAACCTGACCGCCCACCATACCGCTGGCTCCAGAAGCTTTCGCAAGCTGTCGGATCAGTTGTGTGCTTAGTTTAGGCTCTTCGGAGTAAGCATCGGCAATCAGAAAAAAAGCTTCAGTCAAAAGTGCATCACCAGCAAGCAGGGCTGTCGATTCATTAAAGGCTTTATGATTGGTGGCTTTGCCTCTGCGAAAATCGTCGTTGTCCATGCAAGGCAAATCATCGTGAATTAAAGAGTAAGTGTGGATGAGCTCGACAGCGCAGGCCCAAGGGAGAACTTTTTTTGGATGTACTGCAAAAGCTTCTGTCAGGAGCACAGCAAGCAAAGGGCGAAATCTTTTTCCGCCGGAGGAAAGTGAGTAGCTCATCGATCGAGCGAGTCGATCAGGAATTTTTGTTTCCCAAGCCTGCTGGATTTCCATGAGTCCGTTTTCAATCATTTGAAGTTGAGGTTCCCAATGAAGTGCAGGATTCACTTCTGCAGTCTTTGATTCAAAAGTGGTCACGCGTTGGGATTTCCTGCGGGAGCCAAATCTTTCAGAATGGGGGTGCCATCGGGATTGGTGCCGACCAGCTGCTGAACTTTTGCCTCTGCTTCACCAAGCAGGCCCTGGCATTCTCTAGAAAGCTTCACGCCTTCTTCGAAAAGCTTCAGTGATTCATCAAGGCCCATTTCGCCTTTTTCCATTTTTCCTACGATTTCTTCGAGGCGCGTAAGTTTTTTTTCAAAATTCATTGTCTGTCCTTTCAAAACAATTCGTTCATTGATTCGGTGCGCACTTCTTTCACTTCCGCCTGAAGGGAGCCTTGGGAAAGATAAATGCGAATGGAATCGCCGACTTTGGTTTTGTTTGCAGAGGTTAATACTTTTTCTTTATGAAGAGTGACTGAGTAGCCCCTTTCGACTGTCCTCAGGGGGCTTAGAGAATTCAAAAGGGACACGGCCTCTTGAAAGTTTTGTTGTCTGCGCTCGAGAAGATTTCTAAATGTATAAGACAACTCGCGGCTGGAACTTTGTAAGCTTTGCTTTTTAAGATCCAGCATTTGTTTTGGAGCGGGAATGCGGCCCATCAGCAGGCTTAATTCTCGACTTTGGCTGCGAAGCCATTGCTGCATGGAACGCTGTAGACGCACCAGGAGTTCATCGTTTCGCTGCATCAGATCTTGCAGTTTGCGCTTGGGATCGACCAATTGCCGACTGGCCACAGTAAGAAGGCCCCGCAGTTTTTGAAGTCTTTTCTGAAAGTGTGAAAGCAAAAGTTTTTGCAAGCCATTCGTTTGGTTCGAAAGCTCTTCGCGACCTGTGGTCACCAGCTCTGCTGCGGCAGAAGGTGTGGGTGCTCTTAAGTCCGCGACAAAATCGCAAATCGTAAAATCTATTTCGTGACCGACTGCGGAAATGACAGGGACTGGGGATTCTGCAATTGTACGAGCTAATTTCTCATCGTTAAAGCACCACATGTCCTCGATGGAGCCTCCGCCCCGTCCGACGATAACGACACTCAAGTCGGGCAAGGTCCAAGCGGCTCTGAGGGCTTCGCAAATTTTCGGAGCTGCAGTATCCCCTTGCACCACGGTGGGCACCAGAGTGATTTTGACGAGGGGGTTTCTTCGGCGCAAGACGTTCAGCATATCTTGAATTGCTGCTCCCGTGGGTGAGGTCACAAGAGCAATATGCTGGGGAAGTTTAGGAATTGCGCGTTTCCGCTGAAGATCGAATAAGCCTTCAGCTTTCAGCTTTACTTTTAGTTGTTCAAAGGCCTTTTGCAAAGCACCGGCTCCGACGGGCTCCATCATCTCTGCAGCGATTTGATATTCTCCGCGGGGTTCGTAGAGGGTGACTCGGCCCCGAATAATAACTTCTTGGCCGTCTGCAGGTCGAAATTTCAAATGAGAGTTATAGCCTCGAAACATCACGGCGCGAATTTGCGACTTTGAATCCTTGAGGCTGAAATAAAAATGACCTGAAGAGTGAGCTTTAAAATTGGAGATTTCCCCTTTGACCCAAACCAGTTGAAACTGACCTTCGATGAGGCCGCGAATCTGGCGATTCAGTTGCTCAACGGAAACTACGGCAGGAGCTGCGGGGCTTTCATTGGTAATTTCGCCAGTGAGCTCATCAAAAGAAGTCTGCCCAGTGCTGCTTCCCGGGTTATTGCTGGCTTTGAGTTTTTGATTTCTGTCAAGTATTGGTATGTTGCTCATATCATTCAGGGAAAAATTAAATGAAATCCAGACGTCAGGGGTAGTCGAGGCCTTTGTTAGTGTCAATCTCCGGCCAGAATCTTTCACTTTCGAGAGGTTCGCGTTGAAGCGAAATGCGATTCGCTGTACACTGTGCTGGAGTCTCAAGAAGAGTAGAAGAATAACCCGACAAGCTTTTATTCGGGGGCTGTCCCTGGCGATGGTGAGCAAGCCCAGCATGACTGGGAAGCCTAAAGTTGCTATTATGGCCACCCACCTAGCGTTACGGGGTTATTGCTTCTCAACTTCTTGGGACTTTTTATTTTCCCCTTTGGTTTTTGATGGAATTTCAGCCGGTCAGGTAGGTCCACAAATTGGATTCCGAAAATGATAATTCCAAAAAAGTTCTAGAAACGTTCCAGAAAAGTGGTTCAAATTGAGGCGCAGACGAATTGCTGGGCAATTCGCTTTCATACAAAAATGGTACACTAGGGTCTTCCGCTGGAGCAAGGGCGAGCCCCGCGACTCAGTTCACCTATTGCCTTGAGCCAGTGTCCCGTCCATGCTCCAATGATTCTATGGCTCTGCAAGCCTTCGTCTTGTTTCGTCGGATCCTCTATTTCGGCCTTTTGGCCTTCATGCTCTGGACTCTTGGTCGCCAGGTCCAGAATAACCTGCAGTTCTCCAATCCCGATTTTTCCCCTCTCCATTTGCTGACGGGCTTTGTATTTTCAATCCCGTGTCTGTTTTTACTGGAGGCCCTTTATCTTTGGGTCTCGGGTCGAGGTCTTCGATCATCAAGCATTTATCAGCTGTTCCGCCCTTCGAGTAGTCGGGAAACTGACCTGCTCTTTTTCTGGATTTTCTACGGAGCCTTCATCCCGACGGCACTCTTAAGCTTCCCGAATGATTTTGTTCGGGATTGGCTGGGCTCCTTGGCTCTTCCCGTATGGACTTCGTCTTTGCCGCTTTTGAATTTCTGCTTCACATTTTTGGTGTATTCGTTTCTCGAGTTTATTCTTCACTACGCTTGTCATCGGGTTCCTGCCCTCTGGGAGCTTCACAAGATTCATCATAGCGCCGAAGAAATGACGATCCTGACCGCGCAGCGCGAGCATCTTTTTGTCAACGTCCTCAAAAACCTTTTGGTACCTTTAACTTTGGGATTGCTTGGTCTTAATCGTGGATCCATCGCGGTGATATTTATTTTTCGGCAGTTTCTGATTCACATGCAGCATTCGAAGATCGACGCACGCTGGGGCCAGCTGGGCCAGCTCCTGATCACCCCGCACGCCCACCGCATCCATCACCTGAATGACGTCCGGTACTTCAACCGCAACTTTGGCTTCGACATCACGCTTTGGGACCGAATCTTTCGAACCCACCTGCGGACGGTCGAGCTGAGCGCTGAAGAGATGGACGCGCGCCTGGGACTCGGACCCCAGGATTTTCGCGATCCCCGGACGCATCTGACCTGGCAGCTGGGGGCGCGGGCCTGGGAGGGGCTGCGATGCTTGGTCGGATCCTTAACAAGCTGGAGGCGATGATGGGGAAACTAGAACGCCATCAATAAAACTCCGAATCGGATTCAAGAAGTAAAAAAAAGTTGTTTCAATCTGAGAATTGAAATCAATCTGCGTCCAAGAGTTTTGCATTTCCAACAGATGAAATTCTAAAAAGGCCCTTCAGTACTTTTGTCGTCCTGCCGAAAAGTCCAGTATGAAATGGACAAAGGTCATTCTAGGTTTATTCGCAGCAATCGCAATGACGGCTTGCAATCCAAGCGGTGGTTCGCGTGATGAGGTACCGGTCTCTCCAGGAAAACCTGAGGGCACGGAGAAGCCTTACAATGCTACTCCCATTTCCTATTCAGGAAACCTCACTACGGTCACCGGAACAGCGACTTATACTCGCTATGATGATGGCAATTCTGGATTAGCAAGCACATCCACCAGGCCCATACGTTATGCCGAAGTGAATCTTCTCAACAGTGCCGGAGTAATCATTCAAGCGGGTGAGACCAACGCCACCGGTGACTTTTCCCTTCCCATTCCGCGTGCAGCTGGAACTTTCACCCTCAGTGTGAATTCTCGTAGCGACAACAATCAAATAAAGGCGAGCGTGCTAGATACTCCCTACGATAAAAAGTACTATTCGCTCACTGCTTCTTTCAGCACCGACGGGACGGAGACCACAAAGGCCCTCACTCTTGGTGCCGCTCCTCATGATGGGACGCTTCAGGGGGGTGCCTTCAATATCCTCGACAATATTTTTATTGCGAATCAGTTTCTTCGCGATGAATCCAATGACGCCGCTGACTGTTCGATCTGCAGTAATGACTTTACCGTAGCGCCCAAGGTTCAGATCTATTGGGTGAAAGGGCTGAGTCCCGGTGTTTATTATGGAGCACCCGAAGTCGGCATTAGCTTTTTTGTTCCCGCCAGTGGTGGTGGCCTTTACCGTGGGCTCTATATTCTGGGTGGAATCGAAGATGATCTTTGCACGGATACGGACCATTTCGACAACTCTGTCATTCTTCATGAGTATGGCCACTTCCTCGAAGATGCTTTCGGAAAATCGGCCAGCCCTGGTGGTTCACACAGTGGCGACGAACTCATCGATCCGCGCCTCGCTTGGAGCGAGGGCTGGGCAGACTTTTTTCAAGCAGCCGCTTTGGGAAGATCAGTTTACCGAGACACTTCTAGAAATGCCTCCTGCTCGGGTGGAGCAAGACTTAGTTTTCCTGATTTCAATTTGGAAACAAAAACTCAGAATCAAGATTTCCCATTGGCGGATGAAGGCATCTTTCGGGAGCTTTCAATTGCTCGAACCCTTTACGACACCGTTTCGGGACCATCGCAAAGTTCAACTTACAAACTGGATAACGCCTCGTTTCCCGCGGGAACAACGAGCGATGCAGTCCATGGGGATCAGAGTTTTTCAAGACTCTGGCATGTATTTAAGTCCCTCAGTGGTTCGACAAACTATTTCCAAAACGCGGGAATGTTCAATCAAGCCATGTACAGTTCACTAGGAACTCTCGGCCTCACCTTTCCAAATGATTATAGTGGAAACGGAACCAGCGTTCTTGATCACGAAAAGCAGGCAAAGGATCGAAGCCTCTACGGCCGGAGATTAGCTCCAACTTCAGGAGCCGCAGGTGCCTGTAGCTTTTCAGTGGCCTCGGGAAAACCAAACGCCGACCAAGTGAATAGTTCAGGTGAAGTGGAGTGGAGCGATCCCCTCAATAACAATGATTTCTTCGAGTACCACTATGACGGAACCGCGTCGACAAGAACACTCCAAATGCGCTATGAAAAATCCGGCAGCGAAGCCACAAATCCCTATGACCTCGATCTTTATATTTACACAGAAAATTACACCTACCTCGACAACAGCACGATTGTTGATTCGGATGAAAGACCTTACCCGGAATCCACCACCGCACCTTCGGGGCTAGCGGAAGTGGACTTCACTGGGCAACTGCCAGGTGTCTATATGCTGAACGTGAAAGTTTCTTACACCGCGACCCGAGCCACCACTTCTTATTACCTACAGACATCAACTGGAGCCCAGCTATGTCCATAAAAAAAGTGTTTATTAAACTTTGCCTGACCTTGACTGGCGTGATCGCAGTCGCTTACTCCATTCACCAAACGACTGAAGAATCCGAAGGATTCCCTCAGAATGGACGCCGCCTAGCCAGCGTTGGCAAAAAAGGCTACCTAGCAATGGGCAAAGCGAATCGCGCCATGGACATTCGAATCGAAGAAGTACCCGTAGAAGGCTTTTCTGGAACGCGTTTGGCGGCAACCGTTAGTGTGCACAAGGAAATTGAAACCTCGATCCAAATGCAGTGGGAACTTCCCCCAGGCGTGAATGTCGTGAGCGGTGAAAAGGATTATTGGATTCATAGTTTGCTGCCAGGGCAAACTCATTATGCCGAACTTGATGTCACAAATTTTAAAGGTGAAGGCAGTTCGCAAGAGGGCGGGGACGCCATCAAGCAAGTGCGCCTTTCCGGAACCGTACAAATTGCTGGAGCTCCCATCGGGGCAGATGCCGTGTTTAGTTCCCATGTGATGCAGCGAGATTTGTCTTATCGGCAGCGCGCCCCAGCTTCCATGCAAGGCATCTTGCGCCGTAAAACTGCCTCCCATGCAGGACCATCGGCTGATGAAAACTCTGATGTGACACGAAAGCCGGGCGAGGTTCAAATGCAGAACCAGAAAGGCGCCGGCGAAATCCCAGCGGAAAGGCTGCCTAAAATCCACTTCTAAGAAAATCTTCTTAACAATTGCTTAAATAATCCCGGAGACTTTGGACCTAGGTCCGTTCAGTGCGCCTCAAATTGTGACGATTAGTCATATGATGGTGGCATTCAAACTATTGATTACACTAATTTTGTTTAGCTTTAAATCTCTGGCTGGAATGCAGCTCGGGGTTTCCGTGTTACTTTTTAATGAGGCCAATACTCTTTCTGCAAAAAACGATAGTTCTACAGTTTATTTTGATGCCCTAGCCTATTTGCAAGTTTGGAAGGATCAAAAAGTTTCTGTCGGAGTCGAGTACCAAAGCTATACCTTCACAGGTCCCAATGCGGCCAGCGCTCAAACTTCTTTGTCTGCAGACGGAGTTATTTTGGGAGTGCGAAAATATTTTGGTTCCAAATCCATTCTTTATTTTGGCTTAGGCTATGGACCGATTATGAGCGCGCGTTACCAGATTTCAGGGGCCGGCGTTGAGGCCTGGACCGGGACTCAAACCACTTTGCAAATTGGAATTCGTCCCAGGCTAACCAATAAGCTTTTCGTTAAAGCGGCGATGTCTTTCACTCAAGTGAGTTATACTTCAAAGACCCTCGGTGCTTCGGCCACCCCGAGCAGCACCAACTCGTCATTTTCGCAAACTTACTATTTACCAATGCTTGGTCTTGAATATGCTTTCTAGCAGCTCAGCTGACTTCGTAGATCAGCTTACAGCGGAATCACTTCAATCGTCGGATTGAATTCTTCTCTCAGAATGCCTTCGATCGCCATCAAAGTGCCTGAAGTGGAGCTTGGGCAAGTGCCGCAGGCTCCCTGATACATTAAATAGAGCTTATTATCTTCATAGCGAACAACTTCCACATCCCCGCCATCGCCCTGAAGGCCAGGGCGAATGGTGCGGTCCAAAATTTCTTCAATTTTCTGAACATCTTCTGGCAATTCACTGCGTTTCGATTTCTTTGATTCTTGCACGCCAAAGGCCGGATTATGCACCGGCAGACGGGTTTGAATCACACTGCAGGCTTGTGCTTTTAAATCTTCGGGCTCCACATCAAAGCGCGCCGTCAAGGTGATCACATTCTGAAAAAAGTGAACTTGGCGGACACCTTCCAGCTGCAATAGATCAATCGCCAAACGGTTGCCATGGGCTTCTTCGGTTGTAGAATAAGTGGCTTTCCCCTCCAGCAGAACGGGGCGATCAATGACAAATTTCCAAGCATTGGGATTTGGAGTTTCTTGAACGCGGATCAAAATTTCGGATGATTGACTGGTATTCATGTCAGCATCTCCTGTGCTTTTTTTGTAGCACGGACCAGGGATTGTGCATCAGCTTCGTTATTATAAATTGAAAAAGAGGCCCGAACAGTTGCGGGTATGCCTAATCGTTTCATCAAGGGCTGTGTGCAGTGGTGGCCGGCGCGGACGGCGACTTTCTGCTGACTTAATATCTGACCGATGTCAGAGGGATGACACCGATCTAAACCAAAAGACACAATTGGCCCTGCCGACTGATCTTTGCCTGGGCCATAGATTTGGATTCCGGGAATTTCTGAAAGTCCCTCGATGGTTTTTCGGCGCAGATTTTCTTCATATGCTGCGACCTGAGCCCAATCAAATTTATTCATATAATCAATCGCTGCAGAAAAACCGAGGACGCCAGAAATATTAGGCGTCCCTGCTTCAAATCTATGAGGCAAATCCATAAAGGTGATTTTATCGAATGAAACTTCGTGAATCATACTGCCCCCGCCTTGATAGGGCGGTCGATTTTCCAGCAGGTCTTTGCGCCCATACAAAATGCCAATGCCAAAAGGGCCGAAGGTTTTATGGGCCGAAAAAGCGTAAAAATCAGCTTCCAACTTTTGCACGTCGGTGGGCTTAACCCCGGCCCACTGAGCCCCGTCAACAAAGCTCAGACCACCGACTGCTTGGACTTTTTTAATGAGCTCTGCAACCGGAGGGTAATTGCCAAGCGCATTGGAGCAATGAGTGATCGCCAAAAGTTTAGTCCGCTTTGTAATCAAAGCATCCGCGGCCTCCAGGTCGATTTGTCCATCGTCAGAAATGGGCAGCACCTGAATTTTTAAGCGTAGTTTTTTGGCTAAAAGGTACCAGGCAACGATATTGGAGTGGTGTTCAAGCTCGGTCAGCAAAATTTCATCACCTTCATCGAACCAAAAACTACCCAAAATATGCGCTGCCAAATTCACGGAGTCAGTAGTGCCTTTTGTGAAGATAATTTCTTGAGTCGATCGGGCATTGATAAAGCTGCGCACCTTCTCCCTGGCAAGTTCAAAAGCCTCAGTGGCCTGATTGGAAAGGAAGTGGGCACCGCGGTGAACATTGGCAGTTTCAAAACTATAAAACTGAGAAATTCTTTCGATGACCGGCCAAGGCTTGAGGCTGGTCGCCGCGCTGTCCAGATAAACCGGAAATTGTCCTTCAGTTTTCCGCGACAGCAAGGGGAAGTCATTTCGTGCTTTCGTGACATCGAAATTGGACATTTATTTTTTCCCTTCTTGCGAGGGCTCAGTATTTTGTAATCCTTTAACAAACTGTTTCTTTGACCAATGCGCTAACTGATCGAATTTAATTTTCTCGATCACTTCCAAAGCAAAGCCTTCCAAAAGCATTTGTTTCGCTTGCTCTGCATCGATGCCCCGGCTTTCCAGATAGAAGAGTTCCTCGGCATTCAATTCCCCTGTGCTGGAGCCATGCGCGGCCTCGACTTCGTCAGCGCAAATATTCAAAACAGGTTCAGTGATGGATTGTGCGGAAGGGGAAAGCAGCATGCCTCGACTCAGCTGATTTGCCGAAGACAAGTCCGCGCCTTCAGCAATGTGAATTTCCCCTCTAAAAAAGGCTTTAGAATCCGAGCCCAGTATATTCTTAAATAATTGCTCCGAAAGCGTTTCCCTGACCTGGTGATGGACTGCGGAATAATTCTCACTGAGGGCACCCAGTTTACAAAAAGTGATGCCATAGGCAGCGGCATGGGCCTTTTTGCCTTGAAGGTAAAAGTTCTGCTCATTGTGAAAAACCGATTCTGGATTCGGTGAATGGCAAAGGTTTGTAGCGGAAGCCTTGCCGTCGCTTGCGATCTCGATATTCGAGCGCAGATACAGTTTCGAATCACCGAGGCTCAGTAAGTAAAGGTTCAGCTCGGAAGCTTCTGCCAATGCTATATTCTGTTCCAGCAGCAGGGATCCCGATTCTGGTAAGAATTCTTGGACAATCTCCGCAGAGGTATTGGCTTCGATAGCTATTTTGATTTTAAAACAAGTCGGAGCGGCTGGTGGCAAAGAACTTTCTTCTTTAGTACCGGAGCTTTGTGAATTGCCCGGCGCAAAACGAAAGCCCAATCGCAGTGGCTGTGCCGCTTGAGTGTTTTTAATCAAAATTGAAAGCGTCGGGGCCAGGGAGGCTTCCGCCGCATGAGCAAGAACACCCTTTGCTGCGAGAGAGAATAGGGATTTTAAAGGAGTCCCCGATTCCAGCTTCCATTCTAGGTTTTTCGTTTTCTCTGCAGGCTGGGCTGGGCTGCTGTTGTCAGCGGCGTGATTAAAAGTCCAAGTTCCGTCTTCGTGAGCTTCAAAAAAGGCGATACCCGAAGTCGAAAGAAAATCGTTCGGCTCTGTTTGTTTATCTGAAATGGCCAAAGCAGGGACTTGCGTAAAAGCTTGTTCAAAGCTGCTCCACTTGGAAAACCTCCAAGCGGGGTCTGATTTGCTGAGCTGCTTAAGATAGGAAAGATCTAGATTCATGGTCGCAGCCAATCATAGCCGCGTTTTTCAAGTTCGAAGGCCAGTTTGTAATCACCTGTTTCCACAATTTTACCACCAAGCAAAACATGGACAAAGTCAGGACGTACAAAATCCAATAGCCGCTGGTAATGTGTGATCATCACCGTTGCATTATTTTTTGTTCTTAGTTTGTTCACGCCTTCGGCGACGAGCTTTAGAGAATCTATATCCAGGCCCGAATCTGTTTCGTCGAGAAAAGAAAGTCTTGGTGACAGCACAGCCATTTGTAAAATCTCGTTGCGCTTTTTTTCGCCGCCAGAAAAGCCGACGTTCACGCCACGATTTAAAAAGTCGGTGCTGAGGCCAACCAAGGGAAGTTTTTGTTTCACGAAATTCGAAAATTCATCGGGCTCCATCGCCGCTGCCCCATGATGCTTTAGCACTGCATTCATAGCGGTATTCAAGAAAGTCGAATTGCTGACGCCGGGAACCTCAACCGGATATTGAAGCGCCAAGAAAATTCCTTCGCGAGCACGATCACTTGGGCTGAGGGGCAGCAGATCCTGCATTTGAAAATTAATTTCAAAGTTCAGATGACCTTGGGTCACCTGATAAGAAGGATGGCCTGCGACCACTTTAGAAAGCGAGCTCTTCCCCGAGCCATTGGGGCCCATAATCGCATGAATTTCTCCGGCTTTAACTTCGAGGTTCAAGCCCTTGAGAATTTCTTTGTTGCCCGCATCGGTGATCACGTCTGCATGGAGGTTTTCAATTTTCAGCATTCTCGTCCTTTATCTTTAAATTCCCTATTCAACTGATTCCAAATTCGACCGATTTGGTTTGTTCCCTAGCCGACCGAATTTTCCAATTTCATTTCGATTAATTTGACCGCTTCGACCGAAAATTCGAGGGGCAGTTCCTTAAAAACTTCTTTGCAGAACCCATTCACAAGAAGAGAGACCGCTTGCTCCATGTCAAGTCCCCGGGATTGTAGGTAAAACAGTTGGTCTTCACTCAAGCGCGAGGTTGTCGCCTCGTGCTCCACCACAGCACTTGTATTGCGCACGTCGAGAGTTGGATAGGTCATCGCTTTGCTTTTTTTCCCAACCAGCATGGAGTCGCACTGCGAATAGTTTCTAGCCCCATGAGCCGAGGGCATAATCTTCACCAATCCTCGATAGGCGTTCACCGATTCATCCGCGGAAATTCCCTTTGAAAGGATGGTCGATTTCGTATTCTTTCCGATGTGAATCATTTTCGTGCCCGTATCGGCCTGCATCTTATCATGAGTCAGAGCCACAGAAAAAAAGGCTCCCTCGGATTCATCGCCTTGTAAAATCACCGAAGGATATTTCCAAGTAATGGCAGAGCCGGACTCAACTTGAGTCCAAGATATTTTTGACTTTCTTCCTTGGCACTTTCCTCGTTTTGTCACGAAGTTGAAGATGCCGCCTTTGCCATCCTTATCGCCCGTGTACCAATTCTGGACCGTAGAATATTTTATTTCCGCATTTTCCAAGGCAATAAGCTCAACCACAGCGGCGTGCAATTGGTTCTCATCTCTTTGTGGAGCCGTACAGCCTTCCAAATAATTCACAAAGCTGCCTTCTTCGGCGATGATCAATGTGCGCTCGAATTGGCCAGTTTCCATTGCATTGATTCGAAAGTAAGTGGACAGATCGACAGGACAGCGGACTCCTTTAGGAATATAGACAAAGGATCCATCTGAAAAAACCGCGGCGTTCAAAGCTGCGTAATAGTTGTCTGAATAAGGCACCACCGAGCCCATGTACTTTTTCACAAGCTCTGGATATTTTTGCAGAGCTTCAGAAATAGAGCAGAAGAGGACTCCCGATTTTTCCAAAAGATCTGTGTGTGTCTGACCAATGGAAACCGAATCAAAAACCAAATCCACAGCGACACCAGAAATTCTTTTTTGCTCTTGAAGTGGAATTCCCAGGCGTTCAAAAGTTTTAATCAGCTCGGGATCCAAATCGGCAAGATCCTTTGAGGCATCGGGACGCTTTTTCGGAGCCGCAAAATATCTCAAATCTTGAAAATCAATTTTTGGATAGCGAAGGTCCGCCCATTCGGGTTCGCTCATGGTTTTCCAGTGAGCAAAAGCTTTCAAGCGATAGTCCAGCATCCATTGCGGTTCGTTTTTCTTATGGGAAATGGCTGCAACGATTTCTTCGTTCAGGCCCTTTGGGAATTCTTCAGTTTCGATGTCCGTCGAGAAGCCGTACTTGTATTCATATCCTTCGCGATTGGGCTCGTTCTGTGGCTGAAGTGATTTTGTGGGGTCAGACATTTTGAAGCCGCCCTGTTTGGAGGTTTGTCGTCGAAGTTTCGCTGCCTTGCTCAAGGAGTTCACGCAAACTAACGCTTTGATAGAATTGAGTCAGGCGTTCATTCAGGAATTGAATTGGTGATTTGATATTGCATGATTTTTCGATTTCACAGGATTCTTCAGAGCCCAGGCATTTTGCTAGGGACCTCGGGCCCTCCACGAAATTCATCAAATCGTGAAGTGTTATAATTGAAAGATCACGCGAAAGTGAATAACCACCCGAGGCTCCATGTTCAACTCGAAGAAGTCCGGACTGAGCCATGTGCTGGAGTGCTCGCGCTGTCGCATCAAAAGGAATTTGATAAGTTTCGGCAACCTCTTTTGCAGTCGTGAGAGCCGGATGATTTTTCCCGCTCATGTGCTTCAAGGCCACCAATGAATATTCCAGCTTGCGATTGATTTTATACATGGAACTCCAGTCAAGCTTGGTCTTTGCAGCGGCCCAAGCTTTTGAAATGCCCTTGGCTCGGCTGCGGCCATATTTTTGCCCTTTGGCGGAAGCCGCAAATTAGTTGAAAACCAAATGACTGTCTATTGGAAAATACGCTAGATTTTGGCGGATATCCCCGCGCGATGACCCGTTCCTAATAAAAACAAATAAAATCAATACCTTAAAAAAAGATGGCAGCTCTTGCAAAGCAAGGCTGCCCTCTCATGGCACGAGTGCCCAAAACTAAAATCAGTATTTCGCCGCACCAAGTCTCGAAATGTTAGGAGGTGCCTTTTGTTTATTGGACCTTAAGGTAGTCGGTGTCTTGAAGCTTTGGCAATACCGGGGCTTTCAAGAAAACGGGATCGAATTGGAAGTGAAACTGTCCCAATGCAGGCAGAATGAATTCCGAAACGATCACACCGCTAAAGTCACCCCAATAGCGGCTGTGCACCTGTGGAGCATTCAAGAGCAAGCGACTGTAAGACACGTTTCGTTTTGCCGGTTCACAAGCCGCATCTTTTTGGGCTCCGATTTTTGAGTATTCTGTCAAAATGTCGTCACCAATGTCCCAGCCATCCCGGGAATCATTTCTGAAGGCGTGGGTGCCATTCATCCAGAATGTCATTCGTGAATACATCGAACTCCAGTTTTGGTCGTCATAGTGTTTGAGCTCGGCCGCATTTGGAGAATATTTCCGCTTGAATTCATTTCGCAACGCCATCGTCGAATTTTTCAGATAGAAAAACTCGCTGACCGTCGAGGGCTTTGTAACTCCAGTTTCACAAGAGGTCGCCACGCCATCAACAGGTGCGGCACCAGACCAAAGCTCACCAAGTCCCATCAAGATTGCGCGAGAACTGACCAACTGAAGGTTGGAGTTCGCATAAGCAGCATCTGCAATGTTTTCATATACAATAGGTCCGTACACAAAGATGGAGCCGGTCGCATAAATGCGGCAGCCCGTTTTACTGTTCAGACGCAAGTTCGATAAACGCAAAGGTCCATTGATCAGCACATCTCCTTCGCAAGTGACGACACCTGAGTTATAGGCCGCGGCACCTGAAATAGAAAGTCCGTTGAGGTTCGCACCACCAGTAGTGGATTTAGCATAAGGAAAAGGAACCGAGAAATCTGTGCTCGAAGCAGCCACACCAAACACTGTTCTCAAGCGTTCTGCAGAGGGTGCACCAATATAGATGCTTGAGTATTCTGCGATCGTCGCATTGACAGTGCTTGCATAAGGCGAAAGGGAAAATCGCTGTTTAAGGTAGTCTTTCAAGTTTGTTGCGCCGGACATAGTTGCAGGCTGACCTGTGACGGGTGCATTCTTCGGAAGTAGAACTTTTTTGCCACTTTCCAGTTTGAGCTGAGCCCAGTTGCCGAGAACATTAAAGGCTTTATCATCACCATAGATAGCGCCGTTGTTCCAAGCATAGCCCATCATATTGGGAATATTTTTCCCCATATAGTAATCTCGACCTTTGCCGTCACCGCCATAGCCAAAGTCAGTAATAATGTTGGATCGAACATCTGCATGGCACATCACGCAGGCGCTGGCTCGCACGGCGAGTGCGGGTTGTACGATCGGAATCGAAGTGACGACTCCCGCAGCTAGGGTCACTCGCGAACTGTCGATCAAGCGCGAAGTGCCCTCGATCGCATGAAGGGCGATGTCCCGAGATCCTGTGAAGGCAGGTAATGGCGTGAATCGCAGCAAGAAAGTAGGCTGGTTAATGATTGCGACGGAACCAACATCAGGAATGGTGAGGGTTGTTACTACGGCATTATTTTGAAAGCTTAATTGATAGTCTTTTTTGTCTCCAGTGTATTGAGCATTAAATTCTTTGGGTACACCAGGATCGGTTTGCACGATCTGGTCGATCAGCTCAAAGTTACAATCGTCACAAGGCACGACTGGTGGAGTCACATTGCATTCTGGGTTGTCATCAGGACAAACGGGCACACAGCCGGGATCACTTGGATTATCACAGGCACCCGGAGTCACTCGTGTGTCCGGCGTATCTGCCGCAACATCAAATTTATTGGGAGCACAATTTTGAAAACCAGCCATGAAAAATGGCGTCACGAAAATCAAAAGCGCCAGATTCAGGTGCAACCATCGGGTTGGATTTGTTCGGTTCATCAGGCCCCCATTAAGTTATGCAAAGCATCCCGTTCCATGGACGTCATTCCGCTTCCCTTTATTATTCAGCAAATTTCGCTTTTCATGTTGATAAATTTGACTTAAAAAACTGTTTCAATTTTGAATTCATTTTCGATTTCAAGGAGATGCTTGATGAGGCTGTCTGCAAATTAGTCGGTGTGAAGTCTCAATATGATTCTATAGCGAAGCAGCCGGGGTCTCGGCAGGCTGTCTTATTCCCATAATGGAGCAAAAGCGCGGGGCAGAAAAGACTGGATCAGGGTGGGGAAGGTACGGGCTTGGGGTTGCCAGCCAAAGGGCGAAACTGATTTCTGGTTGCTCAGCCGTTGGCTTCGCCGCAAATCAGGGTTTAGCATTCTGGACTCCGAGGCGTCGCCTCTGTGTACCGATCCCCTCTGAGATAGTTACTTTGATAGTTTTTGAAATAGAGCCGCAAGCCCTTCTTTGTCCAACGTTTTCTGAGCTAAACCAATCATAGCACCATAGAGTTCTTCTTGTGGGTCGTTGATCTCAATTTGTTGCCAGTCTAAAAATACGAGAGCTGAAACGAGTGCAGTTCTTTTGTTGCCATCCACGAAGGGCTGGTTTTCTGAGATGTGAAACGCATATGCTGCTGCCATTTCAAAAACTCCGGCATGAACATAGTCACCACCAAACGAAGCTTGTGGCATCATGACTGCGGACTCAAGAAGTCCCCGATCACGAATGCCAGTTGCGCCGCCGTAACTTTCAAGCTGCATTTCGTGCAATTCTAAAACGTCCTCTAAAGTTAAGAAACGAAATTCCATTCGATCTACTTGGCAAGCTTTCTAAGGGTAGAGTCATTCTTCTTCATGACCTTCTCAGCTGAGGCTCTCAGGCTTTTTTTACCTGATCGAATAGGCTCGATAATCAGCCGATCACCGTCTGTGCTCATTTCAAGTTCTGTATCGCGATCAATTTTCAAAAGTTCAAGTATAGGCTTCTCAATAACCAAACCAAAGCTATTTCCGACTGCTGAAAGCTTCTTTCTCATAAGTCCTCCGTACTACATTAGTAGTAACATATGTATAACAAATAAGTAAAGGCAAACTTGTCCAGATAGACACACGTTTGTGTATAGAATTGAGATGGAGGCGCCATCTGCGCAAAGTCGTGTAGGCAACCGTGATCCCATTTGCAGACTTCAAAGTTTCCTGCAGATGAGACATGTTGTAATCAAAATATTCATTCCGAATTAAACTAAAAACATGTGCCTTGAGCAAATCAGATTTCTTGTTTCGAAGCCTCTTCCCAGTGTTGCCATGCTTAATTCCCAACAAACCTTTTGACTCCACTCGGCGGGATTTTCGAGTCAGAGTACACTCTGTCTGACCCAATAAAACGGACGTTTCATTTCTTTTTTGCCTGCCGGATAGAAACTTCTCAATCTGCTTAAATTCAAAGACATCACGTTTCGATATGAATACCCCTCGATCCTTCACTTGAGTCCCTCCTTGGATGGGACCCTAGACTAGGGGGTGACAAAATCGCTGGTTATTTACACAAAAACGCGGGGCAGGCTTCTATTTTTCAGGGTGCTCGGAAGCCAACTTTAAAAGGATAGCCTTCGCCCAGATTGACCTTAGTGAAGGCAGGGGAGCCCCACAAGATATGATTATTGAAGGCTCCATTGGCAGTCACAATACCAATATGGCAATTGCCATTGCCGGAGCAAAAGTAGCCCTTGTTTGAATTGGATTTGCTGCGCCAAACAATGACATCACCGTTGCGCAGATCGGCCTCTTTTCGAATGACTTGCCAGCCCAGACTGCTCAGCTTTTTTTCGACTTCATAAACTGCCATTGCGACTCCGGCTGTTTCTTTGCCGCGGGAATCGTAACGAGGGATTTTTATTCCTGTAACTTTTAGGACCGCGGAGACCACACGGGCACAAGCCAACCAGCCATAGGCTAGATCTTTGGTGTTGATCGGTTGACCATAAAGAGTGTGGGGGCTTGTGTCCTTCCGAAGATTTTGAGGATCAAGCGCGGCAAGTGCTGCCTGATGGATTTTTTCAGATAAGACACCTGCTTGCGCGGGGACTTGAGCGTGGACTTGAAACTGGAGGCTTGAGAACAAAAGTAAAAAAGACAAAAGAAAGCGCGACATATTAAGTCCTCCAAGTCAGGCACTATAAAGCAATGCCTTCGCTATCGAAAGTAGTTTGCAGCGGATAAGGAGATCCTTCACTGAATAGGGCAATTTTCGGCACTTCTGTCTGCTGCCTAATAAGAACGCCCCTGCGTCGCCGACTAAGCACGCCCCTGCGTCGAATCGAAGAGCAGCCATGGACATCGCCCCTTTATTCTGAGAAGGCTGGTGGCATGCTGCGATTTTTAGTTATTTTGCTCAGCTCGCTGGTCATGGTTGGTGCCGTGCTTTTGGCCGTAAGGATTTGGGGCCTTTCAAAGCCAATTCAAACGTATGACTCGGATTTTTTTCGAACCGAGCAAAAGTTATCTTGGGTCGTTCCTGTGAGCTTGCAGGACCGTCAAGAAGGAAAATTTAAGCAGCTGCTCAGTCAGCGTCTTTTCAAGGATATGGGCGGCCCTGAGGCTGCTTCGAGAATTATTTGGTTGGTGGACATCGCTGCGGAAAAGCCGGAGGCCCTCGAGCTTTCTTGGCTTAAGGAATTTTTGGAAGTGACGAAACCTTCTCGCGTTATATTCAGAGTCCTCGTGAATTTTCCAAACATTGACTTAAAGCTGAATGACCTGGTCGCTAAAGAGGATGAGCACCGAGTGATGATTCAGTCGTCCTACGATGTTATTCTTCGCAGTATCAAAAATTTGCGGCCCCAGTTGGTATATGGCAGCAGTCCTGCCGATGAAACGAAGCTGCATTTTTACAATGAGCTTCGTATTCTTCCGGCAGTTCCTCTGCTCGCCGATGTCTATTGGGCGCAACTTTCGCCTGCGAAGGGTGTTTTTCTTCGGCCTGAGATTCCCGTAGAAATCCGCAGAAGAAAGAAAAAGTTTTTTCTGGGTCCGGTCATCGATAAAGAAAGTTATGCTAAGGCCCTCTCATTTGGTCCAGATGCCATAGTCTTCGATTCCTTTCAGTCTGCGTCGCAGACCCTAGATTCTATCACCTTGGATTGATTCGACCTCGGTAGGGGTTTAATCTTTACGAACAAGGAGAACCCGCATCATGGCAAGTGCACCCATCAGTTCCGCAGCTGTGAACCTGAATTCATTCGATGCAATCATGTCCGCAAGTCCTGTGGTCCAGCTCACATTGCTCTGTCTTGTGGGCCTGTCGGTGACTTGCTGGGCAGTTGGCTTTTTTAAGTGGCGTCAAATTCAGCAGCTCACTTCAAAGAACTCCTATTTTTTAGAGAGGTTTTGGGAGGCCAGTTCCCTCGATAAAGTGGCGGAAGAATCCGATGCTTTAGCAAAAGATAGCGGCTTGGCCAGAGTCTTTCGCGCAGGCTATCAGGAGCTTTCAAAACTTGCGACTCACTCCAAAGAAAGTGAGGGCAAAATTCAGCTTTCCGGATCAGACAATTTGGAAAGGGCCCTTCGCAAAGCCATTGATACAGAAATCGCCGCGATGGAATCTCATCTCAATATTTTAGCCACCACGGGTTCCACAGGTCCTTTCATTGGCCTTTTTGGAACGGTCTGGGGAATTATGGGATCTTTTCATAAAATTGGAGTCATGGGTACTGCCAGTCTAGCGGTCGTGGCACCGGGAATTTCCGAAGCCCTGATCGCCACCGCTGTGGGTTTGGCCGCCGCGATTCCCGCAGTCGTTCTGTACAATCATTTTGTCTCACAGATTCGCAGACAAGAAATGGCTTTGAATAATTTCTCCACCGATTTTTTGAACATCACCAAACGTAATTTTTTTAGAGAGTAAAAAAATATGGGAATGTCTTCAGGTCGTTCATCTTCTGGCAGCAGGACTGTTCTTAGTGAAATCAATGTGACTCCACTTGTGGATGTGATGTTGGTTCTTTTGATTATGTTTATGGTGACAGCACCCCTTATGCAGCAAGGCATTGAAGTGGATCTTCCAAAGACGGCTTCGTCGGGTGTGGCTCCAAAAGAAGACCCTTTGGTTTTGGTGATTTCAGAAAAAGGGGAGCTCAGCATTAAAAAAGAAAAAATTCCCATGGACCAACTGCGAACGAAAATGTCGGCCATCTTTTCTAACCGCAAAGAAAAAGAAGTTTATATTCAAGCCGATCAGAAGGTGGACTATGGCCGAGTGGCCGCTACGATGGCGGAGCTCCGCGCTGCCGGAATTACTAAACTTGGAATGATCACTCTGCCGAAATGATTCAAGAGGTAAGGGTAGACTCATTCAAGCGCTATTTTTTAATTTCTGCAGCACTACATGTGCTGGTGGTGCTTTTTTTTACGGTTCAATCCGTGGTTTTTCCTTCAGAGTCCATCGAACTGGCAGCCGCAATTAAAGTAGATATTGTGGATTTGCCGGATAAAATTTCGGAGCCTGCACCTGTCTCGCAACCAATGGCGCAACCCGATCAGCCGACCCCAAAAGTGGAGGCAGAGATCGCCCCGCTGCCAAAAGCCAAGCCAGAAGAAAAAGCCATCGATCTTGATAAAAAACAAAAAGATGCACTGGCAAGGCTCAATCAAGATTCGGCCTTAGATAAAATAAAAAAGGAATTGGAAAAGGAACAAAAGAAGGACCAAAAAGTTGACCAGAATAAAGTGGGACAACTGCCGACCTACAAAGGAAATCAGCTTGCGGCGGGGACGGAGCTTCGCGGCCTAGCAAGGGCCCAGCATGATCAGTATGTGGGCTCCATTGAATCCATTATTCGTAGAAACTGGGCCTTACCAGAATGGTTATCCAGTAAAAATCTAAAGGCACAGGTACGGATTAAAATGAACGCGCGTGGCGAAGTGATTGAAATGAAATTATTGCGCCCCAGTGGTAACCCTTCGTTCGACGAAAATGTTTTAGTGACGGTGCAAAAGTCCTCGCCTCTGCCGGCTCCTCCTGAGAGATTGGAACTCATAATTCGAAATGATGGTATTGTGCTGGGCTTTCCAGAATAAAGGAATTCGATGAAGAACAAACGAATCACGCGGATTGGATCACACTTTTTTTTGGCCACGCTCTCAGTGCTGTTTGTCTTAGGTCACATCGGTGAATTTTTTGGTCAAAGCGCTTTTGCAGAAGATTTAGCCAAACCTCAGATTTATATTAAAATTGGTGAGGCTAAAACTGCGAAAAGTACTTTGGCTCTTCCACCTTTAAATTATGTCGGAAGCCCTGGCGTTAAGCATCAGGAATTTGGCACTGAGCTCTTTAAGGTCATTTCAAATAATCTTTCTGTCTCCACCTTCTTTAAACTTTTGCCGGGCACTTCGTTTTTGGAGAACACCTCAAAAACTGCCGTTATTCCACAACCAGCGGATCCCAATGGCTTCAAGTTTGATAGCTGGCGAACCTTAGGAGCTGAATTCCTCATTCGTGGTACCTACTCCCTGGCAGGCGATAACGTGATCTTTGAAGTCTATGCCTACCATGTTCCGCAGGGACAGTTAGTTATGGGAAAACGTTATCGCGGTACCAAGCAAAGTCTTCGCCGTGTGGCCCACACTTTTTGTAATGACCTTTTAGAAGCTTTGACTGGAAAAAAAGGAATGTTCCTGTCAAAGTTTGCAGTGGCTAGTGACAAGGGCTCTGGAGATTTCAAAGAAGTTTACATTATGGATTGGGATGGTGCTAATTCCGAGAAAATCACTAATCACAAGTCGATATCCATTTCACCAGCCTGGTCACAGGATGGCAGCCGCGTGGCCTATACTGCATTTGTCCAGCGTGCGCGTACGAAAACTAGAAATGCAGATCTGTTTATTTACGAGATTTTCACGGGAAAAAAATGGTTGGTTTCTTTCCGCCAAGGGATTAATTCGGGAGCCAATTTCGATCCCGATGGCAAACATCTCTACCTCACCCTATCCCAGTCAGGCACCCCGGACATTTACAAAATCAATTATGATGGTGAGCTCATCAAAAAGCTGACCAATGGGCCCTTGGGCGCCCTGAACGTCGAGCCTGCTGTGAGTCCCGATGGCAAACGCATTGCTTTTTCTTCAGATCGAGCGGGTCAGCCAATGATCTATGTGATGGACATTGATGGCACGAATGTGAAAAGAATCACGATGGTCGGTCGCTACAATTCTTCCCCCGCGTGGTCGCCGGATGGCAAAAAAATCGCGTTTTCCTCTTACTTAGACAATCACTTCGATCTGTACTTGATGGATGCCGATGGCTCCAACATGCTCAAGCTGACTTCCGCCAAAAAGCCCAATGGCAAATGGGCTGACAACGAAGATCCTTCCTTTAGCCCAGATGGTCGTCACATCGCTTTCGCCAGCAATCGTTCGGGAAAATATCAGGTTTACATTACGAATTTAGATGGCTCTGAAGAAAGACGCATCACCAACGACGGTAATAATTATTACAAACCTCGTTGGTCGAAGAATTTCGAATAGGTTTTTCTTTTGAACACGGCTTTGCTTCAGACCGAATTTTAGCCCCGGCCGCAGGGGCCATTGAAAATTGAATTCATTCCTGACCTTAATGTTTCCAGGACATCCTCGCGCCTGCCGGGCAAATTGCGCAGCAATCGATCCAAACAGCGCAGCAATTGACCATGATTTCAGAAAGAGCCCACATTTTCGAGAATCTTTATTCTGGCAGACGGACAAAATCCGAAGTTCCTCAGGGGAACCATTTTCGAAACTTTGGACCTCGGCATTCCGTTCGCCAGCCAAAATAAACCTCAATGGCAAATTTGATCTTTCACAGCTTTTTTCGTCGCGGCATTAGTTTGATTGAAAAGCTGTGAGATCGTCGTCAGCGTATTTCCGTCTACGGAACCATTGTCGTTCGAGCTGCAGGAAGAATCCAGCTCAAGAATTTCGCCTTCCATATCAATGGTGTAAGTTTCAGTAAAGCCAGTGCCGCTGACTTGAACGGAGTAGCTTTTTACAGTGGTGTTCGTAAGATCGAGTTCAATTGTGATGGCACCAGAGGCTTTGTCGCCATTAGCATTAGTAAGAGAGTATGTTTTTGGACAAGTCCCCATTGAATTTCCGTTCTCATAGTAGCAGCTGCTTCCGGACTTCAGATAGTTCCCATTTGCATGATAAATCGAGCTTCCAGAAATTAAGTAGTTCCCGTTTGCATGATAGTATGAAGATCCAGATTTAAAATAGTTCCCATTCGCATGATAAAGCGATGATCCTGACTTCAGATAGTTTCCATTCATATGATAAAGACTTGAGCCGCTTTTTAAGTAGTTGCCATTGGCGTGATAATAACTCGAGCCCGATTGTTTATAGTTGCCATTGCAGTGGTAAGAAGATTGTGCGGCTGCGATGTGTCCGATGAACAAACTCAAGGTGGCGATAAGGAATAGGTTCAGTTTCATGCTGGGCTCCGGTATGTGTTAGGGCTGTTTTGACACTTCAGGCAGAGCTAGGCAATGATTGTGCCGAGACTTTTCTCGCCTCTTTTGGTCACTATGGCACCTGGTTATGCTTGCTCTAAAAACTATTCATGGAAAAAACGAAGTTTCAGCAAGGTTAGCTGAAGCAAAAGTGTTATGATGCCCTTCGCATGAAGCGTTTTGGAACAACTCTTTTATTTTCATTTTCTTGTTTGGTGTGGAGCTCCGTCGGGAACACAACATTTCAAAAAGTCAGAAATACCAAGGACCAGACGTTTCCTAGTTCAGGACTCATTGTCGCGGGTCCGGAAATTCATCGAACAAAACTTTTGGCGTCCTTGGAAGAGATTGCAAAAATTCCTATCGGAAGCGAAATCCTTCGCCGCATTTCCGAGGCTAAACATAGCGTCCTCTTGTCAGATCATCCACGTGCTTTGCCTGCGAGCGGCCTCACGGGCTATGTTGCTAAGCCAGGGAATATTTCAAATGGCATCGGTGATGATGCGTATATCGTGATGGATTTCGATATGCCGGAGCAAGGCGCTCACTTGGTCGACGGCTGCGAGGGCCTTGTTGAATTTACTTTTGTGCAGACTCTTTTTCATGAGTTGGTTCATGCGGCCCATATCGTTAAGGGCAGTTTCAATGTTCGAGATCCCGAATTTCAAGCCAAGCTCACAGAGAATAAATTCAGAAAAGAAGAAGCTCGGGCAAAAGGTAAAAAAATCACTCAGCGCTGTGGATCAGGGAATCGTCAAATATGGAATGGGAGAAATCGGCAAGCCTATAGCTTTGAATTTTCGTATTTGTTTGTCCTTCCATAAATTGTTTTCCTTTTGTGAGCCTTTCTTAGCCGCTCAATCTCACCTACATTTTGGCACTCAATCTGCTTAGGTAAATGTTTGGCAGCTCGCCTTGCTGAGGGATTCCGTTCCAGGGCGGGCCAGCCTAGATATTTCTTATTCAGATACTTATTGAGGAAGAAGAGTAGGTAAAGCAATGACCCAAACCGTGACCTCTGTCATTTTGTTCAACAGGCTTAAGGGTCATCGGACCCGGTTTCTGATGATGACTTTTATTTTGATTCTGACAGGCTTGAGTGCACAAGCCGCACCGACCTGTCAGGAAATCTTCGCTGTGGGTGGTGCCACGACAAAAACGAGTGAGAGCCCTAGCTTCATTACTAAAATAGAGATCGGCCTAGCTCAGTTTAGAAATCTACTGAGGGCTCAGCGAGACGCCTTAATGAAAAAGGGACCTGATTCGCTCAAGGAGCTTGCCAAGAACTGGCGCAGTGAGTGGAAGCAAAAATTGAGTGTCACGGTCTCTAATCGCATGACTCATGAGCTGATGGAGAAACTCTTGTCACCTGAGACGAGGGCAATTGTTCTTCAGGGCTTGGATCCCAAAAAGGTTGGTTTTACTCGAGCCATTCATGAACGCTTGTGGCAGTTACAAAAAACGGGAGGACTTAAAGACGAGGATCAGATTACGGTTCGAGATCCTCCTCCACCTCAGGGGGTGACACCCCTTAATTTTACTTACTATCAACCAGCCTTGGTTGCACAAAGTGAGGGGGCAACTGCAAAGCATCAGCCCCGAACGAGGACTTACCTTCTTGAGATCAATTTGTCTTTACTCGAGGTCGGTGTCCCTGTGACTGGTTTTCTTGAGAACGGCCAACCCATCACCATCGAAAAACAGACAAGTGTAGGTGAGAACCCAATTTTCAAAGTTTCTGATGAGCTGGAGCCTTTGAATCTGGCACAGGCCAAAAAACGATTCGGCAGTTTATTGTATCTTCGGGCCGAGCATGGTCAGGGTTTCAATTTGGAAATTAAGACGGCTCTTACGGATCTGATCGAATCACCACAGTTACCCCTGATGAATGGTCCCCACATGGTTCAGAAGCTGGATCTAAAACTCACAACTCAGCAGGTCCGCGAATTGTTTTCAAGAAAAAGCGCAAAGCAAGAACAGCTTGAGCGTCTGGCTCAAGAGCTTCTTGAAAGAAATGATGAAGCCATTAAAAAAGATAAGGCCGTGATGGATTTGATTTTGGCAAATATTGAAATTCTTCGCACCGCCATTGAGAGCGGAAAGTTACAGGGAAATGCGGTGTCACCGATCGAGATCATCGGGGCAACAGCCTACAACCGAACCGCATTTCAAGGCAGGACTGCCCAGAAAGATTCTTCTGGAAAGACAGTGTTTCGACCGACCTTCCAATATACTGTGGACCGCATTCAGAACGTCTTTTTTGAAGAAATGTATTGGCCAAATGGTGAACTGAAAAGTCCAAGTGAGGTCTTGCAATCGGCTAAAAAGTATTCGTCGACAACCATCGACGCCCGTCATGTGGAGCTCAAAATGATGGCTCCGGACGTTCAAAAACACATTGGAATTAAATACGACTCAGCCCTAGCATTACCAAATTTTCAAATTTTTGACGAAGCAGGTATCGGAGCCCAATTGAAATGGGTGGCTGACGTTTTTCATAGACACTTAGTCCAAAATTCTTACCTTCGGCGTATGAATGCTGAAAACAAACATGCGGGTAAATTTATGTATGGACTAAAAAAAGCGGAGGAAGCAGGGCTCCTCGATCCCTAGCATCGGTCCAACGCGAGTCTCACTCATTTTGTCTGAGAAGATCCGAACACGACCTCATCAATCAAAACCCGAGCTTTGTGCCACTTGGATTTTGAACTTCTCTTGCTCTGGATCCCAGATCGCATTGAGATCAATGGGATGGCAACAAACGTCGCAGTCATGGACGGTTGCCTGTGATTCCCCATCTTCCAAATAAAAAGTAACTTCGAATTTTTCAAAACAAAAGGGACATCGAATTCTCTGAGCCATCCCGAACCTCTTTATCCAACCTGAAACTCAAAAGTCTTCGCTGTTTTTACTGAATTCAAAATCATGCAGCCCTGAGATGTTTTCTCAAGCAGTCTTTGCGCACTTTCTTTCTGTTCAACTCCCAGAAGTTTGACCTTCAAATGAAATCGAGCCATCCAAGGTTTTCCATTCTCATCTCGATCCACCTGGAGAACAGCTTCGGTGTTGATAGCTTCAAAACTCAGTCTTGATTTTTCAGCAAAAACTTTGAAGGTCGCAATAAAGCAGTTTTGCAGGGCCAAAGCATAAAGGTCTTCTGGGCTCAGGCCTTCGCCGGGACCTTCGAATTCAGGGGGAATAGCGAGAGTCAACTTTTGAAGTTGCGCTTCGCTGGTCCATCTTTTTTGAATTCCAGAAGAGGAGCTCGCACTGACGGGGAAGCTCATCGGATATTGAATCATTTTTTTCCCTTCTCTAGTTGTTTAGTGTCTCCTAAACTAAATAGAAACTTATGGAAAGTCGCAGGAAAATTATTTGCTCAGAAAATGGTATTGACGCTCCAGACCTTTGGCTTGTTTGTGATGTCTCTGTAAGCATTACCGCTGCGCAGTCTTGACCCTTCCTTAACCTAAGGCTAGCCAAGAAGTATGTATAAAAATCCAATGCAGAAAAGAAACATATTCAAGGTCCTTTGTGTCTATTTAGCAGCTCTGTTTATCGTGAGCATCGGTCTTCAAGGCGAAGCGAAAGCTGCCGATCCGGTAAAGAAGGAAGAAACTAAAAAAGAAGAATCGAAAAAAGAAGAGCCCAAAAAAGCCGAAGCTGCTAAAAGCGAGAAAGCTGACTCAAAAAAAGGAAAAGACGTGATCGCAATATTCGAGACCAACAAAGGTACAATTCGCACTAAACTCTACGCTGACAAAACTCCAAAGACCGTTGAAAACTTCGTCGGCCTAGCCAAGGGAACGAAAGAGTTCACTGATCCTAAGACGGGTCAAAAAACCAAACGTGCTTTCTATGACGGTCTGACTTTCCACAGGGTCATCCCCAACTTCATGATTCAAGGCGGTTGCCCTAAAGGTGATGGCACAGGTGATCCAGGATACCGCTTCGAAGATGAAATCGTCGCTGACTTGAAACATAACAAGCCAGGCCTGTTGTCTATGGCGAATTCCGGCAAGAACACCAATGGCAGTCAGTTTTTTATCACGGTGGCAGCGACTCCTTGGTTGGATGGTAAGCACACTGTTTGGGGCGAAGTTGCAGACGCCGCAAGCCTGGATGTTGTGATGAACATATCAAAAGTTAAAACGGGCCCTATGGACAAGCCCGCAGAACCCATCATTATCAAATCTGTTAAGTTCGAATAAGCTGATCTTGTTGAAATTCAGGGCAGCGGGATTAGCAACTGCCCTCGATTTTTGCGCCTTACTCTTGAGGCGTCACAATTAGAAATTCAATTCGGCGGTTTTCGCTGCGGCCTTCTTCGGTGTCGTTGGAGGTCAATGGTTTTTGGTCCGCATAAGAAATAGCTGCCAACCGCTTTGGATCATAGCCATGCACTTTAATCAGATAGCGCACGACTTGCGAGGCCCTTGCACCCGCTAGCTCCCAATTGGATTCAAAAGTTCCACCCGAAATGGGCTCACTGTCCGTGTGACCTTCAATGATAATTTGTTGGGGGGCCTCACGAAAAGTATCAGCCACTTTATTAAGGGCCTCGACCGCTGAAGACAAAAGCTTTGCCGATCCGCTGGGGAAAAGTGCTGTTGCCGCAAGGCTGACGCGGACACCGATGGCATCATGACGAATTCCGCTGATCAGTGATTTTTTTTCTTTGGCAGTGAGTGATTTTTCAAGCAACCGCTCAACATGGTCTTGTAATTCGCGAGGGCCGACTCCCTTGGTATTGAAAACCTGCATGGGGCTGACATTGGGATTAAGAATACTTTCGACAGTTTCGCCAAGGCCTCCGGCCCCCGAAGGACCATCTATTTTCAGTTCCTGCCGGAGTGACTCTTCAAATTTCTTTTCTTTATCTTTGTTTTTGTTGGAGGTGGCATACAGCACTACAAAAAAAGCAAACAGTAGAGTGATAAAATCCGCATAGGAGATAACCCAGCGTTCGTGATTCTCAGGCTCTTCGTGTTTGGTTTTTCTTTTTGCCATTAGGTATCTTGAAAACTGTTCAGTTTCACTTGAATCAAACCAGGACTAAGCCCCTTTTGTATTCCAATCGCTCCAGAAAGAACCATGTGCCTGACTCGCATTTTGTCCTGGACCACTCGTTTGAGGCGACTTCCTATCGGAAGCAAAATGAGATTGGCAATTCCAACTCCGTAAATAGTAGCCACAAAGGCCACGCCGATGCCGCTGCCGAGTTTGCTGGTATCAGTGATATTTCCCATTACATGAATAAGACCCAGCACGGCTCCGATGATTCCAATCGTGGGAGCATAGCCGCCAGCATCGGTCCAAACCTTTGCTGCTGCCAGTAGCTTTGATTCTTCTTGCTCAATGCGATCCAAAAAAACTTCTTCGACTAATTCGGGCGTCGAGTTATCACAAATTGCTGCGATGGCATCCCTCAAAAAAGGATCCTTGATGACTTTGGTTCGCTGTTCGAGGGCTAATACATTTTCCTTGCGAGCAATTCGAGCGCATTCTAAAATCTCATCTCGAATTTCTTTTGTATGTTTTTCGTCGGATGCCGCAAAAAGCCCAAAAAGTAATTCGACACTTTTTTTGAGATCAGAACTTTTATTCGATAGGATCGTGGCTCCTGCTGTTCCTAAAAAGACAATGACAAATGCCGCGCCTTGAATCAAGGCCGACAAATGTCCATCCTCGAGAGCATTTCCCAGCAGAATTCCACCGATTCCGACGACCAGGCCAATGATTACCGATAAATCCATGAAAATCACCTCAGCTTGATGAGAATCAGTATGACAACCTTGAAGGTTCGAGTCGACTTTTATTCTGCGAAACCCTAGGATTGATCCCAATGCTGGAATGGCTGGATCACTTGGATCGCACTCTTTTTTTATTCATCAATCGGGATTTTGTTCATCCCTGGGCGGATCGGTTTTTCCCGGCCATCACGGACCTTCATCAGCAATTTTATTTTAAATGGATTTTTGTACCTTGGCTGGCCGTCCTTTTTTTGAGGCTTTTCAGTTGGAAAGGGCTTGGACTTTTTTTTGGCTTAGTTTTAGCGCTGGCTTCCAATGATTTTTTAGGGGGACAAGTTTTAAAAAAATCTGTCCAACGCCTTCGCCCTTCTGTTGCCATCGAAGGAGCTGTCCTTCGCTCACCAGATCATGGAGGATTTAGCTTTCCTTCAAATCATGCGAGTAACTCAGCGGTGATGGCGGTCTATTGTGCTTTGTTTATTCCGCAAGGACGCTGGATCTTTTTTGCTTTGGCTTTTTTGATCGGCTATAGCCGGGTATATGGTGGAGTCCACTATCCAATGGATGTCCTCGCGGGATTTTTGGTGGGGACATTAATTGCGAACCTCTGGGCTTTCATTGCCAAACTTGTTTTGCAGCTGCCACTTCGGAGGGCTAGGTAATTATGGCAAAAATTTGTATTACGGGAGCCAATGGTTTTCTTGGATCTTGGTTGGTCCGACACCTCACTCAGAAGAGCCATGAGGTTCGAGTGATCGCAAGGCCGACAAGTGATTTGAGTGAGCTTGAGGGCACAAAATATGAATTGGTCCACGGCGATATTCTCGATCCTGAAAGTCTTCGTAAGGCTTTCTTTGCGCAGGATTCAGTTTTTCATTTGGCAGGCTTAGTTGCTTATAAAGCCAAAGATCGCGAAAAAATGGAAGCGGTCAATGTCAGAGGCACGGAGAATGTGCTGGCTGCCTGTGAAGCACAAAAAGTCCGGCGCTTGCTGCACACCAGTTCTGTGGTTGCTGTCGGAGCAGGATTTTTGCCGACTGAAATTCTCAACGAAGATTCAGCTTACAATGTTGGCCATCTGAATTTGGGTTATTTTGAAACCAAAAGAAAAGCTGAATTGAAAGTCGTCGAGTGGGTGAAAGCTGGTCGAGGGGATGCGGTCATTGTTAATCCGGCGACGGTCTATGGTCCTGGGGACGCAAAAAAAGGCTCGCGAAAAGTTCAACTGAAAGTGGCGCATGGAACTTTGCCTTTTTATCCAGGCGGCGGCGTCAATATAGTTGGCGTCGACGCCTGTGTGGAGGGAATGATTGCCGCTTGGGAAAAAGGGCGAACAGGTGAGCGCTACATTCTTGCGGGTGAAAATTTGCTGATTCGAGATGTTTTTAGAATGATCGCTGAGAGTGCCGGCGTGGCGGCACCAAAATACAAGCTTCCCACCGGGCTTTTACGAAGCTTGGGTGGATTTGGAGATTTATTGGCAGACTGGGGACTGTCTTCACCAATCAGTTCTGAAACGGTGTGGACTTCGACTCTTTACCATTGGTTTGATTCGTCAAAGGCCCAGCGAGAGCTTGGTTTCACCCCAGGCAGTGCTAGAGTGGCCATTGAAAAGAGTGTGAAGTGGATCAAAGAAAACGGACTCTGAGCCGCGGAGTCTCCGCCATTCTTTTGCTGACTCTTTTCTGGTTTGGCTTTCAAATCTTTCGTTTGGTTTCTTGGCTTCCCACAGAAGCAAAAATAAAAGGCTGCTTTACGACCAGCATGTATTCTGTCGATCTTTGTCCAAAAAGTCCCGACTATGTGAAGCTTGCGAATATCTCATCTTGGGTGCAGAAGGCCGTGGTGACCTCAGAGGACGGTCGTTTTTGGACACACCAAGGTTTCGATTTGGAAGAAATCAAAGCCAGCATAGAAAAAAATCTAGAGAAAGGAACCTTGCGAAGAGGCGGTTCCACAATCACGCAGCAATTGGCTAAAAATCTTTTTCTCAGTCGAGATAAAACCATGACTCGAAAGGTGATCGAAGCCTTGATCACTTTTCAATTGGAACGCGTTCTGACGAAAAAAGAAATTCTTGAGAAGTATCTGAATGTTGTTCAGTTCGGTGACGGAATTTTTGGAATTAAAAAAGCAGCTCAACATTATTTTCGAAAAGGTCCGGCGCAGCTGACTTTAGCCGAAGCGGCTTTTTTAGCGATGCTTTTGCCCAGCCCCAAAAAATATTCGAAATCCTTTAAGCTAAAAAAGCTGACTCCCTATGCGCGGAAAAGAATGTCCCAAATCGTTTATCAAATGCGGGCCGGGGATCGAGTCCCTGAAGGTGCTTTTTATGATGCCCTAGCGCAGATCAGGTCTTTTTACGGAGGGCCTGTCAGTTCGCAGGCCGAGGATAATAATTCCCCTCAAGAAGATTTAAGTCTCAAGCCTCAGGCAGACGAAGTCGAAATTCGAGTTTTGGATCCAGCTCAGGTGAAGGTGGTCCCAAGCCAGGAAGAACTTGATTATACTGAGGAAATCGCTGCCGACCCAGGCGACGAAGGCGCCGCCTCTGAAGACGACGAATAATCTATCTGACCCATTAGTTTTTTTTCGTCAGAATTCGGCCTACCAAGTTGTATTTCACACTTTACTTCAGCTATAGCTAGAAAGATCTCGGGGGGGATTAATGAGCAAGCTTTGGAATCTGACCTTTTGGAATTGCGCCCTTGCGATAGTTCTTGTTGGTTTTGGCTTTGGATTTTCCAACATCGCGCAAGCAGCAGGTACCAGCAAAGCTTGCCAGGGCCTTCTGCAAGAAATTAGACGCTTGGAGCGGATCTCAGACAACTTGATAGAAGATTTCGAAAGAAATAAATCCTGCAAGCTGGGACCGGAGTATGAAGACTGCCGCATGCGACTCGCCAATCGTTTGGAGCTCATATTGGATCAGCTGATTGAGCGAGAAATTCAATACGAATCTCAGTGCCTCTGAAATTTTAGCTTTGGTTAATCGCTGCAGTTAGAAAAGGATGCACTTCCAGAAAGTATTCCTCTGCCAGGCTGAGGCCTTCGTCACCATAGTGGTAAGTCGTTCCATCCGGCGCCTATGGTCCAACTGATCGAGCTAAAAATTGTGTCTGTTTCACCAAGTCTTTAGAAATTTAAATGTCTTGTGTTTAAAGGTCTTGCATCAAATCGGAACGATCTTGTTTCAAAGCAAGAAAACCAGAAATGTGCGACTTGAAAAAATCGAAACAGCTGGCGGATTAAGTGGTTGAAGCAGGATCTCATGTTAAACTATTTCTGTGGTGGTCGATTGCTAAATGGTACATTTAATTTTTGCTCAAGCGACGAATTCAAAAAAAATGGTCTTGTCCGTCGTTTAGTTGAAATTCGCCGGATGAGTGGCGGTTTTGTTCAAGCAACTTCCTCTTTGGAATCGTCGCTGTCAATTTGATTTTTCTCCGTCAGTGTTCGAAGGTGCACCCATAA
>Ga0247843_1001083_pt1 | contig 58934 bp, 59 predicted proteins | sample LaCruzMarch2017__FD_192420 | JGI IMG/M metagenome (GOLD analysis project Ga0247843, IMG submission 192420) | Freshwater microbial communities from meromictic Lake La Cruz, Castile-La Mancha, Spain - LaCruzMarch2017_8m | ecosystem: Environmental > Aquatic > Freshwater > Lake | place: Spain...
GGCCTCACGGGAAAGAGTGGCGGAAAAACAGGAACAACGAACAACTACCTCGACGCTTGGTTCGTTGGATTCGATTCCTCGCTCACCTGTGGAGTATGGGTCGGCTTCGACAAGCCCCGCCCGATCAAACCAGGCGGCTACGGCGGCGCACTCGCCTTGCCGATCTGGGTGGATATCATAGAGGCCGCCAAGCGCTGAAACAGGCGGCTTTTGATGAGAAACACTCTTCCAGACTATTGCAGGCGGACATTGAATTCGAGCTTCCAGTTTTCGCCCGAGGCTGGGTGGAGGAAGTGGAGTTCGAGGTTGCCGAGTTCGGTGACTCGGGCTTCGAGGCGGACGGGGATTTCCTCGCCTGGCTGGTGTCCGGCGGGTGGAGGGATTTCAATTTGGAGGCGTGCGGACTCTTCCAGTTCTGCAGCATCGGGCAGCATTTGGCCCGCTTGATCGCCTGCGCGGACTTCGGATTGGAAAAAGCGGAACTCGGAGGCCTCGCCGGTGTAGAGGAAAAATTCCTGCCCCGAGATTTCGAGGCGGCTTCCTTCTTCCATTCCCTGAGGTGCGACGCAGAGCGCTTTCGTGGCCGGACGGCGGCCTGGCACGGCCATGGCGGAGGATTCCATGCCGATGTAGTAGGAGCGCGCCGTGCCGGACTTGATGCGCAGCCCCTCGCCGGTGGCGCGCAGACGCGCATAGGCGGCGGCTCCGAGGGCCACGGCATGGTCCGGGCGCGAACCTTCGAGTTCTCGGATGGGAGTGCCTGCCCACTGGCTCAGTTGTTCGAGCACACGCTGGCGGAGTGCGGCGGCGTTGAAGACGCCTCCGTTGAAGAGAACGGCATCGGGCAGCAGGAGCGGTGAGCGGTCGAGGCGTGCGCTTCCGCCAATGGCTTCGATGAGTTGTGGCGAGGAGGCGGCGTTGGCTTTTGCGCGCGAGAGGAATCGGGCGAGGTGTTTGGAAATGGCGGCATCTGCCGCATAGGGTAGGCCGGATTCCCGTAGACCTCCTGCGCGTCGCAGGATCGGCATTTCGTCGTCTCCTACGATGGGAAAAAAGCCATCGACGGCGATTTGTTGAACATCACCCCGCGTGAGGACTGCACTGATGGTGGATGCAATGAGTCTGCTTCCGCGCGATGGGATCGAGATCGGCGTCTCTTGCAGCGAGGGATTCGAAAGCAGGGCTTCCTTGGCGGCGCGCACCGCATGCACGAGAGCGAGGAATTGCCACTCGTCGAGGGTGGTTCCTGCTGCGATGAGTTTCTCCGAGACGGCGTGGGCCAGTGCGAGATCCATGTTGTCACCGCCGAGAAGGAGGTGCTCGCCGACGGCAATGCGCTCCAGCGCGAGGTTGCCGTCTTTTCCTGTCACAGCGATGAGGCTGAAGTCGGCTGTGCCACCGCCGACATCGCAGACGAGCAGGAGGTCGCCGGATTTCACCTGTCTACGCCATTCAGCGCCTTGGTTTTCGGTCCACGCGTAGAAGGCCGCTTGAGGTTCCTCGAGGAGCGTGACCACGCCAAGGCCCGCTTGTGTGGCGGCTTCGAGTGTGAGTGCGCGGGCGACTTCATCGAATGAGGCGGGGACGGTGATCACCGCATGTTCAAGCTTCGCGGCGGGACTTGCCGCGCGAATGTTTGCGAGCAGGTGGGCGAGGAGTTCGCGCGAGACCTCGAGAGGGGAGAGTTTTTTTCCAACCGTTGTGCTGCCCCAGGGAAGAATCGGGCCCCGGCGGTCGGCGTGCGGATGGCAGAGCCAGCTTTTTCCGGAGGCGATCAAACGGTCGGGTTGCAGGACTCCGCGGTCGCGCGCGAAGGTGCCAAGGAACCAATGGCTTTCCGCCTCTTGCCAGGGAAGCTTCGGCCCACCTTCTGGAAACTCGCCGGCGGCAGGTATGTAGAGCGATGAGGGCAGCAGTGGACGCTCGCCGATACCGCTTGCGTTGATCACCTGTGTGATGGGCAGGATTTCCAGCAGTCCAGCATCCGTCGCCCTCGCAATGGCGCAGTTGCTCGTGCCGAGGTCGATTCCAAAGTAGTCGCTCATAGGTGTGGATGGATCAATTTCCGCTCACTTCGACTTCAGCCGGTGCGAGGACCGGCCATGGGCGCGTTTCTGTGGTGCCAGTTAGGCGCGGGAGTTTCACGCTCTGTGCGATCCAGCCTGGATGGAGGAGTTTTCCCTTGTAGGGTGGATGCTCCGGCACGGAGCCGAGAAGTCGAAATGTGTGGGCATCGTAGCCAGATTCCAGAGTGAGGGAGCTTCCCTCTGGGGCGTTTTGCAGGGGAGCGATGTCAAAATATTCATCCAAGACCTTCCGGCAGCCGGCGTGGACGACACGGGCTGCGGAGCCGATTTGTGCATCAGAGGCAGCAGCGATATCCTCTTTCGCGAAATCCACCAACCGGCCATGCTCCTGCAAGAGTGCGAGGAAGGCGACGATCTCGGCTTCGGCTCGTGGCGGTGGTGTCGTGGGTTTGGAGGTTGCGGCTACCTCCGGCTTTCGTGGTGTTTGCCGCCGAATAGCGAGAAATACGAGAACCATGCCGATCGCTGCGGATACCGTCTGTGCAGCGAGTGTCAGGTTTTGTTGCGGAAAATAAACGGAGGCGGCGTTGAGGCCGAGAAGGACAGCGCCGCTTGCAATGAGACTGTTTTTCATAAGGGGCGGGATAGTGCGAGATGCCGCTTTTCTTGGCAATGGAGATTCCATCTTATGGTCGTGGGCTTTTGCGTTTGATTTTTTAGCAGGCCTGGAGAAAGATAAAGCCTTCAGGCACCCGTAGCTCAATTGGATAGAGTGCCGGCCTCCGAAGCCGTAGGTTGTGGGTTCGACCCCCGCCGGGTGCAGTTTTTAGAATCGCTGAATTTTTGGTGTTGCGGAAACCTTGTGAGCTATTACTCTGCGCAACCTGTCATTTGCCAAGGCTATTCAATCAAGCAAGCCAACGGTGATGACGACAATACCCAAAAACCCTTTTGCCAGGGTAGCTCAGAGGTAGAGCAGGGGACTCATAAGCCCTTGGTCGGGAGTTCAATTCTCCCCCCTGGCACCAACAAAATTTATGGCCAATACAAAATCAGCAGAAAAAAGCGCCCGCCAAAGCGATAAACGCCACGACCGCAATGCCGCCGTGATCACCGCTATTAAATCCCGTCAGAAGAAGCTTCGGGCTGTCCTCTCCAGCGGAGACGCCGCAGCGGCAAAAACCGAGTTCGACGGTCTTTCCTCTGCCTTGGACAAGGCTGCCAAGCGCGGTATCATCCACCGCAATGTGGCCAACCGCCGCAAGAGCCGTCTCAACAAGGCTGTCATCGCAGCGAAAGCCGCGAAGTAAATCTGACACGATTTCCCCCTCCTTCGAACGGCGCGATCCGCAAAAAACGGATGCGCCGTTCGATATTTTTTGCCGTGCTTGGTCGGGGCGAATTTGTTTGATTCAGGCATGGCACCGAAGCGACCGCGTTCCGCGAACAAAACGCGCCAGTCTCTCTACTCCGCTCTCACTGGTGTGGAAGTCGGGTATGTCCCCAAGCGTTGGGTAAAATTCCCGACCGGCATTCTTCTCCTTCTGCCGTGCGTCGTTCTCACGGTGTCTTTTTATGAAGCTTTCCTAAAAAGTGCGGTTGCCGGCGGTTTTTTAGGAAGCGAGGAGGTGCTTGGCTTTGCGATCGGCGGATTGGTGGGCCTCCTTTGGTTTTTTTCCTGCACGCCTCTGCGTCTGCTCTATGTGATGGGACATGAACTCACCCACGCTCTGTGGGTTTGGATGCATGGTGGTCGCGTGCATGATTTCCATGTGCGGGAGGACGGGGGGCATGTGGTGACGGACAAGACGAACACGCTCATTATATTGGCGCCGTATTTTTTCCCGTTCTACACGCTCTGCTGGGTGGCGGCTTATGGATTTGCGGTCTTCTGCTTCGATCTCCAAGGATTTCCAGGTTTGCTCTATGGGGGCCTCGGCTTCACATGGTTCCTGCACCTCGCCTACACCGTGTGGATGATTCAAAAAGGCCAGCCCGATCTTGAATACGGGGGAGCATTTTTTTCCCTCACGGTCATCTACCTTGCGAATCTTTCCTTCATCTCGGCACTTCTCGTGATCGCTTCTCCGAGTGTGAGCTGGGCCGACTTCGCGCGTGATCTCTTGCACAACGCAACCGAAGCTTCCGCAGTCATCGTGAGGGTCGTTGAAATCCTGGTCCAGGCCGTTTCTCGCCTATTTTAGAGAAGCTGGTCAGCTGCAGCTTTTGATGACCCAGTCCGCGTAGGCTTGGGAAAAGCGTGTTGGTTCAAATGCGGCGATCTCTGGGTTTTCGTAGGGATGCAGGGCGCGGAGTTCGCCTTCAAAGAGGGATGCTGTGTTTTCCGGAATTTTAAAAACAACCACCACCTCGTGCGAGTCTTCGATGGCATCCTTCCAGCAGTAGATCGAGCGCGCGCCAGGAATGATGGTCCCGCACGCTGTGAGTTTTTTTTCCAACAAAAGGCGAACGATGCGCTCGGCAGTCGATTCGTCGGGGAGAGTGGTGACGACGAAGAGGATCATGCCGCGACGGGCGCTGGTTCGCGTGTGATCCAGCCGCCACCCACAACAACATCCCCATCATAAAAAACGGCTGCTTGGCCCGGGGTGATGGCGCGCTGCGGGGTGTCGAGTGCGATGCGGGCCTTGCCGCCCGGCAGGGATTGGACTGTGGCATCAGTTCCGGGATGGGCGTAGCGGATTTTGACGGTGATACGCTCGAGGCTCTTGGGCTCGCCTCGCAGCCAGTTTGTGCGATCCACTTCAAAGTTTTCGCGCACGAGATCCTCTTCGTCGCCGATGATGACGCGATTTGTCTGAGGGTCGATGTCGATCACATAGCGTGGGCGCGGTGATCCGCCTGGCAGGCCCTTGCGCTGGCCGATGGTGAACATTTCGATGCCCTCGTGGTCGGCGATGAATTGGCCTTGGGTGTCGTAGATGCCGCCCTTGTGAAATTCCTCCTCGCCGAGATGGCCTCGCAGGAACGCCTTGTAGTCGTTGCCCGGCACAAAGCAAATTTCCTGGCTGTCCACCTTGTCGGCGACTTTCAATCCCAGTTCCCGAGCGATCTCGCGGATGGCTGGCTTTTCCATTCCGCCCAGCGGCGTGAGGGCGTGCTGGAGTTGATCCTGACCGAGGCTAAAAAGGAAATACGACTGGTCTTTGCGGGCGTCGCGACCCTTGCGCAGAACGGCGTGGTTCTCAAGATGGTCGATGATCGCATAGTGTCCGGTGGCGATGAAGTCGGCTCCCAGCGAGCGGGCCTTTGTGCGGAGATTACCGAATTTCAGGTGCTCGTTGCACATGACGCAGGGGTTCGGCGTGCGGCCTTTTTTGTATTCGCTGGCGAAGTAATCGATGACGATCTTTTCAAAATTGTCGGCCTCATCGACGACATAGTGCGGGATGCCAAGCTTGTGGGCCACGCCGCGGGCATCGGCGATCGCCGAGGGGCCGCAGCATTTGTCTTCGGCTCGCGAGATGCAGTCCTGCGGCCACACCTTCATGGTCACGCCGATAACCTCCCATCCATCCCGCTGCAAAAGCGCAGCTGCGACGCTGGAATCCACACCGCCACTCATTCCGAGCAGCACCCTTCTGCCATTGCCTTTCATGCGAGCCACCATAAGGAGAGGATTCTCCGGCGTCAAACCGCAGGCTCTGCCGGGATACACGATTCTTGCGAAAATCCGCCTCTGGGATTACCAATAGTGCCACCTTGCAAACAGGGCGAGCTGCTCTTCCGCATCTCCCATGCATTTCTATGCCTACGGATTTCTCGAATAAAAACAATTTCATCAACCGCGAGCTCAGCTGGCTGGAATTCAACCAGCGTGTGCTCGACCAAGCTTTCGACGAGGCGAATCCGCTGCTCGAGCGACTGAAGTTTCTTTGCATCGTCAGCTCCAACCTCGATGAATTCTTCGAGGTGCGTGTGGCCGGTCTCAAGCAGCAACAGCAGACAGGATCGACTGACACGGGTCCCGACGGTCTCTCCGCCGCCGAGACTCTGGCTCGAATCAGCGTCCGTGCGAGGCGGATGGTGGATGATCAATACCGTTGCTGGCGTGAGCAAATAGCCCCTGCGCTGAATCGGGAAAATATCTACTTTCATAATTATCCCGATGTTCCGGAGATTGAGCGTGTCCATTTCGAGAAGTTTTTCCACGACACCGTCTACCCTGTCCTGACCCCTCTGGCTGTGGATCCCGCGCATCCTTTTCCCCAGCTTTTAAATAAAAGCCTCAATGTGATTGTGGAGCTGGAGGGCGAGGATTTGAGCACGGACATAGCCGTCGTTCAGGCCCCTCGGATACTGCCGCGCGTGGTTCCATTCTCCGCTAAGGGGGACGGTGATGACTATGTCTTTCTTGGAAATATCATCCAAGCGCATGTGCAGTCGCTCTTTCGTGGAGTGAAGGTGAAAGGAACTCACCTTTTCCGGGTCACCCGCAACAGCAATCTGTATGTGGACGAGGAGGAGGCCAGCAATTTGCTTCACGCCATCGAGGAGGAGTTGCGCAAGGTGAAGCGCGGCGCGGCCGTCCGACTGGAGGTGAAGGAGGATTGTCCAGATCATGTGCTGCGACGGTTGATCGAGATTTTCAATCTCGAGGAGGAGGATGTGTTTCGGATCGACGGCCCTTTGAATTTTTCACGCCTCATGCCGCTGGCGTTGCAACTCGACCGCCCCGAACTGCGCTACAAGCGCTTCACGCCATGTTCGGTGGTTTCCTTGGACACGGAGGCGGATTTGTTTTTTCACATTCGTAAAGGCGACATCTTGCTGCACCATCCGTATGATAGCTTCCAGACGGTTGTGGATTTTTTGGCGCAGGCGGCGGAGGATCCTCAAGTGCTGGCGATCAAGCAAACGCTTTACCGCACGAGTTCGGATTCTCCTATCGTGCAGGCGTTGATCACGGCGGCTAGGAACGGGAAGCAGGTGACGGCGGTCATCGAATTGAAGGCGCGTTTTGACGAGGCCGCGAATATCCAGTGGGCACGCATGATGCGCGAGGCGGGGGTGGATGTCGTGTATGGGGTGACCGGGCTCAAGACGCATGCGAAGGCCATGTTGATCATCCGCAGCGAGGGCGAGCGCATCCGGCGCTACGCCCACATGGGCACGGGGAACTACCATCCCTCCACGGCAAAAATCTACACCGACCTGAGCCTGCTCACTTGCCGTGAGGAGCTCACAAGCGAGCTTGCGGAGACATTTAATTGTCTCACCGGCGTGTCGCGTTTCCCCCCGATGAGGGAGCTTCTTGTCGCGCCATGGTCGCTCTACGAGGGTTTCCAAGAGCTTATTGAAAACGAAATCGGCCACGCCTGGGCGGGACGGCCGTGTGGAATCTACGCGAAACTCAATTCGCTGGTGGAGGAGGGCATCATCGAAGCGCTCTACAGAGCCTCTTCGGCCGGTGTTCCCATCCGTCTTTTTGTTCGCGGCATGTGTGCCATTAAAGTCGGCATTCCAGGTGTGAGCGAGAATATTGAAGTCCGCAGCCTTGTCGGACGCTTCCTTGAGCACAGTCGGATTTTTCGCTTTGTGAATGGGGGTGAGCACCGCGTTCTGCTGGGCAGTGCGGATTGGATGCCGCGCAACCTGTTCCGCCGGGTGGAAACTGTTTTCCCTGTTACTGCGCCGGGAATGGTTAAGCACATCGAAGAGATTCTCGATTGGTTCTGGAAGGACAATGCAAAGGCGCAGGTCCTGCAGCCGGATGGCACCTATCGCTTTCGCAAGCGCTTGGAGGGAGAAGCTTCCTTCGATGCTCAGGCCGAGTTTCTGGCCGATGCCCAGCGGCGTAGAAAAAGCCATGCGAAGGTGATTGACCGACCATAGCGGCAACATTGCAGTGGATCTGCGATGTTGGTAGCGTATTTCTGTATGCCAAATTACGATTACGAATGCGAAAAGTGCGGGAAGACTTTTGAGATTTTCCAGTCCATGAAGGACAAGACTTTTGAAACATGCCCGGAGTCTTCGTGCCTGATGGAAACGTGGGGACAAGGCAAGGTGCGCCGCCTTCTGGGCACGGGGGCTGGTTTGATTTTCAAGGGATCCGGTTTTTACACCACGGACTATCGAAGCGAGGGTTACAAACAGGCTGCTAAAAAGGAAAGTGGCGGCGGCAGCGATTCCAAGTCGGATGCGAAGTCCGAATCCAAGCCCTCCACTCCCTCTCCAGCGCCTTCGACCGCAACACCTCCGCCCCCCTCCAAAGCATGAAAATTTGTTCCGCCTGCAAGACAGAGAACAACGACACGCGCGTTTTTTGTTTGAATTGCAGGGAACGCCTGCCCGCGCCAGCTCTGGGTTCTGCGCCCGGTTTACCGGAGTCGGTCGAGCAGGTTGCCGCGCCCCATTTCTCTCCTGTGGTGACGAAAAAAAAGAAGATTCCCAGAAAGTCTCCCAATGCCCGCCGGAGTTATATCGGGTTGTTGTGGAATCTTCTTTTCTGGGGAATTCTGGCTGGCTTGGTGTGGTCTATATATCTCGTTACCCAGCCTCCTTCCTCGGTCCAACCCCCGGTAGAAAGGAACGCTGTCGTGGCCTCGTCGCTGGCGGCCTTTTTTAAAAAAGCCTCCGCCGCGCCTGCGGGTGCATGGATGGGCAGCGAGGATGCAATCAACGGGTTTCTTCTGGAAAATGTGCGCCTTGTTCCGCTGGCCTCGAGGATCGGCCTTCACACAGAGTTTAACCGGTGCTTTGTCGAGCTGCACGAAGGTCGTCTTGATTTTGTGATGCAGCAAACAGTCCAAGGATACCCGCTCTACTTTTCCCTCCTCCTTGAGCCCTATTCGGAAGACGGAGACCTGAAGGTCCGCCTTGCTGGAGCGTCGTTTGGCAGGTTGCGGATACCCGCTTTGCTTGCGCCTTTTGTCATCAGCCTCTGGCAGCCGTGTTTTGACTCGCTGGGCACTATCGTGGATCGACTGGACTCAGCCAGTTCGGCTTCGGTGACACCGAAGAGCCTCGTCGTTCGATGGCCCGCCAAAACCGACTCTTGACATGGCTCGCCATGTGGCTGTGCGGAGCATTCTTGATCTCTCCGCTGGAGTCTGCATTGGCTGGGAAGCCTGAGCCTGCGGTGGTTCCATCCAGCCGGAGCGGAGTTTTTGTCGCCTCTTCACCGGATCGGGATCTGCGAAATCAAATGCTTCGTGCAGCAGACGGTGTATTTGTCGAATGGGAAAAAATCCTTTCTGAAAACGAAGGATTTTCTGTGCCGATTATTTTGAATGACAAGACGCAGACCCCTACGCCAAGGGGAGGGAGTCCCGTCAGGCCTTTGATCTTTGATACGGAGGTCGGCATGAAGGTGCAGGTCGATATCCATGACAAAGCAGCCCTTCAAACCGGAGCGTTTGCGAAGGGAGTATTCACCGTTCTTGCCCTTCAAGCCATGTATGGCAACGGGGAGTCCCATGCAGGAAAGGCACTGGCCTTGCCACCTGGCTGGTTTGTCGAAGCGCTTGTCGAGGAGTTGAGGCGATCCAAGGAGGGCGCCCCGGAGGGGCTCTACTCCGCCCTCATCCAGAGTGGACGCCCACCGGACTTGGACGACTTCTTCCGACAAAAACCCGAAATTTTGGATGCTGGGTCGATCGTTTCCTATCGCGCGCTGGCCGTCTCACTTTTGCAGGTCTTGAAAAAAACGAAGGAATCAAAAAACGGCTTCGCGGCCTTGCTGGCGGACCCTGCTTTTTCAAAAGGCGAAATGATTCCTATTCTCTCCGCCTTCCCTTCCGTAGGTTCACAAAAGGCGCTGTCCAAGCTCTGGACCTTGAGCATTGCACGCGGTTCGATGCCCCCGCGAATGGCATCACTCAGCGTTGAACAGAGCGACCAAGAGCTATCGGATATTTTCAAGCCGTTCAACGGTCCGTCGAAATTGTCTGAGACAGCCATCGGAACCGGAGGGGGGTATCTCATGCGGGAATGCGCAGTTCGGCTTTTCAATCTGGAATTTCGCGTGCATCCCATCTACCGACCCGTATTGGACGAGTATCGGAAGATAGTCACCCTTTTAGCCCGTAAGCCCAAGGCGCGTGTTGCCGCCCAAATTGAGGATGTGGAGCGTGTCCGCAATTTTCTTGTGCAACGATTCGAAAAAATCACCGATTACCTGAACTGGTATGAGGTCACCCAAATTGACGCCTTGCCAGTGGAAAAATTCAAGCCCCCCTCGTCCTCCGGACCTCTGATTCGCAATGATCCCTACGCGATCTATCTTGATAGTTTTGAAGCCCGAGGATGGTAGGCATTATGCGCGAAAAAAATATAGTTGAACGGCTTTTTTGGCGCGGGTAAGGTAATAGTGTGCTTACGCCATTGCCCAAAAATGCCCTTCAGATTGCTGTGGTGGAAACCCGCACGCGCGTTCAAGATGGAATGCTCATATCGTCAGAGGCTAAAGAATTATTCCTCGAAGCTGTCATTCAGGATTTTCAGCTCCAACTTGGCCAAACCAGTGCGCATGTTTTGGGTATTGTCATTCAGTTGCTCACGCGCGGGAAGGTGCGAGTCGATTTTCGCGATTACGCCGTGCGCTTTGAATTAGGCGAAGGCCAACCTGTGATGGAACGCACGCAGGCAGTGGCAATTTTCGACGACTATGTGAAGCGTCAAAAAAGTGATGGGGTGCCTTCATCGGATGTCACTCAAAAAATCATGGTTCAAGCTCCAAGGGTTTCCTTGCCCAGGGTTGGGCGATAATGCGACGAAGTGCTCTGCCGCACCCTTAAGCACCCGTGCCCGTGCGGCGCGCGAGCTCATCGCGTCGCGTGGTTTGAATCTCTTTCTCGAGGTCTTGGCGAAGGGATTGGCGCATTTTCAGCTCCTGCATGCGGGCCGACTGAAGAGTCTCGCGTTGCGCGAGGAGAGTAACAATTTCGTCGCGCGCTTGAATAATCAAAGGCTTCACAGCAACAGCTTCGGGTATTTCCGGAGAATTGGTGAGAAGGGGTTCGAAGGGTTTCACTGCCTCACCGAGCCAGCGAATAAGACATTCCTGGCGTCTTGAAGTGCCCAGATTTTCCGAAAGTGTGATGTCGCTCGCGGCAATTTTTTTGAGATATTCGATGGCCTCCACCGCAGTAGGAGTCAAGACAGCGACTTGAAAGCGACGGGGGGGGGAATCGGAAAATTCCGAAGACCCTTCCTGAGAGGGTTCTACCGGGATCGCTTTGGCGATGCGGGTTTCCGTCTTTGTCGCTTTGTCTACCCAGTTGGTCTCGGCCTGTGGTGGTGCAGGAGTTGCTGCGGCGGGAATAACAGCAATCGCTGAGGGTTTTAGGAATTGTGGAGATGGACTTGCTAGCAGGGTTGGCTGTTCAACGAGCGCCGGCGCTGCGGTTGGCGCTGCGGTTGGCGCTGCGGTTGGCGCTGCGGTTGGCGCTGCGGTTGGCGCTGCGGTTGGCGCTGCGGTTGGCGCTGCGGTTGGCGCTGCGGTTGGCGCTGCGGCTTGGGCAAGCTCGAAGACGGGTGGTATTTCCAAAGGCTCACTGTCAAGCAGTGGCGGAGCGGGCTTGTCAAGAGGTTGTTTGGGGAGAGGTGCTTCGGCGTTTTTCATCCGAGTTGGAGGTAGGACGGGTTCGGGTGCCTCTGCTGGCTCGTATGTTGCATTTTCACTCTGTGGCGGCATGCCAAGATCTTCCAAGAGGCTTACGGTATCGTCCGCATCTGATGCGGGCGGGGATTGGGCAAGAAGTTCATTTCCCGCTGGCTCGAAAGACATTTCGGGGAGGGGAGTTTCAAAGTCGACCTTCTGAATTTCGGCAAACAAGTCAGCGTTTGCAGTTTTTTTCTTCTTGGCGACGAGATGGTATCTGGGGTCCGCCCACTGGCCGAGGAAGCGACTGGGATCATGAAAAAGCGGCTGGACCTTCGGGGTGTAGAATCGGCTGGTATCGTTAATGACTCGACGCATCAGCTCAGCCGAAAGGCTCAAACTCCGACCAGGAGCGGTATTTTTGAGTTGCTCGCGGAGGAAGGGGAGCGTTCGAATGGCGAATCCTTTGAATGGGTTCTTTATGTTGGCACGGGGATTGGCCGCTTTGAAGTTTTGGATCGCTTGGAGGCTACCGCCAGAGAGGATATTGCTGAGATTGGCTCTCGAAGGTGGAACGAACTCGCGGGAGGCTGTCCCGACGACCGGGTTGTATTGGCGGGGTGGGAGACTGTCCAAGAGGGCAAAGTAGTCGAGTTGGCCACTGAGCCCTCCTTTTTGGACAAGTTCATGGTAGAGGTCGTCCATCTTTCCTGCGTAGGGACGAAGAAAAATGCCGTCGGAAATGAGATGGTCGGAAACTTTGGCAACATGGATGCGATTGAAGAGGCTCTGCAGCTCTGTAAATTTCTGTGTAGATAGCCCAGCGGCGCGCGTTGAGTCGAGCGCTTGTGCACGGGCGGATTCCAGAGGAACGATCCATGCGGGGAGTTCACGGTCGAGTGCGATGGGGCGCCCGCCCATGCCAATGAGGGCGTCGATGTTTTGAAAATTCCCCCCGGCGAGGCGTGATCCATCGAAGACGAGTGTGTCTGCTGGAGGAAGCTTTGCTGTCGCCGCCAACTGCTCAGCAGGGTCTGGATTTTCTGACAGAAAAATGTTGGCGAACTGTTCTAAGTTGGCAGGAGGCATGCTGGGAAGGAGCCTGTTAAATTCGACCAGTAGAATGATCGAAAGCGCTGCTTGAGTGGCGCGCAAGCGATCTGCGTCTGGAAGATTGCGGGCTGCGCGGGCCAAGCCTTTCGCCGTTGTGGCAGCCTGTTGGAAGAGAGAAAAACTTTTCTGCTCCGCGAGGGGGGGATTCTCGGCAACCAAGGGCGCGATGGTCACGAAGAGGGCTGCACCTACAAATGCAAAGCCCCGAAATCCTCTCGGCGCATCGGGCCATCGCGAGAGATACTTTGTCATCTCAATGAAGTGTCAGCGGATTCCTTGGGGGAACTCCGCTATTAGTAATTGCACTGCAGGGTGATTTTCTCCCCGCAACGGCATGTGACGATGATGTGTCCGATGCGACCTGCGCTGTCAGGAACGAGCTCTACTGCGGGTTCGGACGGGCCGGATGCGGTGATTGATTCTGGAAAGGGAGAGGTGTCGATGGCGGCACTTTGGACATGGATGCTGTCTGGATGCGGAAGCGGTGTGTTGATCGGAGGCAGGTGGCCTGTGGAGGCTGGTGCTTCTATCCGGCGGTTGGATGTGCTGCCCGCGAGCGGACGGCCTTGAAGAAAATCCTTCATCGGGCAGTGGGGCTTGGAGTTGCCGGAGCGGAACTGGGGCTCGGAGATGGTGCTGGAGCCGTTTGCGTGAGCGAAAGGCTCACAGTGATGCGGTGGTTGTCCTCAGACTCGACGGTCACGTTGGGAAGAGGTTGGGAGTCCCCAAATCCAGCGATGCGTTTCATTTTCTCCGGCGTCATGGCGTAGTATTCCATGAGTCTGCGCGCGGCATTGGCGCGGTCGGTGCTGAGTTCCCAGGGCGTGTAGTTTTTATTTTCGCCGAGATCGAGCCCTTTAGGTGTGTGGCCTTCCAGATAAACCTGAAAATTATAGCGTTGGATGAGCCAAGACAGATTTTGAAAAACAAAGGTCCCCCACTCAGTGAACTCGATCGTGTTGTCTTTGAAGAGGGGTTTTTTTGACCGGTTGTAGATTTGCATTTTCAATCCATCGTCGGTGATTGCGATATCGATGGGTTTTTCCTCCTCGTCCTTGACATTGAGGAGGCGGTTAAAATCTCGCGCGATGGCACGTAGAAACCCTTGGTTCTCGGTGTGCGTCTGGTCGTTGAGGGAGGCATCTTTGCGGGTGGCCTGAATTTCTTTCGACATCACGCCCCAGGTGGTTGGCCAGTTTTTGTTCGTGGGATCCTTAAAGTAGAGGGAAGTGTAGATAAGGATTTCCGGCTTGAAGTTGGCAATCCACAGAACGAGGAAGAGTGCCATCATGGATGTGACAAAGTCTGCGTAGGCGACTTTCCACGCACCGCCATGGTGTTCGTGTTTTTTCTTGGCCATGAAAATTAGTTGCTGGGAGTGCCAGCGTTTTTGACCATTTCCTCGACGGCCTCCGCCGTGGGTTGGAAGGCGGGATCAATCGCGCGGCGGGCGGCTTCGATGGCCATGATCGGGGCCATGCCTCCCGTGAAGCCGAGCACACCTTTCATGATGACCGCGAAATACTGGAGTTCATAGACATTGTTGAGCTTGATGCGGGCAGCGAGGGGGTTGACGAATCCATAGGCGCCGAGCACCCCGAGAAAGGTTCCCACGAGTGCAGCGGCCACTTTTTGACCGACTTTCTCGGGACCCATGGCGATCGCTGCCATGGTGTTGATAATACCCATCACGGCGGCCACGATACCGATGCCCGGCAGGGAGTCGCCGACGAGGTTGAGGATGTGCACGGGCTGAACGGCGTCTTCTTCCTTGGCCTCGAAGTCGGCGTGGAGGAGACCTCCCAGTTGCTCGGGTTTGAGGCGTCCGTCGATGACCGGCTTAAGGCTATTCGTCAGAAATTCGAGACGCTCGGGGTCGTTGATGAAGGAGGGGTATTTCGAGAGAATGGGGCTCTCTTTCGGAGACATGACATCATCTTCAATGGCAATGAGCCCACCTCGGCGGGCCTTGCTGAAGAGTTCATAAAGAAGTTTGAGAAGATCCGTGTAGTCGGATGTCGGAACGGCCTGATTGCGGAAGGCGATTTTGATTTTTTTGACGATATTTTTGAGCAGCGACACGGGGCTGGCAATGACCATGAGGCCGATGGAGATACCGATAATGATGATATACTCGGAGATTGGAAACAGGAGACCGAGTTTACCACCCGCCATCATGAAGCCGCCGAGTGTCGAGCCGAGAACGATAATATAGCCTAATATGAGAATCATGGATGCTGGATGGTTGTTTTGTTTGTTTTAGATTGGTAAATTTGATTGAGATTAGCGCTCCATAGCCTTGCGGATGTATGCTTTGAGGCTGAACACGGCTTGCGTGTGAATCTGGCAAATGCGGGACTCTGTGACGCGGAAGACCTTGGCGATCTCGGCGAGGCGGAGGTTTTCAAAGTAATACATGGCGAGGATTTTCCTCTGCATGTCGGGGAGTTGTTGAAGGCGTTCGACGACGAGTTTGATCAGTTCCTGTTTGAGCGCTATGTCGCGGGCATTTGGTTGGTTCTCATCGGCGATGACATCGTGAAGGCTGGAGTCTTCGTCATCTCCCGCCATGGCATCGAGCTCTACATAGCTGAGAGGGCGGACTTCATCGAGGAGGATCGAGTATTCCTCGCTGCTGATACCAAGTTCTTCGGCAATCTCAGCTTCTGTGGCGGGGCGGCCGACTTTTTGTTCAAATGTCGAGATGACATCGGTGAGTTTCTTGGCTTTAACGCGAAGTGTCCGAGACATCCAGTCCATGCGGCGGAGTTCGTCGAGCACGGCTCCGCGGACGCGCAGGGTGGCGTAGGCGGCAAAGGTAACCCCGAGTGAGGGGTCAAAGCGGCGCTGGGCTTGAATGAGGCCGAGAAGGCCAACCGAGTAGAGATCATCAACATCCAGATGTGCCGGGAGACTGGCTCGCATGCGGTCCACGACGGAGCGCACGAGCGGCATATGGGTCTTAAGGATTTCCTCTTCGCTTGGTTGTGATGCCTCACCATAAGCGCGCCGGACAGCCGTATATTTTTTAGCATCGGGCCGGGGAGGGGACATGATAGGTTCGGCGAGTTGCTGCATGGTCAAGCGGTCGGTTGGGCAGGCGTCTCACCGATGCTGTCTGGTGGAGGTGGGGCTTCGGCAGCAGAGGTTTTCTCAATCTCACGAAGGCGAGCTTTTTCGTTGACGACCTGCTTCGCACAATACTCGACCACGAATCGGAAGACCCGGAAGAGTAGAGCCGTAAGAATACAGCCTATCGTTGCATTGAAGACGGCATCTTCGAGATTTTTTCCCGCCACAAGACTCACCAAGAGGGCGAGGAGAAAGCCTATGAAACCTCCGATGAGCGTAAAATATTGCATGTGGACTGATGAATACGAAGAATTTGCCTTCTCGCAGCAATTTCTGCGCCAAAAATGAAACGCTGGAAGAAAAAACGCTGCATGGGGAGAAACAAAGAAAAAACAATATTATTCACGCGTTTTTTTAAAAAGATTAAGTTTCTATCGGAAAAATCTGCCGCCCATGATCAGGCAGCCACAGGCATTTTTTCGGAGGGAGGGGGAACAATAATACCTGTGTTTTGGATTTCAGTTTGGGAGGGGAGTTCCTGATAGGAAAGAACGATGAGTTTGGGCAGCGAGGGTTCGAAAAAGCGTTTGAAGGCGAGGCGGAGTTCCGCTGTGAGGATGGTGATGGGTGAGAGTCCTTGCTCCGCAAGCGAGTTGGAGCGGATGGTCAACTCGCGAAGGAGATATTGTGCGGTGTGTGGGTCGAGAGCGAGAGTGGTTTCAAAATGGGAGCGTTGGATACGCGTCATCAGGTTCTGCTCCAGGCGGGGGTCAATGGTGATGCATTTGATGAGGCCGGGCTCTGATTCGTATTGTCCGATGAAGTAGGTGCCGAGGCGGCGGCGGACTTGCTCGGAGAGTTCGTCGGGGTTTTTTGTCACGGGCGCATAGTCGGCCAGAGTCTCAAGGATGAGCGGCAGGTTTTTGATCGGCACGCCTTCACGGAGGAGATTTTGAAGAACGCGCTGGATGACGCCGAGGTTGACCAAATCGGGTAGGAGTTCGGTGATGAGTGCGGCGTGGGATTCCTTCACGCGGTCGACGAGGGACTGAACTTCCTGGCGAGTGAGGATAAGATGGGAGACTTGTTTGAGTGTTTCCGCAAGGTGAGTGATCATGACCGATGTGGCATCAACGACGCTGTAGCCATTGATTTCGGCGGTGCGCTTTTCCTCCTCAGCGATCCAAACGGCCTCGATCCCGAAGACCGGCTCGTGCGTTGGCACGCCTTTGAGGGTGATCATGCTACCGGAGACATTCATGGCGAGCCAGCGATTCGGAATGACGGAAGCCCGGGCGAAGGATTTTCCTCGGAGGAGGAAGTTGTATTCGTTGGGTTCAAGCTCGAGACTGTCGCGTATGGCAATAGGAGGTATGACCATGCCATTGTCGCGGGCGAAGCCTTTGCGGACACCAGTGATGCGGTCGAGGAGATCGCCTCCTTGGGTTTTGTCCGCGAGGCGCAAGAGGCCGTAACCTACTTCGATGGAAAGAACCTCGGACTCGATGAGTTTGTGGAGGTCTTCGGGTCCTGTGTTTGATGGTGAGCCTCCGGAGCCTTGCTGGCCGCTTTGACTGCCATTTCCTCCGCCGGGTGGGGGGAGAGCGAGTGTGCCCGGTTTGCCCGTGGTAGCGAGAGCTGATTGGGCTTGCTTTTTCAGCATGTAGGCCATGAAGCCTGTTATGGCACCCAAGATGAGGAAGGGCGCGGGCGGCATGCCTGGGGCGAATGCAAGGGCGGCTATGAAGAAGGCTGCTATGCCGACTGCGCGCGGGTAGGCACCAAGTTGCCTGCCGATCTGTGCTCCCATACTACTGTCACCTTGGGCGCGGGTCACGAGCAGGCCGGCAGCAACTGAGACGATGAGCGCTGGAACTTGGGAAACGAGACCGTCACCAATCGAGAGGAGCGTGTATTTTTGAAGAGCTTGGTCGATGGGCATTCCTTTTTGCAGCATTCCGATGCCGAAGCCGCCGATGACATTGATGAATGTGATGAGAATGCCAGCCACGGCGTCGCCTCGCACGAACTTGCTGGCGCCGTCCATCGCGCCGTAGAAGTCGGCTTCTTTTTGAACTTTGAGCCGGCGGCTGGTGGCCGTGAGTTCGTCAATAATGCCGGCGTTGAGTTCGGCATCGATGGCCATTTGCTTGCCGGGCATCGCGTCGAGGGTGAAGCGGGCGGCAACCTCGGCGATGCGACCGGCACCTTTCGTGATGACGATGAAATTGATGATGACGAGGATGATAAAAACGACTGCCCCGACGATGTAGTTGCCCTGGATGAGGACATGGCCGAAGGCTTCGATGACATTTCCTGCGAAGCCGTCGAGCAGGATGAGGCGTGTCGAGGCGATGTTCAGGGCAAGGCGAAGGAGCGTGACTGCAAGGAGTATGGTGGGAAAGGCTGAAAACTCAGGAGGATCCTTCACATAAATGATCACCAGAAGGATCATCAGTGAGATGCCGATATTCACGGAAAGAAAGAAATCCAGCGCCCATGGGGGGATGGGAATGACCAGAAGGAGGATGACCCCAAACAAGCCAAGCGTGAAGATGAGATCTGTTTGCTTGAGGAGGTCGCTCCACTTGAATCGTGAGGTTTGGGCGTTTGCTGTGGCCATGTGGCGGTCGGATCAGGATTTCAGACGGCGGGATTTGAGTTGATAAAAATAATAGCGATGTGTGCGGTAAACGTAACCAAGAATTTCTGCAATGGCTTGGTAGAGTTGGGCGGGGATAGGCTTGCCGACTTGGCCGAATTTAAAGAGAGCCCGCGCGACCGGCTTGTTTTCCACCGTCGGGACTTCGTGTTTGGATGCGATGGCTTTGATGCGCTGAGCAAAGAGATTCTGGCCCTTGGCAAGCACGACGGGAGCGGCATCCACCCCTCGCTCGTATTTGAGCGCTACGGCGTAGTGAGTGGGGTTGGTGATGATCACATCGGCATTGGGAACATCGGCGAGCATCTGTTTTTGCATCAATCTGCGGGCCATCGCGCGCTGGGCCATTTTGACATTTGGGTCGCCCATGGCTTGGCGATTTTCGTCCTTGATCTCTTGAGTCGTCATCATGAGATCTTTCTCCGTCTTTTTGAGCTGGAAAATGTAGTGGAGAATGGCAAGTCCTCCCATGGCGAGTGCGAGTCGAAAGAAAAGGGCCAGAGTGGAATCGTAGAGGAAGCTGCCGAGCCGGTGAACTGGCACAGGAGTATGAAAGATTGGATCCGTAAGGATTTCTTGCACGCTCCCGTAGATGAGGCCCCCAACGATAAGGCATTTACCCGAATCCACCGCGAGTTTCACAAGTCCTTGTTTGCTGAAAACTCGCTGGAACCCGCTAACGGGATTAAGCTTCTCAAATTTCAAGCCCACCACCTCCGGGGTTGCTTTGAAATGCGTCTGAAGCCCGCCCGCGAGGAGACTCGCAATTGTCGTTGCCAGAAACATAGGTGCAAGAAGTCCGAACATGGTCAGAAAAGCCATCGTCGTCCACTGAGGGATGAAATCACTGATGATCTGATATTTTTCAAGGTTCCCAAGGACGCCGGCAACCGTTTCGATCATGAACCGAGATTGACTATCGATGGTGAATAAAAAGACGAAGTAGGCGGCCACGAGACCAAAGACAACTTGAATCTCAGGGGCTTGTGCAAACTGACCTTTGGCGTGGGATTCCGACAGTTTTTTCTCTGTCGGTTTCTCTGTTGCGTTGTCGTTTTCCGAGGCCATGGGAAATTACTTGAGGAATCGGAGCATGGACTCCGGAAGATATTGAATATCTTTCAGGATGTATTGGATGGTCAGGCCGAGGGTCATCGAAAAAACCGTAAGGCCAGCGAGAATTTGAACAGGGAAGCTGAGCATGAAAACATTCAAGCTTGGTGCCGCCCGACCGAGCACGGAGAACGACATATTCACCAGAAAACTGATGGCCAGCAGCGGGGCGGAAATTTGAACGGCGAGGAGAAAAATTCTACCACTTGAGGCAATCACGGTGTTGATGGATTGAGGTTCAAAAATGGCACTTGGAGGGAAAATTTCAAAACTGCGAGCAAACGCGACGAGGCAAAATTGATAAGCGCCTGTGACCAGGAAGAGGATTGTGCCAAGGGAGAGGAGCATCGTGTTTGGAGGTGTGGCTTGATTGCGCGTCACGGGATCTATGTTCGAACTCAGCGAAAGACCGATTTGCACAGCTATAATTTCTCCAGCCATTTCCAAGGCGTAAAGCAAGAATCGCACCGCAAACCCCATCAGCAGTCCGGTGAGCACTTCATGAACGACTTGTAGCACCACAATAAACCAATGACCGGGCACACCACCGAAGTTGCCAAATATCGGGGCCAAGAGGTAGGCAAGTATTGCCGATATCGCAATCCGAACGGGCCCAGGGATCATGGATCCCGAAAAGACAGGCATGATGAGAAACATCCCTGTAGCCCGCAGGAAGATCAGCAACCCAGGATAGATGTCCTCGACATTGATCGTGATCATTTTGTCATTTCCGGTATCTTATTAATGAAAAAGACCGTGAATTGCATGAGTTGTCGAAGCATCCACGGTGCTCCTATGATGATTATAGCACCGATTGCGATGAGCTTTGGAGCGAAGCTCAGAGTGGGTTCTTGAATACTGGTCACAGCTTGCAGGAGGCTAATGATGACGCCAACGACCACGGCAGCAAGGATGATCGGGGTTGTCACGAGGAGAGAGACCGTGATCAGCGAGCGAAGCATCTCGATGGCGGTTTCCTGGTTCATGACGCAAAACTCTGGACCAGCGAGCGAACAACAAGTTGCCAACCATCCACGAGAACAAAGAGCAAGAGCTTCAGAGGAAGTGCGACCATGGTCGGAGGCATCATCATCATTCCCATAGACATCAGCGTGGATGCCACAAGAAAGTCAATGACAAGGAATGGGATAAAAATCAGGAACCCCATTTGGAAGGCTGTTCGAAGTTCACTAATGACAAAAGCTGGCAACACGACACGCATGGGGAGGTCTCGGAGATCGGTGCGACCCATTCCTGCAAGGTCAAGAAAGAAATCAACCTCGCCAGGACGGGTCTGGCGGAGCATGAAATTCCTGACCGGTTCGACAGCCCGATCCATCGCCTCATTCGAGTTGATCTGCTCGTTCATGTAGGGATTAATAGCCTGATCCTGAATTTGTTGCCACACTGGAGCCATGATGAAAAAAGTGAGGAACATCGAAATTCCGATCAGAAGCTGGTTGGCCGGGGCGCTTGGAACGCCAAGGGCTGTGCGGACAAACCCCAAAACGATCACGATGCGGGTGAAACTGGTCATGAGCATGATCAGCGAGGGCGCCAGCGTGAGCAGCGTCATCACGATCACAATCTGTATGGCCGTGCTCAGGTTTTCCCGGTCGTTTCCACTGCCGATCTGCAGATTGATCAAAGGGTTGCCGGTGGCGGAGACTGATGGAGCATTGGGAGCCGTCGGCGCCCTCGGAGCAGCGGGAGCGTTCGGAGAGATGAGTAGGGGCGCAAAGGGAGTCGGGCCGGGTGTCTGCGCGCGCGCGGGCGTGGCAAGCAAGGCGAATATGCAGGAGAGAATAAGGACGGCTAACCTGTATGGGGCGAGGAATTTCACTTTGGGAGACCTTTTTTTTCCACTTCGTCAACCAATCGGCTAAAATCCGAGCTTTGTGCGGCTGGCGCATCCAAGGCACACAGATAATCAATTTTACCGGGCGTAACGCCAAGAAGCATGCGCGTATCCTCATAAGCCACCACGATGAGAAATTGACGATTACCGAGAGGGCGCATTTCAAGCACTTGAAGCTTTCGTTCTTCCTTGGAACGATTGCGGTGCATCGGAATACCGAATTTGATTAGATACACTGCCGCACCCGCAAGCGCTGCGAGCAGGGTAATGTAGCCAAGCAGCCGACCAAATTCATCCATACCAGGAGCGGCGGGATCAATGGCTTTCTTCTGAGAAGGAACGGGAAGCACACTCTCCAACGGAAGGCTGAGATCCGTCTGATCCCGTTTCGTTTGCGGCACCTGCTCTGAAGTCGCCAGTGGGTTGCTGGCAGCTTGGCTTGAGGAATCCTGCGCGGCGAGGAGGGGCGTTTGGTGAAGGCACGCGAGGACCGCCACGAGGGCGAACCTCCATGCAATAATCCTCATGCCGCGTCTCCGACGATCTGGGTAATTTTGATGCCGAAGTTTTCGTCCACTACCACGACTTCGCCGCGGGCGATGAGTTTGTCGTTTACATAAAGCCCGACAGGTTCGCTGGCGAGTTGGTCGAGTTGGAGCACGGTTCCTGCTCCGAGTTCCACGACATCTCTCATGGGTAACATGCAGGAACCGATACGAACGGTGAGATCGACTTTGACATCAAGGATGACGGAGAGGTTTTTGGCTTCGTTAATGGTGCTCATTGTTTTTGGGCAGATTGAATCTCAGAAGTGATCTGGATGGCCACATGCCCGTTTTCGCAACCCGCTTGGGCGCTGAAGCGAGGGCTATTGGCAATACGGACACGCGTGTTGTTGAGAGTGGTTTTTGGCATTTCCAGCACATCTCCAACCCGGAGGCGGAGGACATCGCTCACATTCACGCTGGGGACTTCCCAGTCTGCGATAAGGGGCACGGAAATTTGGTTGTAGGAGCTCCGCCACTGCTGGGGTTTCGTGTCCGTCTGAACCTGCAGGTCGCGCGACCGGCTACTGTGCATGCTCTTCACAATCGGCTCGAGCATGTTGTAGGGAACACCGATTTGGATGAGTTCCACGCTATCGCCGGCCAGAGCTTCGATCGTGAGGGCCAGCATAATGGTATCATTGGAACAGGCTTGGAGAAAACGAGGATTGTTTTCGTGGCCAATCTGGCGCCCGCTGTATTGGCGCTCGTCTTTCCATTGGCGGCACCACTCGTTGACGATGATATCCACGATTTCCTCGAGGAGGGCGATTTCGATCTCGGTGAGGTAGCGCTCCTCATCCGAGGCGCTGCCGCGGCCGCCGAGCATACGATTTGTCATGCTGATGGCCAAACGCGGATGGATTTCCAGAATTCCGATTCCTGGGAGCTGGTCGACTTTGAAGAGAGAAATGTGGGTCGGATTTTTCATCGACTCCGCAAATTTCCCGTAAGGCATGGTCGTGAGTTTCGCCAGCTTCAGGCTCATGTCCGCACGCAGAAGCGATGAGAAACGGGCGGAAATCGTAGAAATAAAACCGGTATGGATCGTCCGAATGCGGCGAATTTCCGCCTCCGCCAAGTGGATTGGCGTGCGGAAGTCAAAGGCTTTGGGTTGGATTTGGTTGGCGACTGGAAAGCGTGAACCGTCGAAGCGGTAAATCGACGGGGCGGAGGATTGAGCAGCCTCTGCGACGAGCCTGTCGATATCGGATTGGTTGAGAGTTCCGGCCATATCAGGGTTTAGGTTGTGAGCACGCTTGGAGTCGAGCCCTTATTGAATCACGAATTCGGAGAAGTAAATCTGATCGATTACTTCCGCGCCGAGGAGGCTGTTAAATTTGGAAATCAGTTGTTTGCGCATGGCTTCCCGCCCGCCAGGGTTATCCAAAGCGGAGGGCGCTTGGGAAGAAAGAATCGTAATGGCCGCATCGCGCAGAGGGGATTCATTTTCCTTCATGATGTCGCCGATCTTGGCATCCGCGCTCGCCACTTTAAAGTTGGTCCGCAGATAGCGTGAACTTCCTGTTCCGGAGAGGTTCACAACGAGTCCACCAAATTCCGCGCTGTGCTCTCCTAAGGCAGACACCGTTCTGGGAGTCTTCGCGCCGTGGTCGTCCGCATGCTTGGCTGTCCCCGCCGCCGCTTTGAGCTTGGGCAAGATGACAAAATCCATGACGCCGTAAACCAACGCCGGCACGAGAATGATGACGGCTATGACTGGCATCAAGGAATTCCCGGATTTCTTCGGGGCTGCAAAGTTTTGGTTGGCTGTATCTGCTTCGTTGGCTGGCATATGTTATGTTTTATTTTTTAAGATGAGACGCTTAGCGCTTGAGGTTCACGATCTCCTCCATCACCGAATCGGAGACTGTGATCACACGTGAGCCGGCTTGGAAAGCTCGCTGGGCGACGATAAGGTCGGAGAATTGCTCGGTAAGGTCGACGTTTGATAACTCTAGTGTTCCTTGGATGATTTCAGATGTAGTATCCGCTGTCGCTGCTCCAGCAGCAACATTGAAATTACTCAGCAAGTTCTCACCCTCTCTTTTCAGAGCGTTCGGATTTGTAAATGAGAAAAGGTTAATTTTTCCTGCTGTTCCTTTAACGCCATTTGCGTAGGTTGTTATCGTTCCATCAGTGGCAATGCTGAAAGAATCAACATTGATTATTGGCAATGCACCATCTACTTTCAAGCCGCCATTTGTAAGCAAATTCCCCAGATCATCTAACCTGAAGTCCCCGGCTCTCGTAAAAAATTCATTATTTTGATTATCCGTGACCTTGAAAAATCCTTTTCCGGATATTCCCAGATCTGTCGGTCCCCCTGTTGTGCTCAAGACACCTTGGGTGAATTGTTGAGAAATACTGGCAACACTCGTTCCTGCGCCTATTTGCATTGAGTTGGCGCCTGGGATAGCCCCATTTGTAGGTGAGGAGCGCACGAGCGTTTCGCTAAAATTATCCTGATTTGTCACTCGAGAACCTTTAAAACCTGTAGTATTGACATTCGCGATGTTATCGCCAATGACTTCAAGGCTTTTACTGAAAGTCTTGATTGCAGAGACGCCGCTATTGAAGGAGTTTAGGAGTGCCATAAGATTATCTAAGTTGAATTACGACTGAGGGTTTGGAATGATTGTGGAGGCTTGTGCAGCACTGCTGGGGACCGGAGCAGGTGGTGGTGGAGGCATTGCAATTCCTGTGATGAGATTTGTATCGTAGGACTTACCGTTTATCATTACAGCAGGCTTGCCGTTTTTGAGTGTGATGGAATCAACCAACCCTGTCACATCGCCTGTCGCATCCTTTACGGTTACATTTCGGCCTAAAAAGGCAGGTGCTGCGGACATTTTTTGATCGCTTGTAAAGGTCTCAAAAGACTTGGACAAAGTGCGCATCTGTTCCAATGAGGTAAAGTTGGCCATCTGAGAGATGAATTCCGTATCCTTCATCGGATTCATGGGATCTTGCGAAGTGAGCTGTGTTGTCAGCAGCTTCATGAAATCATCTGCACCCAGCATTTGTTTGCCTGCACTGCTGGACATGCTGAGGCCCGTGATCGGATCCTTCCCTGAAGCGACGGTGGTTGAAACTGGTGAAATAGACATGACTTTTTTGGGGGTTATGCCCAGAGATTGATGCTGCTGGAGCTCGTTTTGTTATTCGGAAGGCCTTGGAGGGCAAGGTGTGAATTGTTTTTAGCCTGCTGCTGCTTTGAAGGAGTATCAGATGAGGCGGGCTGCTGCTGGTATTCGCGCTGGCGTCCTTGTTCAGAGGTGGCATCTTGGTTGCGTGCGAAAGAATCCTGAAACTGGGAGTCGCCGAATCGAACTCCTTGTGCGCGGTGGTTTGCAGTGAAGTCCGGCCAGGCTTTCTGAAGGGCTTCGCGTAACTCTGGAGATTCAGTGATGAAAGTCGTGCGAATCTCTCCAGCACGAAGGCTGAGGCGTATTTTGACGGACTCGTTGTCACTTACGGGTAATTCCAATTGGACTTGCGAATGGCCTGTTTGCTGGAACTTCTCAATTTCTGGAGCCAGGGACTTGAGGAGCGATGAGGCTTGGGATGCTGCAGTTTTCTGAAATGCAAAACTTCCGTTAGTCGCCATGAGGGCGGGGTTTCCTGCCGAAAAATTTTCTGATGGTGTGTCTCCTCTGGCGCCCGCGTTCTCGGTGGAACCAATGGCTGCACGCTCAGAAAGACTTGGCATTACGGACAATCGATTTGTCGAAGTTATGGATAGCTCGCCGGATGCCTTTGGAGCAACGGAAGATTGGATATCTTCAAATGTGGCAAGCGATACCATAGCATTGTCACTCGCAGCAGATTCCATGCCATCAGTGTGAGCGTTCGAATCCTCAGACTGAGGATTTTGTTCTGCAACAATATCTGTATTTCCTTGAGGAAGATTTTTCGGCATCAGGATATTTTGTGGTGCTGTTTTTTCTTCTCTTTCAACCTGTGCGGTAAGAAGATCAGGCTTGGACAAATCTTGAAACGATGGCAAATCTTCCAGAGTAGAATTTGCGTTTGATTCTTGGGCTTGCGTTTTTTCCGAGCTGTTTGAAGGAGCTGAAAATTTTTGTATGTTGAGAAGTTGAGTGTTTGAAAGTTCTTGGGTTTCTGGATTTACTTGTTTATTTCCATGTTGCTGGGGTGCCTTTGGTGTTTCTTCAACATTTGCAGAAGCCTGAATGTCAGGAGTAATTGAAACTGGGGCAGCAATCGCAGCAGCGTCCAATACTTTCCGCCGTTTTTTTGCGGCTTCTGCCTCCTCGAGCTCATCAGCGCGTTCTTGCTGCGCGTCATTTTGGCTGATGAGGCTTTCAAAGGATGCTGTCGCCTTGCTTTTGGGGGAGGCGCAAAAATCTAAAAAGCCACCTTTTTGGGAGTTTTTGGCCTCCTCGAGAGCTGATTTGGAGTGTTGTGTAGGAATCGGTGAGGTCATCTTGTGGCTGGAGGGGTCTCGTTTTTAAAGAGGCGGAGTTGGTCGCTGATGACTGCGGCGCGGTTGGCCAGTGTGGTTCTTGAGTCGATCGGTGCGGCGGGGTCCTTGGTTTTGGCCATTTCGCCAAGGATTTTTGCGACGATATCGGCCTTCATGGTGGCGAGGAGCTTGACGATATTGGCATCCGACATCTGGGCGAGGATAGCCACGGCTTCGACGGGCTTCATGCTTGCGTAGGTGCGGGCAAGATTCCTGACATTGGATTTCTCTGTGCTGAGGAGTTCGGTGGTCTCAGTGGTGAGTTCCGAGCGCATTTTTTCGATTTCACCTCGGAGGCGGAGGAGTTCTTGCTTCTCGGCTTCGATGCGCATTTCGACGGCACCGAGATCCTTGGTTTTGATCTCGTAGGCTGTGCGCTGTTTTTGGAGTTCCTGAAGCAGGTTGTCGATCTCAGCAGTGTAGAAATCCCAGTCTTTGGATTGGGATGTGATTTTTGTCCGTGTGGCTGGAGGCTCGGCGGGCAGGGTGGTCACGGATGGCCACTTCATGAGGAGGACGCCTGCGGCAGTTGCTGTGCCGAGTATGATGGCGAGCAGGACGAGGCCCCAGTTCGATGATGGCTTCTGGTCGGCTTCGGAGAACGGGTTGAGTGTGGGTGTGTTGGCGTTCATTTATGGGATGGCTGTTTGGAGAAAGCGGGTTGCGGTGACAAAGTCTTCGAGTTGTTTTTCCTCGGCGCGGGCGGCTTCGAGCTGGATATTGGCGAGCCATTTTTCGCGGAGTTTCATCACGAGTTGGTGGTCTCGATCGGCGGCGATGAGGAGTTCGCGTTTGGCATCGACTTTTTTTTCCTCTTGGGCAAGACGGTTTTGGAGGGTGCGCAAGAGGTCACGCTGGGCATTGAGGGCGTTCCAGCCTTGTTCGCGCACCCAGGCGGGAAAACGCTCGCCGCTGATCATGCGAGTGAGCTCTTCCAGTCGAGCTGTGGCTTCACTCACACGCGCGGCGGCCAGATCGCGGTCGCGCACTGCGACGGCAAAGATTTCCGAAGCCTTTTCCTTGGCCTTCTCGCGGAGGTCGAGCACGGTCTGAAGACTGTATTTTTTCCGGGTCATGCGACGATTTTTGCAAGTTCGGTAAAGCTTCTATCCCTCGTCCATTTGTCTTCGATGGGTTGGCGAAGGAGATTGCGGATGAGTGGGGTCTTTTCGATCGCGAGATCCACATGGGCGTTGCTGCCTTTTGTGTAGGCGCCGATGGTGATGACATCCTCGTTTTTTCGATAGGTGGCGAGGAGATCGCGTGCTGTCCCGATGGATTGAAGTTCCTCCTTCGAGCAGATTTCCAGTGTCACACGGCTCACGCTCTCAAGGACATCCACTGCGGGAAAATGGTTTGCAGTGGCGAGTGCCCGACTGAGGACTACGTGGCCATCGAGAATGCCCCTCACGGCATCGGCGATCGGCTCGTTCATGTCGTCGCCATCCACAAGAACGGTGTAAAGCGCTGTGATCGAGCCATTCTCGGCATTTCCGGTGCGCTCGAGCAAGCGGGGCAGAACGGAAAAAACGGATGGCGTGTAACCACGGCTGGTCGGTGGTTCTCCCACGGCGAGACCGATTTCGCGCTGGGCCATGGCGTAGCGGGTTACGGAGTCCATCATGAAGAGGACTTTTTTGCCTTCGTCTCGGAAATGCTCGGCGATCGCCGTGGCGATGTGGGCTGCGCGGCGGCGGATGAGGGCGGGTTGGTCTGAAGTAGAAACGACGATGATCGAGCGTGCCATGCCCTCGGGACCCAGATCTTTTTCGATGAACTCGCGGAGTTCGCGTCCGCGCTCGCCGATGAGGGCGATCACATTGATATCCGACTCGGCTCCGCGCGCGATCATGCCGAGGAGGGTGGATTTACCGACTCCCGAGCCGGCAAAAATACCGAGGCGTTGGCCACGGCCCACAGGAGTGAAAAGATCGAGGGATTTCACACCTGTTTGAAAAGGCTGGAGAATACGCTGGCGGGTGAGGGGATTCGGCGGTTGGCAATGGAGGGGGCGAAGGGTGCCTCCGGGTAGAGGGCCTTTGCCATCGATAGGGCGTCCAATGCCATCGATGATGCGACCCACGAGGGCATCGCTCACATTGATACCTGCCGCGCGGCCGGTGGCAGCCACTTCGCAGCCAGCGTGGATTTCCTGCATCTCTCCCAGTGGCATGAGGAGCACGCGGTGGTCACGAAAACCAACCACTTCGGCCTGTAAGCCTTTGAGGCGAGGGGAGCGGATTTCGCAGATGTCACCGAGGGAGACATTTGGGCCAACGGATTCGATGACGAGTCCTGTAACCTGCACGACTTCGCCCATTCTCACCAGCGGGGTGGTGGACTCAATACGGCTGCGCAGGTTTTTCATGAGCGCAGGCAGAATGGGCGATCCTTGGTTCATTTGAGTGAGCGGGCCACGTTTTGAAGCTTTGTAAGAACCCTGGCGTCAATTGTTCCAAACCGGCTCTTTGCGAGACAGTCTCCTGGCGCCAGATCAGGGTCGGGGGTCAATTTAATACCTGGATATTTCTGATCCAATTCTGCGTCAACACCTTGAACTAAAACGAGGTCGTGGGGGTGGAGCCGAACTTCTACCTCGGTCGACCCGGGGGCCACTTCGGCGAGTGTCTCGGCAATGGTCTTGCGAACCGTTTCGGAATCGGGTTTGAAGCCCGCCAGCACGCGATGGGTGATCTCTATAACAAGCTCCGGAAGAATGTTAGAAACCTGATGCGCAAGAGTCTCTGATTGTGCTGCGAGGTTTTTGAAGACGGCATCCTGCAACTGTGCGACCTCTTCGCGTTGTTCCGTAATTTGGTTTGTGAGTGCGTCGGTTGCCTCTCTGAAGCCCAGGTTGTATGAGTTTTGGCAAGCCGCCTCGTGATCCTCAAGGCTCACGCGTGTGTCAATGAATGGCTCTGGTTCAGGAAAAACTCCCTCCACGATCGTGATCGCCACCGGCACGGTGGTGAAGTCGATGGGCCTAGCCTGCGGATTCACTGGAGTCCTCCTGGGAGATATCAATCTCTCCAGCCTCGGAGAGTTGCATAATCTGAGCGATAATGCGGTCCTGGGCTGCCTCAATATCCTTATTGCGGACGGGGCCTTGGATTTCGATTTCTTCCTTGAGTGACTCTGAGGCGCGTTTCGACATGGCACCGAAGAATACTCGCTTGACGGCTTCGGAGGCGTTTTTCATGGCCACCGCGAGTTCCTGCGTTTCCACATCGCGTAGCAGGCGCTGCACATCGCGTTGGGTGAGCGTGCTGATATCTTCGAAATTGAAAAGCCTTTTGCGGATTGCCTCGCCGAGTTCGGCGTTGCGCTCTTCGATGCGGCCGAGAAGATTCTTGCTGAGTTCCTTGTCGAGGGACTTGAGGAGCTGTGCGGCAGCCTGGGCGCCACCGCGTTTATGCATGCTGTATTGCTGCGGTCCGGTGGCGAGATGCTTGCCCAGACTGCGCAGGACTTTGTTGATGAGCTCGCTCGAGATCGAATCCATCGTTCCCAATCGCTCCACGATTTCTTCACGGGCTTCTGGAGAGAAGAGCGGAATGATTTGCGAGACCTGACGGCCATCCAAGTAGGAGAGGATGAAGGCAACAGTCTGGGGTTGCTCGTTTTTGATGATATTAAAAATCTGCCGTGCATCCATCTGGCTGAGTTCGCGGACTGCGTCGATCGAGTTGCTTGCTGGCAGGGCCCGCAGCAGGATGCTTGATGCGGCTTGGGGGCCTCTGGCTGCCTCAAGGGCGCGCTGGGCAAAGGCCATGCCGCCGAGTGCCGTGGAGAGCCCATCGCCGATCAGGCCGCAAAACTCTTCGAGGATTTTTTCCTGAAGCTTGAAATCCACGACATCCATCACAGCCATCTCGCGGGCCACGGCTTCGATTTCAGGGTCACGGAGCTGCTTCATCAACTCGGGAGCCAGATCAGGACCAACAATGATGAAGAACGCAGCGAGCTTCTGCGTTTTGGACATTGTCTCGAATTCTGCTGTAGGCATGGCTTAGGAATTGTTTTTGTCGATGAGCCACTCGCGAAGGGTGGCACCCACATTTTCCGGCTTTTGACGGATGAGTGAGTTGAGGAGTTCCGGAGAGACCTTGAGGTTCTTGGCGGCTGGGAGATAGGATGCGGGGTCATCTGCACCGCCGATATCCGGCAGCGCGCCCGCTGTTTGGGGTGTGTTGGTGTCGTCCACAAGTTCAAAAGAAATTTCCTCTGGCTTTGCGCGGCGGAGCATAAAGAAGAAAATGGCAAAGACGATACCTGCAATGGCCAGCGCCGCGATCGGCCGAGCTAATTCGACATAGCCGCTCACTGTGTCTGTGAGAGGTGAGCCTGCTGTAACAGTGGATGGGAATGCCACTTCTTTGATGGATACGAATGACGCAGGGTTTTCGTTTTTTGGGACCTCAATGCCCAAGGCATTGATTACCATGCTACGAAGTTCGTTGATTTGCTCAGGCGTTCTTGGCGTAATCTCACCGGTCTCGGAGGACTTTTCCGCCAAAAAGACTGCAGCGGTGATCCGTGTGATGGAGCCAGGGTTTTTAACTGTGTTCGTGAGGGTTTTATTAATCTCGTAGCTTTGGGTCTTCGACGATCGGGAGGTGTTGCTGGCTTTTGTCGGGCCGGGCTTGTTCGCCTGAGCAGCTTGAGCTGGTGCGTTCGCCGCGACACCCGCGCCTTGGGCTTGTTCTGCTGAGGTCTCGTTGGTCGATGTGCTATCCTCCACGGTGACTTCCTGACGGGGAACTTGACCCTCGGGGTCGAAGCGCTCCTCTGTCATGGTTGCAGCCTCCGTGTTGATTGTTGCAGAAACGCGAACCACGGAATTTCCTGCCCCAAGAACCTTGGCGAGCATGGTTTCAACTTTAGAAGCAAGATATTCCTCAGTTTGTTGTTTGTATTTCACAACGCTCGCAGCGCTGCCGAGTTGGGGATCGGATTTGAGGTCTTCCGAAAGAACATTCCCTGCATTATCAACCACAGCAACATCATCCACTTTCAAGCTTTCCACCGAGCTGGCCACCAATGACCGAATGGAGTTGACTGCCGCCTTGTCAAGCTGAGCACTGCCGGTGTCCACAAAAACAGATGCCGTCGGGCGCGAATCAGTGCTTCGCACAAGGAGTCGGCTCTCGGGCAGCACGACCATCACTCGGGCCGATTTGACTCCCTGCATCTGGGCCACTGTGCGGCTCAGCTCACCTTGAAGAGCGCGCGTGTAGTTCGTGCGCTGCACAAAGTCACTAATTCCGAAGTTACTGCGGTCGAAAATTTCAAATCCCACGCCATCAGCAGTGGGAAGGCCTTTGGACGCCAGATCCATGCGAACCCTGTAGACATCCTTGGAATCGACATAGATAGAACCACCCCCGGCACCTATCTGGAAAGGAATGCTCTGCGCTTCGAGCTCCTTAACCACTTCGGAGGCTTCCTTTTCACCAAGTTTGCCGTAGAGAAGCTTCATATCAGGCCGCTGTGCCCAGAAGAGCATAGCTCCGATTCCCAGAACTACTGCCACGCCCGCTGCAGACACGATGACGCGGTGGACGGGGCTGAGTTCGCTCCAAATTTTGGTGATTTGCTGAAGTGCTTGTTTCATCCTATCGAGACCGAGAAGAATTTATTAGCAAGGAGATGTCTGAACTCCATCAGACTTGAGCACGCATGAGTTCTTGGTAGCTTTCCACCAATTTGTTGCGAAGTTCGACCATGAGGGTGAAGGAAACGCTCGATTCCTGCCCGGCGATCATAGCTTGGTGGAGATTCGTAGCCTCGCCCGTAAGGACTTTGTTTTTTTCGGTGGACGATGTCTTCATCTTTCCGTCCACATCGGTCACAAATTTCTTCATCAAAGATCCGAAAGCATCTGGGCCGCCCACTTGGCTGCCACCTGCTGAGAAACCTGCTTCTTTAAGTGAGTTGGCTCGCTCGATATCGGGTTGGAAGTTCCGCATGGTGAGCGGAGCTGTCATGTTTGGGATGTTGGAGGGGATTGCGGAGATGTTCATATACAGAATTTTCTAAAATGTTAGCGACCGATGGAAAGAGCTTGTGTGGCCAGTTGGCGAGCATTGCGCACGACTGCAAGGTTAGCCTCGTAGGAGCGTGTGGCGGTGACCATGTCCACCATTTCAAAAGGGATATTCACATTTGGCATCGCCACGTTGCCGTCGGCATCCGCATGGGGGTGCTCCGGATTGTTAATGACTTCGCCGGGAGTCTCATCACGCCTGATTTCCGAGAGGCGAACGCCTTGCATATTTGGGCCGGCTGCTGCGTCGAGGAGCGACTCGAATGCCACAATACGTCGTTGATATGGTTTGCCGTCGATGCCTTTAGTCGTGTGAGCATTCGCAATATTCTGCGAGACGATATCCACGCGCATTTTTTCAGCGTCGAGAGCGCTGCCGGTGATGCTGCTGGCTGAGATGACATTCATAAGCGTAGGGCGGGAGTTAATTCAAAAATAATCAGGAGGGACGGCCCACGATCGCGTGCCGGAGTTGTTTTAACGAGCCGCTTGCAAACTCCGTCAAAACATTGAAATTCATTGTGTTTTTTGTGAGGCCAAGAAGCTCGCTATCGATTTGCACATTATTGCCATCGGCGCGCGTCGAGGCTGTAAGAGTGTCCACTTCGGTGCTCGGCGAGGCTTCAGCGATCAGATCGGCGTTCCGAGATTTGATGCTCGCATTAAGCTCCTGCTCGAAAGATTTGCTCAAATCCACACGCTTATAGCCTGGGGTCGAAACATTGGCGAGGTTGCTTGCGATTGCTGAGTGGCGCAGGGCCGAAACATCCATCATTTTTTTGACAGCGGTATAGTTATCGCTGTTGAAGAGAGAGGCCACCATTTCCATGAATCTATGTTTAGCAGAAGCTGTGCCAGCTTCCGGCGAGACTTTGAAGCGGAATTCTGGATGCGATTTCACACAAAAGAGGGGGAAGGCAGGCTGAATTGTTTGGTCTCAAGCCGAGTGGATGTAAAATGCACTTTTATTGCTTACAGTAAATAAATTATGGGAAAATTATTTTCATCTTAGAAAAGCCTCGTCTGTTGTCTGAAGGCAATGACAGGCTTGATATTCAAGGTTCCACGGCATTCGAGAACTTGGCGTGACATAAGATGCCATCTCATATTCTCCAAAACGGCAAAACTTGCCCAGCTGCTTTGAAGGTGGCCTTGGGAGAAAGATTCCATCCTGATGTGCGAGGAGAGTGTGTGAGGCGCAAAAGATAATTCCTTTTAGACTTCTGAAATGTAGCGCTGGCGTCTCGCCTGCGGGCGTATGTCGTTCCATGTCAGGCGAGACGCCTGACCCACGAAGGCACGAGCGAAAATCCACACCTGTTGAGACATTGGTATGAGGCGCAAAAACCAAAGGAAATGGGCGCCCAGCCCATGTTCGCACTGATTTATAACATAAGCCGATTGCTTTTGCACTTTTGGAAAGTGGCGCGGAGCGCCCGGTCTCGCGGAGCGCGCCCGCCTCGGGTGCTGTCGGGTGCGCCCCGCGCGCGACATGGAGAGTTTTAATCGGCCTTCGGCCGCATTTTTTTCGTTTCCTGGCCGCGAGGGCGAGTGCGTTCTCCGAGACCATGCGCCCAACTCTTGGCGCAACCATAGCGAGAGTCCAAAAGCCATCGGCTATTGGTATTTCGCCTCGAATGGAATCATTTATTTTTCACGCTCCGCCATTTTTCGGGATAACTCAGGGGTGTGTGATGTTAAAATTCAAGAGTCAGACTCGAACTTTAATTTCGACCAGCAGTCCAAATGGTTAGCCCCAAGATTCAAGACCCTAAAATAAGCATTGGGTCAAAAATGCGGGCAAGTTTTATACCTCACCCAAAGTGATTTCCGGAATTAAGACTGCAGCGTCGCCTTCGCGCCTGGGACAATATGCAGTGAGCCGCCCGGATCTTTCGACGAGGCCAGTCCGCTGGGATAAGCGATCTTTGCGCTTTCAATGATGGAAACCGCGTTTTGAGCGGTCTCCTTGAGATTTCCATCCAGCTTGAAGATTTTCTCTGTTCCATCCGCCTTCTTGAGAGCCACATTGCCATCCGGAAGGAATTTCAGGTCGAACGGCTCCGAGCTTCCCTCAAGCGCCTTGGCAATTTCTGGAGATTGTAGAATCTTTTGTGACATTTGCTGGAGGGTCATCTCGACATCCGAGCGACTTCCGATGCCCTCGGCGCTGAGCCGCTGCATATTCTTGTATTCCGGAGTATTCGTCGCCTTTGCCAACATCTGTGCGAAGGCCGCCTTCTTCATTTCCGCCGCGCTCGGCCCTTTTTCTGCTGAGTTTCCGGCGATGCTACCTAAAATATTACTACCTAATTTGGCAGCTGTGATTGCGAGAAGAGGATTCATGATTTGATGTCAACACAAGCAACTCTTGTGCCATCTGAAAGCATAAAGCGTATGATTTTTTTCGAAGTGCAATAGACGCGCAGCATGTGTGCGCGTATTTCAGGGTTTCTGAAAACTAACGCGCCACGGGGGTTTGCGGCGCGATCTGGTTGGCGGCTTGCTGGGTGGCTTGGGAGGGGAGAGGTGCGGCGGCGGGTTGCTCTGTTTTGAGGAATGTCGGCTGGAGATCGCTGGGGGGAGTTTCCTTGTCGAGGAGGGGGTAGAGTTCTTGCTCGGTCTTCTCGAGCCAGTCGAGGTTGTCGAGGCGCCATTGGGCCATGTCGCGGAGCGTGGCGAGGTTCAGACCGACCACGGCGTCACCTTCCGCAGCAGGTGCGCTGGCAGGGATTTTGTCTATGATGTAGCGATAGGCTTCGCGGGCACGGGCGTGGTATCGAAGGCGCTCGAAGCAAAGGCCGATCTGGTAAACGGTCGGGCCGCGCCAGTTCGGAGCCTCGTTGAGATCGGCAAGTCTTTGGTAGACTGATAGCGCTCCGAGTGTGTCTCCGGATTCGTAGAGTTCGTTGGCGATGTCGTTTCCGGTTTTACGCTGCCAGTAGGCCCAGACGGCTGGTTTTTTCTTTCCAAATTCGCGGCCGGCTTGGAGGAGTTTGATTGTCTCCTTCATGGCCTCCTCTTTGCGGCCAAGTGCGCGCAAGGATTGAACTCGGAGGTATTGGGCTTCTGGCGCCAGCGGGCTTATGGGGTAGGTGGAGAGGAAGGATTCCGCGCCGGTGAGAGAGTTTGTGTATTGGCCGGAGAGGTAGGAGATGTAGGCCGAGCGGAAGGCGACTTCGCTGGCTTCGGCCTGCGTCATTTTTATGAGCTTGAGGCGCGAATAGAGTTCCGCTGCAGCCTTGTAATCACCCGAGGCGAAGTGAGTGTGGGCAATCTCCATCTTGGCACGCAAGGAGGAGTCTGTGTATTCCTCGCCGATTTTAACCTGCAACGACGAATAAAGAACGCTATAAAATTTGTTCAAGGCGCTGCCGTAGGCTCCGTTCTCACGGTAGATTTTGCCGAGGCGAAGAAGCGTTTCCGGAGTCTCTGGATCGCTTGGGAAGAGGTTGACGAATTGCTCGTAGATTACGGCTGCTTTCGCCGCCTGTTTCTGTCTCTCTTCCAAATCTCGACCCATGATCAGGATGGCACTCCGCTTTTGCTTTTCGGGGGCGGCAAGGCGGAGGATTTGGTTAAAAAGTTTTTCGGAAAGAGCGGAGTCACCGTTTTCAATCGCTTGCTGCATTTCCTGCTCAAGAGCCTCTACACTGGCTCCACTGGCCATGAGGCTGGGTGCGTAAGCCGGATTCTCGTCGAGTTCGACCTCCAGCGCATCGAACTCGATTGGCACTGCCATACCGGATGGTGAGGAGCTTGGCGCAAGGTTATTTTGCAGCGGCGGAGCCGCGTGGGTTTCAACCAAGGCCGGACCCACGGGGTTTTGTGTTGATGCTTCGGGCGTGATTGGAGGCGGTGAGGCGATCTCCGCATGGGCTGCGGCGGTCAAAAAGAGAACGGATAATCCGGTGAAGCGTCGCATAGTTATTCGACTGTGTATGAGGTGCTGCTGACTGGTTGATTGGCCGCATTTGCAGGCCGGAAAACAGTATCAAAAAAGGATCCCAATACATTCTCTCCAGCAGGCCCGTCGCCCGCGCCCTGGAAAAAATCCTGAGTTTGTTCGTTGTTAATGAACTTGGGAGTCGTGGAGTCCACCACCTTGGTCTGGCTTGATGCGATTGAATCATCCAATGATATCGAAGGATTGGTATCGTCTGGAATACTGACGATGGTTTTAGGCAGGAGCGGTGGTTTGCGCCGAGTATTCGCATCCTGCGCCACGCGCATCGAAGCGGGCCTCGGTAATTTTTGTTGAAGAACGGCCGATTGAGGTCCGCTTTTTTTCTTTGGGTTGCTGGAGCAAGAGGTTGAGCTAAAACAGGCAACAGCAAAAACCATTGCCAAAACTACCTGTGGTAAACCGCGGTAAACCCTATCGGAGCGCAGTCTCAATGGGTTGGAGGATTTGAACAGTGTCATAGCTTGCATATCGGACAAAACAAACCCAACTTAAAGAGAAAACCTGCATCGGCAAGTGGAAAGTTCGGTTTGCCATGCCTGCCATTTATGGTTCCCTAAAAATAGCAGGCATAAGTTTTAGCGTAAGGCACGAAAATTGCTGTGGTCATTTTATGCTTTTCCTAACGCTTTGTCTTTTGGTTGTCCTCTCGTTAACGGCCTGCACTCAGTCCAGTCCTCCCACTGTTGGTGATAAGAGCAACCGGAGTGCCCGCATTCAGAGGATTTCCGAGCCCTCCATGTCGCTTCCCCCACAAGACCTCTCGTCAAGCGCTGGAATCCGCTGGCCGCAGGGCATGCGCCGACTTGCGGTCTTGCCGATCTACTCATCCCGCCCGATTGATCAGACCCAACGGGACATGGACGGTATCTTCCGCGCCGAATTATCGAAGGTCGTTAAATACGAGATTGTTCAGGTCAGTCGTGCCGATATGGCTTCGCTCATCAATCGGGAATCAGTTTCCTCTGCGGAAATTATTCCCTCCTCGGTTGTTTCCATGCTCCGCCAGAAATACGCTGCCGATGCGGTCCTATTTACGGACTTCACGCTCTTCCGCCCATATCGTCCGCTGGCCATCGGTGTCCGCTCGAAGATCGTGGATATAAACACCATGGAAGTCCTCTGGATGGCTGACGGCATCTTGGATTCGGCTGAACCGGATGTTTCCGAACTTGCTACCGACTTCTCCGATACTGGACTTCAGATGAGTTACATTAGCTCAAAAGTTCCTAAGGGTCGTGAGAGAGAGAAGGGCAGTGGGAACCAAATCATCTTGCAAAGTCCTCGCCTCTACGCTGCTTTTGTTGCGCATGAGGCTTTCGCAAGCCTCTGTCCTCCTGCTCGCGCCCCTGCACCATGAGCTTGCGCCCAACTCAAATTGTTGCTGATACTGGGCACTTGGGATCATCAACTAAAAAAGTTCAAACTCGCTACCTGAACGAAATCAATGCCGAACTGACACCTGGCTTGATTCATGAGGTCAACAATGTCCTCACGGGCATCTACTTCAATCTCGAAAGTTGCCGAGAGGGTATTGACGCAGCACATCCGATGGCTGAGCCTCTTCAGGAAATTCAAGCCGGTGTGGAACGCATTAAAACGGTCCTCGGTCGTATCACACAGATTTATCTAAACGCTGCCGATCGGGAGCTAAATTACCATGAACTTCAGGCGCTTGTGAGTGGGCAGATCGATCTTTTGCAAATCATTTTTCCCAAAACGGCCCGTATCAGCCTCACGGCCTCTGAGGGTCCGCTTTTCCTTCGTGTATCTGAGGAGTCCTTTCGTATAGGGTTGCTTGCTCTGGCCACTTCGCTCAGGAGTCTGTATCCCGAAGGAAAGATTGAAATTCCGCTGTCTATCGTGTCTCCTCTCGAGCTTGCTCGCATGAACGAGAAGGAGGATTTTGCCGATTTTATAGGTGTATCGTTCCGATTGCCTTGCCTTGCTTTGTCGGTTTCTGAGATTGATGACTTTCATTCAGCAAATCTAACTTCCGACATTTCCATGGCAAACACGGAGACTATCATTTGCGCAACAGGCGGCCGCCTCCTATTTTCGACTGGCCAAGATTTGCAGTCCACCCATGTCACTATGATATTTCCTCAATACCACCTCAACTCTCAACATTGATACCCACCTCATCATTCTCTCGTGAATAAACCTCACCTTTCTATTTTATCTGTTGATGACGACCCGATCATTCTCAAGGTTCTCGAGGATCTTGTAACTCGTGCGGGTTACCACTCAATGAGCACCACAAGCGGTGAGGAGGCCCTTCACTTGGCTGTGGATCGTAAATTTGCCGTCGTTATTGCTGATCATAACATGCCGGACATGATGGGGGCAGAATTGCTCAGTCGTATTGCGCGCATCCAGCCTTCGGCTTCGCGCATTCTCATCACTGGCATCAAATCCCTCGATGTCCTCACCGCAGCAGTAAACAACGGTGAGATTTTCCGCTTTGTCACCAAGCCCTGGATTTCTGCGGAGATGATAGCCACCTTGCACAATGCTGTGCAGCGTTACGAGTTGATCGAATCAAACCGTGCTCTTGAAAAAACGACCCAAGAACTCAACGACAAGCTATCTGCTGCAAACCTCCAGCTTGCACGGCAGCTAAAGGAATTGGAGACAGGCAAAGAGGAAATCGACTTTTCCCACGAGTCGCTGAAGACCAATTTCAGCCGTTCCTTGGAGCTCTGCCAGCGCATCCTGACGACTTTCAACCCGCTCCTCGGTGAGCAGGCTAAGGCTGCCACGTCAATCTGCCAGACGATGGCGGAAACTCACTATTTCAACGAGGAACAAAAGCACGTTCTTGATGTGAGTGCGCGGCTCTACGACATAGGCCTCGCTGCCGTGCCCCACGGGTTCATGGCGGCTGTTCAGACGAACTCGGACGACATGTCTCCTGAGTTGAAGACGGTATTTTTAAATCATACCATCCACGGCCAGACGCTGGCATCTTTTGTGGACCTCTTAAAACCCGTGGGAGAGACAATCCGGGCGCACCATGAGAGGTTCGACGGCACTGGCTTCCCCGATGGTTTGGGTGGCGAGATGATTCCGTGGACGGCGCGTTGCCTGGCCGTAGTTGTCTATTATGTGACCTGTGGGCTTCCACAGGAGCAGGCTGTGGATCGTATCCTTGAGCAGTCAGGCACCGCCTTCGATCCCGATGCCGCTAGGCTTTTTCTGCGCTGTGCGCAGGCGACTTCGCTGCCGCGTCTTGTCCGCGAAGTGATGGTCGATGAGTTGGAGGTCGGCATGCAGCTCGCCAGCGGCATTTATAGTCCAACAGGCGTGCTACTTGTGGCCGAGAGTTACCACCTCGACGAAAACACCATCACAAAAATCCGCAATTACAACAGCTCCTCCACACTCCTTCGTCAACTTCTCGTCTATTGCTGAGCGCTGCGTCCCTGAAGGAGGCTGCCGACCTTTGAGATGAGATCGCCTACGGAATATGGCTTCCGCAGAAATTCAAAATCCGGCTCGTGTTCCTTGGCGAGTTCCTGCTGGTCTGGATAGCCGGAGGTAAGAAGGAATGAAGTTCCGGGACGCTTTTTCTCTATTTTGTGCGCCAATTGCAGTCCCCCCATTTGAGGCATGACCATGTCGGTAAAAACCAGATCTGGTGCGAAACTATTGCTATCCTCAAAGTAGGAAAACGCTGTCTGTCCGTCATCTGCCTCAACAACGCGATGGCCGAGGCGTTGAAGAACGGTGCGTGCGAAATTTCTGATAGCCGAGTCATCCTCTACAAGGAGGATTGTCGCGGGAGTCATCGTTTTTGGTTGCGCTTCGCTCTCGGGTTTGGACGGTTCGGTTTGCACGCCTGAGAGAAAAATATTGAGACAGCTCAAGCCCTCCGAATCGTGCAGGATTTGGAGCCTGCCGTAATTTTCCCCGATGACTGCTGAAGCGGTTGCAATGTTTCGGTTTTTTTCCAACGTTCTGGTCACACTCCGTCCGGATTTCGGCATGAACTTCAGCGAGATGCGTGCGTATTCTCCCGAAGGCAGTGTTTTTTCGGAAATGATGCGCGCAAGTTGAATATCCTCGACGCCTCCTTTGATCTGGAGCTTCCCTCCATGCGGCATCGCCTCGCGAGCGGCGACAGCAAGGTTGATGAATGCTTGCTCAATCTGGTCTCGGTCACCCTGGACGAGCGGAAGTTTGGTTGCGATCTCGATCACCAACTCGATCTGTTCGCCCAAAAGACGATTGAGCATCTTCACCACATTGTTCAAAAGCTCGCCAATATTCACGGATCCACGACGAATCGCTGGAGGCTTGCTAAAGGACAGAAGTTGGTTGGTGAGGGAGGACGCGCGATGAGCGGCTTTCTCAATTTCTTTCACAAAGCCAGTGAGCTCGCTTGCTTCGGGCATCTCATCCATCAGAATTTGTGAGTAGCCAATCACAACAGAAAGCATGTTGTTGAAATCATGGGCAACCCCGCTTGTCAGCTTGCTGAAAGCTTCCGCGCGATGGGATTTTACGAGGCGGGCTTCCATTTCGCGTAACTCCGACACATCCGTGATCACCGAGCAGAGCGCCGCTCCGCTACCTTCTGTCGAGGCAACAAAATAGCCGCGCTCCAAGAGAACCGTGTAGTGGCCGTTCTTCTTGCGTGCCCTGTATTCGGCTTGAAATGGTCCACCCTCTAAAAGAACCCGCTCTATCTCCTTGCGGTAGGCAGCTCGATCATCGGGATGGATGAGTAACATCCAGATTTCAAATTGACCTGCGATCTCATGGGGGAAGATACCCAGAATCCACTCCATGGCGCCGGAGTAGATCGTCTCATCTGTCGAGATGTCCCACTCGCGCAGTATTTGTTCAGCAGATTGTATGGCGCATACAGCGCGCAGTTTCCACTGTCGCTGTTTGCGAAGCTCCGCTGTGAATTCCTCTTCTACGAATCCGGAATCTGCAGCAGAAATATTGGGGGTTGCTTCAATCACTGTAAACGCGCTGCCCAATCTAATACCTCAAGCATCCAGCAAAAGGACTATTTTTTTGATAAAAGGGCCTCTGCATGTATCCGCGCGGATTCCACCTGTCCACCCAACATCCGCGCGATTTCGGCGGTGCGCTCCGCGCCAACGGTGGGCGAGAGAGATGTCCGAGTGCGCTCGCCCTCGGTATCTTTGGAAACCAGAAATTGAGAGTCCGCAGCGGCAGCGACCTGGGGGAGGTGCGTGATACAGAAGACCTGGTGCGATGCAGAAAGTTCCCGCATCTTCGCCCCCACTTTAGCTCCGATTTCACCTCCGACATTTGCGTCGATCTCGTCAAAGATAAGCACGGGCACGCCGTCTTGTGCGGCAAGCGAGGTTTTCAATGCGAGCATGACACGCGAAATTTCGCCGCTCGATGCAATGGCACGAAGAGGTCGCTCGGCCTCGCCGGGATTCGGAGCGAAAAGAAAATCCACCTGCTCCACGCCAAACGGTGAAGTCTCGCCGAGTTCCTCAAAAAGAATCGAAAATCCGGCCTTATTGAACCCGAGGTCGGTGAGATGCGCTTTCACCAATGTGGCCAATTTGGGTGCGACCTTGCGCCGCGCTGCTCCGAGCCTTGCGCCTGCTGATTCCAAAGACTGGCGTGCCTTGGAAATCTCGTCGTCCAAGCCAGCACCGCGTTCCTCGCGGTTCTTCAGCGTCGCAAGTTTTGCAGTCGCAGACACCCCGAATTCAATGACGACTTCAACGCTGGCCCCATATTTTCGCTTCAGATTTTGAATTGTATCGAGTCGCGCTTCGATGGTCTCAAGAGTCTTGGGATCGGCCTCCAGAGCGGACGAGTAACGGTCAGCCTCCCTTGCCAAATCCTGGAGTGATTCGAAAATACCGCAGGCGGTCGTATGGAGACTCTCTGTTTGTGAGTCAAGACGTTGGAGCTCTCGCATGAGACGCGAGACATCCGCCCAACGCGATGTGATCGAGTCCTCAGATTCGGAGAGCAGGCCGACAAGGTCTGCGCAAATCGAACAAATACGGTTTGCATTTGAGCCAGTGTGCTGGCGCGTGAGGAGTTTGTCTTCCTCGCCTGCCTGAAGATTGGCTTCGTCGATCTCCGCGACTTGGTGAGTTAAAAGATCGAGCTCACGAGCAAGGGCCTCGGCATTTTCCGTTAGGCGCTTTTTTTCAGCCGTGAGGTGCATCCACTCGCGGCGTCGCATGGCATAGTCTGCACGCAAAGGGTCCGCGCCCGCAAAGGAGTCCAAAACCAACATCTGCTGATCTCTCGAGAACAGGCTCTGGTGGTCGTGCGGGCCGTGAAGATCAACCAGCAAATCTCCAAGCTGCCGTAGAAGTGCCAGCGTGCACGGCGAGCCGTTCACAAACTGTTTGCCGGCCCCGCCCGTGGATACCGTGCGCTTAATAATCAGCGCTCCCTCCTCACAGGGTTCCACTCCTCCGCCCTCGAGTATGCCGTGAAGTGGCGATTTTGGTGGGATTTGAAAAAGGCCCTCCACTGCACAGGCATCGGCTCCCGAACGCACAAGCGACTTGTCGGCACGCTCCCCCAGAAGAAGTTTCACAGCTCCGAGGATGATGGACTTTCCCGCTCCGGTTTCGCCCGTTATTGCGACAAAGCCAGACGGAGGCTCCCAGAGGAGATTCTCCACCAAGGCGAGATTGCGGATGCGAAGAGATGCCAGCGTTGCGGACATGCCCCGACTATGTCACGCTTGTTACCGAATTCCAAGCGATGCAACAGATGCAAATCACATTTTTGGGGACAGGAACCTCGCACGGGATTCCGGTGATTGGATGCGCATGTGCGGTTTGCAAATCCACAGATTTGCGTGACAAGCGCCTCCGCACATCCATCCAGATCAAAACCCCGGGATTCTCACTCATCGTCGATACCACACCCGATTTTCGCACCCAATGCCTCAGGGAGGATATTTGCAGCGTGGATGCCGTCCTCTACACGCACGCGCATGTCGACCACATTCTTGGATTTGACGACTTGAGACGCTTTTGCGAAATGGAAAATAAGAGTATGCCGATCTTGGGATCGCGTGAAACCCTCGACAGCCTCGCACGCACTTTCCATTACGCCTTTGATGGCTCCTCTCGCTTTCCAAACTACATCCGTCCCGATCCTCAACCCATAAAAGGTCCCTTCAGCCTTGGTGGTCTTGATATTGTTCCTGTCGAGTTGCCACACGGGCGCATGACGACAAACGGATTTGTCTTTGAAAAAAACGGCCGCCGTCTTCTTGCCTACTACACGGATTGTGCCGCAATACCGTCCCAAGCTGAGGAAGCGGCAAGAGATGTCGATGTGCTCGTGATCGACGCCCTCAGGCATAATTCCCACCAGACCCACTTCACCGTGCAAGGCGCTCTGGATGCCGCCCGCCGCATTCACGCCCGCCAAACCTACTTCATCCACATGTGCCACGAACTTGGACACGCCGAGACCGAGGCCTCGCTGCCGCCGGATGTTAGACTTGCTTACGATGGCCTTAGCCTTGATCTCTAAATACGCCCTATTTCTGGCACTATTCCTTCACGCGGCGACGACTATTTTCGCGAGGGATAAATTGTCCGACGCCACCATTGTCCTATTCAACGCGAACGACCCTGAGTCCGAAGGCTTGGCGGGTTACTACGCCCAGAAGCGGGATATACCGCCAGATCGCGTTGTGGGTCTCTTGTGCCCATCTTCAGAGGAAATCTCTCGCACAGATTTCAATACCACCATTGCCGCGCCACTCAGGAAAAAAATGCAAGCCAAGGGTTGGTGGAAAATGCTGCGAGGTCCAAGCGGTCAGAAATCCGTCGTTCAAACATCTATCCGCTTTGTCGCTATCATGCGCGGTGTGCCCCTCAAAATCAGCGCCGATGCGTCGATTCCCCCGCTTGAAGGAGCGAAGAATATCCCTGAAGCCATATCATCGCGCAATGAGGCTTCGGTAGACAGTGAGATTTCCGCCTTGGGACTTCCGAATTGGAAGCCGGCGAGTGTTATTGAAAATCCTTACTTCGGCCGATTCACACAGATTCTCGATGACTCGGTCTTCCCTGGGATGCTGCTTCCGGCGCGGCTTGACGGCCCTACGGCTTCCATGGTGCGGGCCATGATCGACGACTCGCTCATGGCCGAGAAGGAAGGTCTCTGGGGCTGGGCCTACATTGACGGGAGGGATATCACGAGCGGCGGCTACACTGAGGGCGATAATTGGATGCGCCACCTCGTCGAGATTCTCCGCCAACGCGGAGTTCCCACGATCTTCGACAATCTGCCCTCTACATTCGGAGATCAATTTCCTATTACCGATGCGGCCATCTATTTTGGATGGTATGCGGGCGATGTGAATGGACCATTTGCACGACAGGATTTTCGCTTCAAATCTGGAGCCGTGGCGGTCCATTTGCACTCTTACAGCGCCAATACCCTTCGTAGCACGACCACGAATTGGTGCGGTCCACTCATCGCGCGCGGAGTCGCGGCGACGCTGGGAAATGTCTACGAACCCTACCTCTCGCTCACCGCCAACTTGGATATTTTTCAGGATCGATTGATGAGCGGCCTCACCCTTGCAGAGAGCGCCCACATGTCGATGCGCGCACTTTCCTGGATGGGAGTGGTGATCGGCGATCCGCTCTACAGGCCCTACGCGGTTTGGAATCAATTTTACGACCCGAGAAACCGGCCCCCAAACCCTTGGCGACGCTTCCGCAGCATCACCCTCAACGCCAAAGGCAACATCCTCGATGCCGTGATTCCTCTCCACGAAGCGGCTCGGGAAACTCGAAACGGAATGTTTCTCGAGGCCCTTGGAGCCGCGCAGTTTGATGTCAAGGATGCTGCGGCTTCGGTGAATTCCTTCCAGGAGGCTCTGGCTCTCACCACCGACAAAGAAGTCTATCGGCGTTTGGAAATCGAAACCACCGAAGCCCTGCGTGCCGTCACTGCCTCATCGAAGCCCGATCAGCCGATCGAGCAGCAGACGGCCGAGTCGCTTCTTGAGATGCCGGATTCCCCTATTCCCTCCGAGAATGGCACGAATCCAGATTCCTCGCTGGTCAAGCCCGCCCCGGCCTTGCCGAAAATCCCGACTGAAATTCCCAACTTGCCCTACCCCGACTTGTGAGATCACCCCACCTCGCCAGCTACGACTCAGCCCGATTGTCCTCTCGCTTCCATGAGGATCTCGTCCGCCAAGGGGAAATTGAAATTCAAGCCCGCCTTTTCAACGGCGAATATGGAGTGAAATGGCACACAACGGACGGCGAGGCGTTTGAGATTCTGCACTTCGGTGAGTGGAACCGCGAGGCTGGACCCGACTTCAAAGGCGCTGTCATCCAATTCGAAAAATCCGGGAAAAAGACCGGCGATATCGAGGTGGATCGCGAGGGCCGCGATTGGGAGCGGCACGGCCATGCCCTCAATGCCTCTTTCACCGGCGTCATCTTGCATTTTTTCGTTGAGGATTCGCGTGACCAAGCCTTCGCCCGAACGCTCGATCACCGTGCTGTTCCTCAGGCGCGTCTGGTGCTTGATGCCCCCGCCACGCCACATGAAATCTCGCAAGCCGAGCATGTGAGCCTGGATGAAGCCAGACGAATGATTTCCGAGGCGGCAGAATTCCGCCTGCGCAATAAACACTCCGCACATGTGCGCGCGGTCGCTTTGCATGGTGCCGATGCCGCCATGTTCCATGCGATCGCCACAGGTCTTGGCTACAAGAACAACGCGATCCCGTTTCTCCTCGCCGCCCAGCGTGCCAGCCTGCGCCGCGCGGGAGGCGTCTCCGGCGAAGCCCTTCTTTTTGGCCTTGCCGGTTTTTTGGAGCCCCGCTCCTTTGATGAGGCAGATGAGATGACGCGCCGTTATCTCAAGCCCCTGTGGGACGAGTGGTGGGCTGTTCGCGATGCCATGACCCGCATCGTGCTGGACAAGAAAATGTGGAAACTCTCCGGCATCCGCCCATCAAACCACCCGCATCGTCGCTTGGGTGCTCTCGCTGCGGTCGCCACCGCGTTCGACACACTCCGGAAATCCATGCGGGATGCCGGAGCAAAGGGATTCCGCGCTTCCCTTGAAAATCTCGACCATCCCTACTGGTGCCGTCACTGGAACCTTAGCGCCGCCGAGCTTTCTAAACCCGTCGCTCTCATCGGCGGTGACCGCATCACGGATCTCCTTATCAATGCTTTTCTTCCATCCCAACCGTTGGATATCGCCCGTGCAGAACTCGGGCGCCTTCGTGGCCCCTATCCAAGCGGCCGACTTCTCCGTGCCAGTAACTGGTTGGTCGGCACTGTGGCGCCAGATCTCATGCGCACAGCCATGGATCAGCAAGGGCTTCTCCAACTCTACACCGACTTCTCAGCTGTCACTCCCCGGGAAGCCTCAATCCAGATATTAAAGGAAAATTAGAAGACTCCTTTCGAGCGGCTCCACCGCACACCAACATGCCGAGTTTCCGGAAGGATGAATTTTCGAATCTCCACCTCCACCGAAGACGCCCCGAATTCATCCAAAATGAGATCGCCGATTTCTTGGGCGAGCGTCTCGATAAGCCGTCTGGGGGGCTCCGCCGCAAGACCGGCGACCCGCTGGCAGACGGCGGCGTAGTCCACCGTGAGGGCGATATCATCCTGCATCTCGGCGAAATCCCTTGCCGGTCGGATGCGGATGTCCAACTCGATTTCCTGCGCCCCGCTTCGCTCCGCATCAGGCACGCCGATCCAGGTTTTGACCCGCAGCGAATCGATAATGATCTCGTTCATGGCACAAGCCCGACCCTCGGAAATCCTGAGTTGCAAGAAAAGCGTGTGAGTCGCAAAAGCCAAGGGGTCATGCGCCTCCCGCCCGTGTCAATACGGACTTCCCTCTCAAATTGGGTTTTGGTTTTCTCCATTCGGTTGCTTTCAGTTTCCCAGCAACTGCTGCACGGCCGCGATGTCGCGAGCGATGATCGTCGGTCGTGCCGGGATGAGTTTTTCGATGCGGTCGAAGCCCGAGAGCACGGCCACATCGAGCACGCCCCCGTGGCGGGCGGTTTCGACATCATGCACCATGTCGCCGACGAACATCGTCTCCTTGGGATTCAGCGAGTGGGTATGAAGGATTTCGCGGATTTTTTCCCGCTTGTCCATAATCTCGGTATAGGCAACCTCGAAATATTTCTCCACCCCGAGTCGCCCGGCTTGAATCTTGAAATGCGAGGTCTTGATCGTGCTCAGCAGGAAAGTCCTTCGACCTGTGGCGCGGCAGAATTCCAAAAAATCCAGCGCCCCGGGCAGGAGTTCGATCCGGTCGTTCAAGCCCAGGAAAAACCGCTCGTAAAGCGCCTCCAAGCCCTCCGCCGTGGCATCCGGCAGGAGGTCCGCATAGAACCCCGAAAACGGCAGGCGGAAATGCTCGCGGAATTCCTCCAGCGTGAGTGCGTCCCTCCCATACTCGGCGAAGATCAGGTTCGTCGCCTCCAGCACGGCGGAGAGGTCGTCCGCCAGCGTGCCGGACCAGTCGAGAAGCACATTTCGAATCATAACTTTTAAAAAGTAATAGCCAGCCGGGCACCGATCACGAAGGCATTTGGCGCCGAGTTGTCGCCACCCGGATTCACAATAAGCTGGGCATCCGGCTGTAGGATGCACCACGGGGTGAGCACGCACTGGTAGGTGGCTTCCAGAACCATTTCGGACACCGCGCCGTCCCCGCCAGCCGCGCCGATGTCCGCACGCGCATCGGGGCTCAGCGCGGCAAAGCCATAGGCCAGTCCGAAGGAATCATCACCCCGGCCGGGTATCAGGCCTTTGTAGGTGAATCCCATATCAAAGAAAAAATCGACCACATTCCTGTCGGGCGGCGTGAAGCCCGTGCGGCCAAAGAACCCAAGCCCCTCGTCGCTCTTGGGGTCGGCCTCCCCATTTTCGCGGAACAGCATTTGGTCGAGCACCAGATAATAGCCCGAGTTGCCGGACGAGGTGGAGTCGGCCAAGGCGTCCGCATATTGCCCGCTTTGAAGCCAAGCTCCCAACTTCAAAAAACCGGGCAGGATTTTAGACTCATCGGCCTTACCCCAGTAAAATTGGGCCTCGTTCATCCAAGTGAATCCATTTTGCGCATCCAACCTCCAGCGGAAACCATGGAGGTTCACATCCTGCGCAAAGACATTTCCTTGGTAGGCTCCCGAGAGGAAGGTGAAGGCCTCGCTCGGCGAGTAGGCGAGGCGCAGTCCGGGTGCGCCGACCGGAAAAGCGGCTCCACCATTCGGTATGTTGGAACCTACCAGTGCTGCCCACCCGAACTCAGCATTGATGAAAAGCCCCCCATAATTGGAGACGAGGAACTCCGAGTCGGCGGTGACTTGGCCAACGCGGAGGGAGACCTGCTCGTCCAGGAAATCCTGCTCCAGCCAAAGCTCTGTGCACCGGAGTGTGTCGAATCCGGCGATGTTCGAAATCGTCAGAAAATTTCCGACCAAATCCTGACTCGCATCTTTTCCGCTCAGCCAGATCCAGTTTGTGCTGGCTCTCGCCCCGTGCCAGCCGACGAGTTTTTCCAAATCCAGCTCGGACCCAAAATCCAGCAAGCCCGTATAAACCGATCCCGTCCTAAGCCCGCCCGCCGTGTTGCCCCAGACCTCCGCCGTGTAGTTGGCATAAATTTCCACTCCGCGATCCGAAAGTGCTGGGCCTTTTGCAAACCACTGGCCTGTGAGTGTCTCCCACTCCAGAATGGGAGTGGCACTGTTCTGTAAAGATTCGTTTTGGGCGCGGAGCAGGATTGTTGCCGATAAAACGCAACACAAGGATATCAGGAAAAATTTCACCGTGGGAGATTTCCTCAATCCCAGCGCAGGGGTCAAGGCATGGTTCTCACTGGGCACCCGCCGCTGGCCCCCCGGTCTTAATCAGGCTGCGCCGAGAAGGGCCTGGGCAGCAGCGAGAGCCTCTGGGATTTGTGTGGTGTCTTTGCCACCGCCTCGGGCCATGTCGGGTTTGCCGCCGCCTTTTCCTCCAACGATCGGGGCGATGGATTGAATGATCTTGCCGGCTTGGAATTTTGAAGTGAAGGCCGGGCTGACGCTGGCCGCGAGGGAGACGGCGTTGTTGGCTGAGCCAGCAAGCACAGTGACGCCTTCGAAGTTGGGCTTGAGCGCGTCGAGCACGGCTTGCAGGTAGTCGCCATCCACCGCGCCGAGGTTGGCGGAGAGGAAGGGGATTCCTCCGAGGGATTCGGCTTTTGTGGCGAGGTCCTTTGCGCTGGCTGCGGCTTCTTTTGATCGCGCGGCTTTGAGGGCTTTTTCGAGTTCCTTTTGATGGGCGAGGAGGGCTTCGATTTTCTTTTCGATCTCGGCGGCGGGTGCGTTCAGGAGACCGGCGATGTCATCCAGGCGCTGGGCTTCGCTGGTCGTGAGTGCGGCGGCTTCAAGACCGGCGACGGCTTCGATGCGGCGGACTCCAGCGGCGATGGCGGATTCCGCCAGGATGCGGAAGAGGCCGATCTCACCGGTGGCCCGGGTGTGGGTGCCGGCGCAGAGTTCCATCGAGTAGCCGTCAAGGTTTCCTGTTCCTCCGACTTGGACGACGCGCACGGTGTCTCCGTATTTGTCGCCGAAGAATTGCATGATATCCGCACGGCCTCGCACTTCGGCGTAGGGGACCTCGGTCCAGGATACGCTGGCATTTTCCAGAATGCGTTCGTTAACCAAATTTTCAATCTCGCGCACTTGCTGTGCGGTCAGGGCGGCGCTGTTGAAATCGAAGGTGAGTTTTTCGGGGGAGACTGAGGAGCCTTTCTGCGTGGCCTCGGGAGAGACGACTTCATGCAGCGCCCAGTGGAGGAGGTGGGTCACGGTGTGGTGGCGCTGGATCGCCGCGCGGCGTTTGGCGTTAACGGAGATCTGGACTTCGTCGCCGACATTCGGGGCGTCGGCGGAATCGAGCAGGTGGAGCCAAGTGTTGCCGGTCTTCTGGGTGTTTGCGACACGCCAAAGTTGTCCGCCCCTGGTGATCTCGGCTGTGTCGCCGACTTGGCCGCCCATCTCAGCATAGCTGGGAGTGTGGTCGAGAATCACTGCCGTGCGGTCCTTGATCGTCAGAACTTCGAGCACGCGGGCTGTGACTGTGAGGGACTCGTAGCCCGTGAAAACCGTGGGTGTGGTGGTTTCAATTTCGGAAAGTGTGATGACTTGTTTCTTCTGAGCCGCCCGGGCACGCGCACGCTGGACCTCCATGAGGGTGTTGAATCCCTCTGTGTCCACCGTGAGACTGCCCTCGCGCGCCATGAGTTCCGTGAGGTCGAGAGGGAAGCCCTGTTCGTCGTAGAGCTTGAATGCGAAGGCGCCGGTGATTTGCGGTGTGTGTGGCTGCGAATGGTCCCGGGGAGCGCGCCCGCCCCGGGCGCTGTTTTCGGCACCCTCGCGGGAAACTGCATCGTGCTCAGCGGTCCAAAGCCACGGGTAGGTTCCATCGGGCAGCTGAATTTTGGCATCCCATGGATTGCTACAGATGTATCCGAATTTTTCCTGCAGGTCGGCTTCGCCTCGGATCAGACGATCAAATGACTCCTCTTCCCAGACATGCACACCGGTTACATTGGCTGCCTTGTTGATGCGGTGGGCAGTAGTGGATTTAATCGCTTGGAGTATTTCGGTGAGCGAATAAAAGATGGGCTCACCTTCGGGTTTTTCGGTCTTGATTTGCGGCTCGAAAAGCAGGTGCACATGGTCGAGCATCACGCAAGCAGCATAAAGTTCATAATGCCCATGGTCGTGACCGTAGCGGATGCTTTCCAAGACGATGTCGCGTTCTTCAGGGCTAAGATGCCGATTTTCGCGAGTGGAAAATGTCACCATGTATTTGGCCCATGGGCGCTCGAAGTGGGGAAGGTGGCGTTTGGCGTAGCGGACGCCGGCGGGGGCGCCGGCTGATGCGCCCGGGGCGGGCGCGCTCCCCGGGACGGTCGTGAGGCGTTCGACCTCCTCGTTGAAGAGGGCGATTCCTTTGTCGAGCGTTTTGTTGAAGGATTCCTCTTCGAGCTTCAGGATATCTTCTATGTGTTTCTGCTTCGTGCGAATTTTGGGGAAGACATCGCCCATTGTGCGAGCGAGGACATCGACGAGTTTGTGGAAAAACGGCGCGCGGAAGCCGAGCGAACGGCCGTAGCGGACGGCGCGGCGCAGGATGCGGCGGAGCACATAGTTCCGGTCGGTGTTGCCCGGCTGAATGCCGTCGCCGATGGCAAAGGTGAGGGTGCGGATGTGGTCGGCGATGACGCGGAAGGCGACATCATTTTTTTCCTGTTCGGTGTCTCCAGTGGAACCACTGACAGGCAGCGTGGATCCGTAGGTCTTGCCGCTAAGTTTTTCGAGTTCATCGAAGATCGGGCGAAAGATGTCGGTCTCGTAGTTCGAGATGTGGGCGCTGGCGAAATCGGTGAGGTTTTTTGTGCCTTGGATGATTGAAGTGACGCGTTCGAAGCCCATGCCGGTATCGACATGGCAGGCGGGGAGGGGAGAGAACGAGCCGTCCGGGTTGGCATTGAATTGGATGAAGACGAGGTTCCAAATCTCGATGCAGTCGGGGGAGCCTTTGTTGACAAGCGCCCCGCCCGTGTCGCCGGCGGGCGTGAGATCGACATGCAGCTCCGAGCAGGGGCCACAGGGGCCGGTTTCGCCCATCATCCAGAAGTTGTCCTTCTTGTTGCCGTTTACGATGTGGACGGCGGGATCGAGCCCGACCGAGCGGAACTTCTCAGCCCAGATTTCCCATGCCTCCTCGTCGCGCGAAGCGGGGTCGCCTGGCTCGGGATTGTAGATCGTGGCGTAAAGGCGGGCGGGCGGGAATTTCCAACTACCGATGACGAGTTCCCAAGCCCAGTCGATCGCTTCCTTCTTGAAATAATCTCCGAATGACCAGTTGCCCAGCATCTCGAACATGGTGTGGTGGTAGGTGTCGAGGCCGACATCATCGAGGTCGTTATGTTTTCCACCGGCCCGGATGCATTTCTGCGTATCGGCGGCACGGAGGTCGGAACCGGGCAGCGCGCCCGCCCACTTGGAAACATCCGGCGCCTTTTGACCGAGGAAAAATGGAACAAACTGGTTCATGCCAGCATTCGTGAAAAGCAGGTTCGGCGAGTCGGGCATGAGGCTCGAGGAAGGAACGATCGTATGTTGCTTCTCGCGGAAAAAATCGAGGAACGACTGGCGGATTTGAGCGGATGTCATGGTTGAAAAATGAGTCACGTTAGGAAACCCGACTCCGGCGGGGTTGGCAATCGCGTTCAGGCGGGAGTTGCGCTGCCACCCGCTGCGGCGAGGACCTCGGCGGCTGTCTTGAAATGCATCTTGGCGTGGCTTTCCAGCGCTTCGGGGCCTTTCGACTGAATCAGGGCGATGGCTGCCTGTTTCACCTGCGCGGAGACGCCGCGAGGCAATGTCATACCGGACTCGCGGCCTTTTTCCTCCAGCCAATCGATGAACTTTTCGCGCGCGAGGATGGATGCTGCCGCGACAGCGTAGTCCGACTCGGCCTTGGTGCGTTGGTCGAGTTGGATTTTACGCCCTTTTTCCATCAACGAACGCTCAAGCACGCGCACATCGGCGAATTTGTCAGAAAGCGCCCGGGGGCAGTCGGGGCAAAGCTCACAAAGATCCTCGATCACGCGTGCATGCCCCCATGCGAGGAGACGGTTCAGATTTCCAATTTTGCGGTAGAGGTCGTTGTAGCGCGGCGGAGCAACAGTCACGAGGCTGGTTGGAACGCGGATTTTGCGGATGGCTGCTGCCAGCTCGCGGATGCGTTTGTCGCTGCTGATGGCCTTGCTGTCCTGAACGCCGGCTTCGCGGAGCTTGCGAGCGATTTCGGGATTCACATAAACGCCGGCGATGACGAGCGGTCCGAAAAGATCGCCCTTGCCGCTTTCGTCGATGCCGAAGTGCGGCTCGAAAAGTTCAGGATTCTGTTCCTCCTCCTGACCAAATGAAGCCTCGCCCAGAACGCGCGGCTCGAGGGTGAAGAGGATGAAATCCTCGATGCCCTTGCCCTGAATAACGGCTTTCGGGCCTTTTTCATAAACAGCTACGGTGAGCTTAGGCCCACGGGCGAAGTAAAGCATGTAGGGACGGGCCTCGAACTCATAGCCTTCGCCTGCCAGGATGCCTCGCAGAGTTTGCGCCTCCTCGGCTGTGAGCGGCGCTGTGTGGGTGTTCAGAGGTTTTGCAGAAGACATCCGCGTGTTTTGTGCGTAATCCATCCTGCCTGTCGAGATGTTAAAAATTACTGCTGCGGATTTCAACAAGGCCCTCCAGAAATGGTTCCGCGTCCACGGCCGTGTCCTGCCTTGGCGGTCGAATCCATCGCCATATGCCGTTTTGGTTTCTGAGTTCATGCTCCAGCAAACGACGGTCACCGCCGTGCAGCCTTATTTTCAGCGATGGATGAAGCGGTTTCCCGATGTCGCATCCCTCGCGGCTGCGCCTGAAGGGGATGTCATGAAGCACTGGGAGGGCCTTGGCTACTACTCCCGCGCACGCAACCTGCATCGCGCGGCGATGGCCGTTGTCGCGCAATTTGCTGGCAGTGTTCCTGGCGACCTCGACCTCTTGCACTCACTTCCCGGCATCGGACCCTATACGGCTTCCGCTATCGTGGCCTTCGCATTCGACCAACCTGTGCCGGTTTTGGACGCCAACATCCAACGCGTCGTCGCCCGGCTTTTTGACTTCAAGGAAAACATCTCCACCGCTTCTGGAAAAAGATTCCTCGATCAAGCCGCATCCTCCCTGCTGCCGAAAAAAGGCGGACGCCTCCACGCTTCCGCCTTGATGGATCTCGGCGCCACGCTCTGCCGCGCTGGGCAACCGGATTGCCCCGCCTGCCCGGTCAAAGCCTTTTGCAGAGCCACAAATCCCTCCATGCTCCCCGTGAAACCCGCCAAAAAAACCATCACGCCAGTGGAGGACTGGCGCGCCGTCAGCATACGCAAGGGCTGCATTTTTCTCGTCCCTTCCCCGGGTCCGACTTGGAAAGGCCTCTGGCTCCTGCCGCTCGGCGAGCCATCCTCCGAGCCCCTCGCCGAGATCAGCTACGCGATCACCCGCTACAAAGTGCGACTCCGGCTTGTCGATGCGGAGCCGCAGCAGGACTGGCAGGCCTTTTCCCTTCAAAACCTGCCCCCCATGCCCAGCCCGCACCGCCGTGCAGTCAAGGCCATCGTCGCCCAGAAAAACAATTTGTAAGCCGCAGGGCCATCTGTCACACCTCTTCCCCATGAAGAACCCCCTCCTCTCCCTCCTGCTTGTTGCGGGATTCAGCCCATTTCTGTCGGCCCAAGAAGCCGGTGATGTTCCAGGCACTCCGGTCGGCTACGACTCGCCGGATGCGATGTTCGGCTACTCCCGGTTCTGGTCGTATTATAATCCCTATCCTTCCAATTACATCGGCTCGAGCCAGTGGTTTGACGGAAATGCTCTCACCGGCGACTGGTGGGGCATTCGAAATATGCTTGATGATAGCGGCGTGGAAATTTCCGCCAGCTACACGAACAACATCGCCGGCAATCCCGTCGGCGGCATGAGCCAGAGTTTCGCCTACGCCGACAACTTCAGCTTCGGTATGCAGCTCGACTTCGAGAAGCTCGTCAAATGGCATGGCCTCACCCTCACAGTCAGCGGCCTTGATCGGAATGGCAGCAATCTCTCCGCTCGCAATATTGGAAACCAGTTCACCGTCCAGCAGGTCTATGGCTCCCAAACGGCCGTTTTTTACGCCCTCGTTCTTGAGCAGCGCCTTCTGGAAGACAAAGTTGGCATCAAGCTCGGACGGTTTTCCACGGGTGACGACTTTGCCTCTTCCCCACTCTACTGGCTCTACATGAACAACGGCATCGACGGCAATCCTCAGTCCCTGCCCGTCAACTCAGCCTTCTCGACCTACCCCGGTTCAGTCTGGGGCGCCCGCCTGCGGGTTGATCCCTCGCCCGAGTGGTTCGCCATGGGCGGCATCTACCAGGCCACAAATCTCAATCTCTACCGTGACCAAGGTCTCAACTGGAGCATGAACAACTCCGACGGCGTTCTCATGATTGGCCAAGTCGGCTGGACTCCGGAATTTTTCAAAAAATCCGTTGCCGCTTCCAAGCCTTCCGATGGAAAATCCATCTCCTCCGGAAAGACCCTCGCCGAAGGCAAGACCGTGCGTCCCACCTCGCAGGATTCGGATATGCAGGGACTTCCCGGTCACTATTGGTTCGGCGCCTACTACTCGCCCTGGCAGTTCGCGCAGTTTGGTTCGACCCAGACAGCATCAAATTCCTACGGATTTTATTGGCACGCCGACCAGATGATCTGGCAGGAAGAAGCCGGCAGCAGTCAGGGACTCACGCTGTGGTCGGCCTTTGTCCTCTCACCCCAGCAAAACATCTCCAAGCTCCCGTTCCAGGTGAATTCCGGCATCGTCTACAGAGGTCTCGTTCCCACGCGTGACAACGATGTCACCATGCTCGGCTTTGTTTATGGAAATTTCAGCGACGATTATGCAGACACTGTCGCGGTGGCCGACGCGGGTTCGCCTTCCTATGAGATCGCCGTCGAGGCTGGCTATCGTTTCCAGATCACCAAATTCGCTTATGTGCAACCCAATGTGCAGTGGATCATCAATCCCGGCGGAACGGGAAACATCCCAAATGCCCTCGTGCTGGGTGCTCAGATGAGTGTGAACTTCTAAAAAATGATCCCTCGCCGACAAGCCCGGCTCCTCTGCCTTCTCGGGCTCTTCGTCTTGGCTCACTGCGCCCGTGCGGGCGAAACCAAGCCAGATTCTGCCGTCCTCATCGACTGGCTTCTGCAAGACGGGCGCGAGTTGAAAGGCATTCCCTTCAGCGAGATTCTCGCCGCGACCACGGGCAAAAACATCCTGCCCGTTCCTCCCGATGCACCCTGGCTCAAGCGCCTTGCCGCCGTCCTCGATCGCACCCTCTCCGCGATGAACGATCCTTCCCACCCGATCCACGGCGTGGGCCGCATCAATGAAGCCAGCCGCTTCATCGAGGATCAGCTCATGCTGGAGTGCAACAAAGAGGCCGGCTGGTCCTGCGACATCCCGCGCACCTCGGCGGGTGATGAGCAACGCAGTGGCTACCCGGATCTGCGCCTTGTTCTCGAGGATCAATCCGTGGTTTTTCTCGACCCCAAGCTCTTCGCGCGTGGATCAAAAACCAGCTCGCTTCGGACTTTTTACTACGAGCCAAAATCCACCACCAGCAAAGTCCAAGATGACGCCCACCACCTTCTCGTCGGCGTCCAGCACAACGGTGGCGAGGGCGGGCAAATCCGCTTTGAGGAGTCGGATCTCGTCGATGTCTCGAAAATCAAAGTCCAGCTCAAAGCCGAGTTCCAAGCCTCGAACAAGGATCTCTACCGCAGCGACACCATCCTGCTGAAAAGTGCCCCCTCGAAATCACCCTGAACCAGACCGTCACCATCCTCTGCCCCCGCATTCCCGGCACAACTCCGCATTTCGCTGAGAGCCTCGACCTCACCTCCCTTTCCGCTCCCATTTTCATGCAGCAGGCTTGGTTGGAGGCCCCCGAAGCGGATTTTCTTGCGGCCGAAATCCGTGTGGGATGGACGCCGACCAGCCTCCTCGTCCGCGCCGACCTGCCCGACCGGGACATCTTCACCCAAGCCACAGAATCGAATCAAAGAATGTGGGAACTCGGGGATGTGTTTGAGATTTTCCTCCAAGCCGCAGACCGCTCCGACTATGTCGAACTCCATGTCACCCCGCCAAATCTCCGCCTGCAACTCCACTTCCCATCGGCGGGGAAGCCAGCCACACGCTTGGATGATGGCGCATTTGCAAGCCGGGTCAAAATCGACTCCGAAAACCAACGCTGGAGAGTTCACGCCGAGATTCCCGCAAGGCTTGTGAGCGGAAGAGACTCCATCCACGCGGAAGAATCGTGGCATTTTTCCTTCAGCCGCTACGACGCCTCGCGCGACGGCCGCCCACCCGTCCTGTCATCCACCTCGCCGCATCAAGCCCTCAATTTCCACCGTATCCACGAATGGGGAAGCTTGGTTTTTTGCTGAACGCTCAGATTCTCAATAACCCCACTGCTCCAGCGTGGGAGGCGCTCTTCAGCTTCCTGGTAAACCCGCAAGTGGCCTTCTGCGCACCTCCCAAGCGAACATCCCGCTGTGACAAAATCGTTACAAAAAATTCATATCCATTCCGATTTTGTTGAATAATTTCGCCGGCGATGAAACGCACAGCAATCCGCCTCTCGGGGCTCAAACGGCAAATCACGGTCCTCTCGACCGCTATCGTCTTCTCACTTCTTTCTACCTCGCTGGCACAAACCAACGTCTCTTTCCCATACGGTGTGGCTTCGGGAGATCCCTACAGCGACTCGGTCGTCCTCTGGACCAAATTCGCTCCTGCGGGAAATTCGACAACCAGCCAAGATGTGACTTGGCAAATTTCGACATCACGCACGGATTTCTCCTCTCCGGTCGCCTCGGGCACATTTCAAGCCACGACCGAAAACAATTTCACCGTGAAGCTCATTGCCACGGGCCTGCAAGCCGGAACCGAATACTTCTATCGCTTCACCACCAATGGCGGTGCAGCCTTCTCACCGGTGGGAAGAACCAAAACCCTTCCGACCGGGTCCGTTGATTCCGTGCGCCTTGCCTTGTTCAGTTGCTCAAATATCACAGCGGATCCATTCTACGCCTATGACAAAGTCGCCCGCAAAGGCGATTTCGATGCTCTCGTCCATGTCGGCGACTACATTTACGAATACGGTCCCGGTGGATATTCCGCAGCGGAATCTCTGGCCGCCTCGGTTGGATTCGAGCCCAATGGCGAACTCCTGAGCCTCGCGGACTACCGCGCACGCTACGCCCAATACCACCGGCAGAACTCCCTCCAATCCGCCCGCGCCTCCGCCCCGCTCATTGCCATCTGGGACGACCATGAGACTGCGAATGATGCCTACAAAGACGGCGCTCAAAATCACACGGAAGGCACCGAAGGCACATGGAGCGATCGCGTCACCGCCGCCCTCGAAGCCTACTATGAGTGGATGCCCATTCGCGAACCAAGCAGCGGCAATCGCAAGGAGGCTTACCGCTCTTTCGATTTCGGTAATCTCGTTTCCCTTCACATGCTTGAAACACGCCTCACCGGCCGAGACAAACAAATCTCCCTTGCCCCATCTACCGCCGATGTCCAAGCCCGAATTGGTCAGATTTTGTCGAACTCCACGCTGACAAATTACTACGCCACGACCTACAACTTAACTCCTCCTGCCTCTCAGTCCGATCTCCCCACCTTCGGCGCCACCTTGGCCACACCGGTTGCCAATGAGTTGGTCTATGCCAACGTCGTCGAAATGTATTCCGGCAATCGCACCCTCCTCGGTGCAACCCAACTCGGTTGGCTCCAAAACGAAATGGCCACCTCCAATGCCACTTACCAAG